>ERZ778516.1588-NODE-1588-length-16923-cov-5.170856_pt1 | contig 16923 bp, 10 predicted proteins | sample MGYA00510342_ERZ778516 | MGnify/ENA primary metagenome ERZ778516 (study PRJEB29527, sample SAMN07138961) | mouse gut metagenome | material: feces | host: mouse | place: China:Nanjing | collected 2016-01-25 ... | reverse complement strand
CATATCGAATTTACTGAAATCTTGGTTAACCTAAACCCCGATACAGAATATTTAATACCATACATTATGGCAGAAAAAAAAGAAAAATTGTTTGAACAGTTTCCCCCTATATCCACCGCAGAGTGGAAAGCCAAGGTGGAAGCTGACCTTAAAGGTGCTCCATTTGATAAAAAGTTAGTATGGCGCACAAACGAAGGTTTCAATGTCCAGCCTATGTACAGACTTGAAGACATCGAAAACTTCAAAACCACAAACTCACTTCCGGGAGAATATCCCTACGTTCGCGGTACACGTACCGACAACGACTGGCTCACCCGTCAGGAAATCATCGCCGAGACTCCGGCCGAAGCAAATGAGAAAGCCCTCGACGTACTCACAAAAGGTGTCACTTCACTCGGTTTCCATATCGACGAGCCTACAGCCGAAACACTTGAGGCCACTCTCAAGGACATCGACATCGCAAAGGTAGAAATCAACTTCACCTGCTGCGTCAAGAAAGCCCTTCCGCTTGCAAAAGCTCTCGTAGAATATATCGAATCAAAGGGATGTGCAGATACATTCAAAGGTTCTATCGACTTCAATCCCTTCCGCAAACCGTTGCGCAAAGGTGTTGCGTTTGATGCTGCAACCCTCACTCAGATGGCATGCGAACTTCTCGATGCAGTCAAAGGAGCCAAGAACCTCCGCGTCCTCTCTGTCGACAGCGACATGCTCAGCAACGCAGGTGCATACATCTATCAGGAACTCGGCTATGCTCTTGCGTGGGGCGCTCAGTGGATGACTCTTCTCACCGATGCCGGACGCAGCGCAGATGAAGTTGCCGGACGCATCAAGTTCAACATGGGCGTTTCGTCAAACTTCTTCATGGAGCTTTCCAAGTTCCGCGCAGCCCGCATGCTCTGGGCCCAGATCGTGAAACAGTATGGTGCATCGGAGGAAGCAGCCAAGATGGTCGCTCACGCAATCACATCGCGCTTCAACCAGACCCTCTATGACGCACACGTCAATCTGCTCCGCAGCCAGACTGAAGCAATGTCAGCCGCTCTTGCAGGTGTTGACTCCATTACAGTCACTCCGTTTGATGTCCCCTACAAGACACCCGATGAATTCTCAGAGCGCATTGCACGCAACCAGCAGTTCCTTCTTAAAGAAGAAAGCCATCTTGACAAGGTAATCGACCCTGCAGGCGGCAGCTACTATGTGGAAACTCTCACCGTGGCTATCTCTAAAGAAGCGTGGAAACTCTTCCTCGAAGTAGAGGAAAACGGAGGCTTCCTTGCATGCTGTAACGACGACAACATCCAGAAGGCTATCCGCGAAAGCGCTGAAAAACGTCACACAGACGTGGCCCGCCGTAAGGAAATCCTTCTCGGAACAAACCAGTATCCCAACATCAACGAAATGGCAGCCGACAAGATTGTCGACCTCAAAGGCTCGCTCTCTTGCTCTTGCGGAGGCCACGGAGATGCCTGCGAGACTCCCGCCGGTCTGCCGACCAAGCGTGCGGCAAGCGATTTCGAAGCACTCCGCCTCGAAACAGAAGCCGCATCAAACCGTCCGAAAGTGTTCATGCTCACTATCGGCAATCTTGCAATGCGTCTTGCACGCGCTCAGTTCTCATCAAACTTCTTCGGTTGCGCCGGCTACGAAATCATCGACAACCTCGGTTTCGACACTGTTGAACAGGGCGTTGACGCAGCTCTCGAAAAGGGTGCTGACATCGTTGTGCTCTGCTCAAGCGACGACGAATATGCAGAACTCGCTCCCGCAGCCTTCAAATATCTTGACGGCCGCGCAGAGTTTGTCGTGGCAGGTGCCCCCGCATGCACCGATGACCTCAAGGCTATCGGAATCAACGACTTCGTTCATGTCCGCTGCAACGTCCTTGAAACACTCCGTGCATTTAACGCAAAACTGCTTAAGAAGTAAAAAGTCACCCCCATCATACATATTATTCAGATATGAAACCCAATTTCAAAGAAATCGATATAGTAAAGGATGCTTTCGGTGAGCAGCACGTTCCCGAAACTCAGGGGGAAGACTGGCTTACCCCCGAACTTATCCCGGTAAAGCCCATCTATACCAAAAACGACCTTGAGGGTCTCGAACACCTCAACTACGTTTCAGGTATTCCTCCTTTCCTCCGTGGCCCGTACAGCGCCATGTACCCACTCCGTCCTTGGACTATCCGCCAGTATGCCGGATTCTCCACCGCAGCAGAATCAAACGCATTCTACCGCCGCAACCTTGCGTCGGGACAGAAAGGCCTCTCAGTTGCGTTTGACCTTGCCACACACCGCGGATATGACGCAGACCATGAACGCGTGGTCGGCGACGTCGGCAAAGCCGGTGTGTCAATCTGCTCTCTCGAAGACATGAAGGTGCTCTTCGAAGGTATACCCCTGAACAAGATGTCTGTTTCGATGACAATGAACGGCGCAGTGCTTCCGGTACTCGCATTCTACATCAACGCAGGTCTCGAACAGGGCGCGAAACTTGAAGAGATGGCAGGTACTATCCAGAACGACATCCTCAAGGAATTCATGGTGCGTAACACCTATATCTACCCGCCGGAATTCTCGATGCGAATCATCGCAGATATCTTCGAGTACACTTCGCAGAACATGCCTAAGTTCAACTCGATTTCAATCTCAGGCTACCACATGCAGGAAGCAGGTGCAACATGTGACATCGAGCTTGCCTATACCCTCGCCGACGGTCTCGAATATCTCCGCGCAGGTATCAACGCAGGCATCGACATCGACGCTTTCGCTCCCCGTCTGTCATTCTTCTGGGCTATCGGCATGAACTACTTCATGGAAGTAGCAAAGATGCGTGCCGCACGTCTTCTCTGGGCCAAGATTGTCAAGCAGTTCAACCCGAAGAATCCGAAGTCGCTCGCACTCCGCACACACTCACAGACTTCAGGCTGGTCGCTCACCGAACAGGATCCCTTCAACAACGTCGGACGTACATGTATCGAAGCGATGGGCGCTGCCCTCGGCCACACACAGTCACTTCACACCAACGCTCTTGACGAGGCTATTGCACTCCCGACCGACTTCTCCGCACGTATCGCACGTAACACCCAGATTTACATTCAGGAGGAGACAATGGTCACCAAGCAGGTAGACCCGTGGGGCGGTTCATACTACGTGGAAGCCCTCACCAACGAGATCGCACACCGCGCATGGGAGCACATTCAGGAAATCGAAAAACTCGGCGGTATGGCCAAGGCTATCGAATCAGGTCTTCCCAAGATGCGTATCGAAGAAGCTTCCGCACGCACTCAGGCCCGCATCGACTCAGGCCGTCAGACGATTGTCGGTATCAACAAATATCGTCTTGATCACGAAGATCCTATTGACATCCTCGAAATCGACAATACCGAAGTCCGCAAGGATCAGGTTGCCCGTCTCGTTGACCTCAAGGCTCACCGCGACGAAGAGGCTGTCAAGAAAGCACTTGAAGCAATCACCGAATGTGTACGCACCAAGCAAGGCAACCTCCTTGACCTCGCAGTCAAGGCCGCCGGACTCCGCGCGACACTCGGCGAAATCTCGGATGCCTGCGAAGAAGTCGTAGGCCGTTATAAAGCTGTAATCAGAACAATTTCAGGCGTGTACTCATCAGAGACCAAAGCTGACCCCGACTTCGTGAAGGCTCAGCAGATGTGTGAAGAATTCGCTAAGCGCGAAGGTCGTCAACCCCGTATCATGATTGCCAAGATGGGTCAGGACGGCCATGACCGTGGCGCAAAAGTTGTCGCTACAGGTTATGCCGACTGCGGTTTTGACGTCGACATGGGTCCTCTCTTCCAGACTCCGGCCGAAGCAGCCCGTCAGGCAGTGGAAAACGACGTACACATCCTTGGTGTGTCGTCGCTTGCCGCCGGTCACAAGACACTCATCCCGCAGGTAATCGAAGAGCTCAAAAAGCTCGGACGTGAAGACATCCTCGTGACCGCCGGTGGCGTTATCCCCGCTCAGGACTATGACTTCCTTTACAAAGCGGGAGTTGCAGCCATCTTCGGCCCCGGCACACGTATCCCCGTCTCTGCAATCAAGATGCTTGAACTTCTCGAAGGCGAGGAATAATCTCACTGATATTTCCATATCAATCATTTATGCAGGGACGCTCTATTCGGGGCGTCCCTGCTATTTCTAATATCAATAATCAAAACATTTGCATTCAATGGACAATTTTTCATTCTGCACCCCGACGAGATACGTATTCGGACACGAAGCTGAGTGTAAGGCTGCGACCCTCTGCCATGAAGCCGGATGGAAACATGTAATGATCGTCTATGGCGGACAGTCTGCCATACGCAGCGGGCTACTTGACCGCGTAAGAAAATCTCTTGGCGACACAGGTATTACTGTCACGGAACTTGGAGGTGTCAAACCGAATCCGACGGATGATAAAGTGTATGACGGCATTGCTCTCGGACGTGAGGCAGACGTTGACGCGCTCCTCGCTGTCGGTGGAGGATCTGTTATCGACACTGCAAAAGCCATTGCGGCAGGCATACTGTATGAAGGTGATTTCTGGGACTTCTATTGTGGCAAGTCAACTGTGGAGAAGGTGCTTCCGTTAGGAGTCATCCTTACTATTCCGGCAGCCGGAAGCGAAGGTAGCGGCAACTCGGTCATCACACGCCTCGACGGACTGCGGAAACTGTCACTGCGCACCGACACCGAGCTACGTCCGAAATTCGCATGTCTTAATCCTGAACTGACATACACTCTCCCACCCTATCAGACTGCAAGCGGTATAGCCGACATGATGGTACACATCATAGAACGTTACTTCACCCTTACGGAAGGAGTGGAAGTGACCGACCGCCTGTGCGAAGGGCTGCTTAAAGCAATCATCGCCGAAGCACCGAAGGTAATGGCCGAGCCTGAGAACTACGACGCACGTGCAAACATAATGTGGAGCGGTACACTCGCCCACAACGGAATCTGCGGATGCGGACGACGTGAGGACTGGGCCTCACACTTCATCGAGCATGAACTGAGCGCCCTATACAACGTGACTCACGGAGCAGGTCTTGCTGTAATCACCCCCGCATGGATGAGCTATGTCGGAGAACGCCGCCCGGCTAAAGTCGCACAGTTTGCCCACAGGGTATTCGATGTGACGGAAAACGATGACACCAAGGCTGCGATGGAAGGAATCAGACTCCTGCGCGAATTTTTCCATTCCATCGGACTTCCTGTCTCAATGAAAGAACTTGGAATAGAAAATCCCGACATCGAGAAACTCGTCGGAAAGCTTCATGAGAACAAAGGACCGAAAATCGGAGGTTATCTCTCACTTGAGGCTAAAGACACAGAGGCCATATTCAACCTTGCGCGATAACCCTGCACACATAGGTAGACTTCCTAAATAAACCAGCAGGCCATGTAAGAATCGGCTTACATGGCCCGCTGACGGTATGATTTGCGCCTATTGGATACGCATGATACGGCGGGGAGTATGAGTATTTATAATCAGCGGGACTGTCTCGATTTTCAAATTACTTGTGTCAAATCCGAAAGCATTTCCAGCATCAAGCTCCATCTTGCGCAACAAAGCGTGAAAATTCATCAGAAATCTGTCGCGGCTGTTACACTGACTTGATTGAGAGAACACGCGATGTATGATAATAAATCTGAAATCGCCTGATATGCCATGGCTGCGGAGCGACGGATAATCACTCGTCAGGTCAATCAGTCCGTCTTCAACCATATCCTCTATTGCCTGACGAAGATAGACGCTCAACTGAGGCTGAATCCTGAATCCGATACGGAATTTGAAGCTTGTAATAGTATTCGGGACAATGACCGTACGCTCATATTCCAACGTATCTGGATTGTCGGTAAATTCAACGCGCAGTATCCAGTAGTGGTCTGCACGTTTGGGCTGCTTATTGATTATTGAATAAATCAGTTTGCTCTCAACTTCACACGCCTTGTCCGAACGACTCATATACACGAGATTAGAGGCATATTTAGGAATCTCCTTATCCGATTTTATATCCTTGATAATATCAGTATAATCATCAAACGACCTGTATTCTATATATTTACGCCTGATTCTTGTAGCCTTGCGCCACACAAGCATCACGGCACAGACAAGTCCTGCGATCAACAATGTGAACCAACCTCCATGAGTGAATTTAAACATATTGGCCACGAAAAACGCACCCTCGATCAAGGTAAAAACAACCGTAAAGACACCAACAATCCATAGTTTCACTCCCTTATGTCTGAGATACAGAGCGAGAAGCATCGTCGTCATAAGCATAGTGATAGTAATTGCAAGGCCATAAGCAGCTTCCATGTGACCTGAGGTACGGAAAATGACAACAGTCAGTATACAGCCTACATACAGGAAACAATTGACAAGTGGAATGTATAACTGACCCTTTACAGTTGACGGATATTTGATTCGCAGACGTGGCCAGAAGTCGAGACTCATCGCCTCACTGAAGATGGTGAACGATCCACTCAACAAAGCCTGACTCGCTATAATGGCCGCGCCGGTGCTTATGATGATTCCGGCAGGGAGAAACCATCGTGGCATGACCCCATAGAACGGATTGATATTTTCGGGATAACCGGTTGCCTGAGAAATTATCCATGCTCCCTGTCCAAGATAATTAAGTATCAGCATGAGCTTAACAAACAGCCAGCTATAGGTGATATTCATACGTCCGCAATGTCCAAGATCTGAGTAGAGAGCCTCAGCACCGGTAGTGCATAGAAACACAGCACCGAGAATCATAAACCACCCCGGGTAATCTACAAGAAGTCTGACCGCATACAATGGATTGAAAGCTTTCATTATAGCCCAATGGTCTGAAAGATGGATCAAGCCAAGAATGCCGAGCATCAGAAACCATACAAGCATGAACGGACCGAAAAATTTGCCGATAGCCTTAGTCCCGAGACGCTGGACAAGGAATATACCCGAAATAATCAAGACCACAATCGGCAACACCGGCGCGTCGGGGTCAAGATCTCGCAATCCTTCTATGGCAGAAGTCACAGTCATGGCAGGAGTTATAACACCGTCGGCAATCAAGGCGCTCGCCCCGATAGCGGCAAGGATATAAATCCATCTCCGTTTCAATCCTTTTATGAGCGAATAGAGAGCAAGAATCCCACCCTCGCCCTTATTGTCGGCACGCAGAGCGACGACAACATATTTCAATGTAGTCTGCAAGGTAAGAGTCCAGATGACACACGACACCGCGCCTATCACATAGTCCGGACCATATCCGCGGTCAACACCCATGATAGCTTTCATCACATAAAGCGGTGACGTGCCTATGTCACCAAAAACAATACCTATAGCCACCAGTAGCGCCGCTATGGTGACGCGATGGACCTGTTGATTCTGACGTGAGGTTGTAGTTTCTGTCTGCATAATGTGTTTAACGGGTTATATACGAAAATATAAACCATTATATCACCGCAATTGTTCCGTCGGTATCGCCTTAATACCATAAGCCCCAATAAAAAGTCAAGTAACGACAAATATTACTTATGCAAATAGTCCATAAAAATTCTTAGCGGATGGAATTTCGCTATAGGATATTACACTTAAATTTCGTAACTTTGTAAGTTATGAAATTCGAGTTATCTTCACAATATAAACCTACCGGCGACCAGCCTCAGGCAATCGAGCAGCTAGTTGCCGGCATCAATGCCGGAGAGAAAGCTCAGACACTCCTTGGCGTGACCGGTTCGGGCAAGACCTTCACAATGGCCAATGTCATAGCCCAGATTGAAAAACCCACCCTCATCCTCAGCCACAACAAGACCCTCGCAGCACAGCTCTACAGCGAGTTCAAGGGATTTTTCCCAAACAACTCGGTGCAGTATTTCGTGTCTTATTACGATTACTATCAGCCTGAAGCCTACATCCCGACCGTAGACAAATATATCGAAAAGGACCTCATGATCAACGATGAGATCGAGAAACTCCGTCTGTCAACGGTTTCGGCACTACTGTCAGGCCGAAAGGATGTCGTGGTCGTGTCATCGGTGTCGTGTCTCTATGGTATGGGCAATCCTGAGGACTTCGACAGCAATGTCGTGACCGTAAAAGTCGGACAGAAGATAACACGCAACAAGTTCCTCCGTTCACTTGTAGGGTCGTTGTATTCACGCAATGAAATCGAACTTTCACGCGGAACATTCCGTGTGAAGGGCGACACGGTCGACATCCGCCTCGCCTACGAGGAAATCATTGTCCGCGTAACATTCTGGGGCGATGAAATCGAATCCATCAAGACTCTCCACCCCGACGACAACACATCGCTCGGATCTCACGACATATTCCAGATATATCCGGCCAATCTCTTTGTCACATCACCCGAACGAATGGGATCGGCAATCGGACAGATTGAACTCGACCTTGGCGAGCAATACAATTATTTCATGCGCGAGGCCAAGGAAATGGAGGCCAAACGCCTACTCGAAAGAGTGACCTACGATGTCGAGATGCTCCGCGAGGTAGGCCACTGTTCAGGAATCGAGAATTACAGCCGCTACTTCGACGGACGTCAGCCCGGCATGAGACCGTTCTGCCTCCTTGACTACTTTCCCAAAGACTTCCTGACCATCATCGACGAAAGTCATGTGACACTTCCGCAATGCCGTGCGATGTATGGAGGAGACCTTTCGAGAAAAATGAACCTTGTCGAATATGGTTTCCGTCTGCCGGCCGCGCTTGACAACCGTCCGCTGAAATTCGAGGAATTCGAAAAACTGACCCCTCAGGTGCTATATGTAAGCGCAACACCGGCCGATTATGAACTTGAAAAATGTGAGGGCGTTGTGGTCGAACAGATTATCCGCCCCACCGGCCTGCTCGATCCGATTATAGAAGTACGCCCGTCGCTCAATCAGATTGACGACCTGCTTCATGAAATCAACGAACGTATCGAACGCGACGAACGCGTGCTGGTCACAACCCTTACAAAAAGAATGGCCGAAGAGCTTAACGACTATCTCACGCGGCTGCGCATAAAGACAGCCTATATACACAGCGACGTCGACACACTTGACCGCATCAAGATTCTTGACGGACTGAGAGCCGGAGAGTTCGACGTGCTTGTCGGTGTCAATCTGTTGCGTGAAGGTCTCGACCTACCTGAAGTCTCCCTTGTGGCCATACTCGATGCCGACAAGGAAGGTTTCCTCCGAAGCCACCGCTCGCTCACCCAGACTGTCGGTCGAGCCGCCCGTAACCTCAACGGCACAGTCATCATGTATGCCGACAAGATTACAGACTCGATGCAGCAGACCATTGACGAGACCGCACGACGACGTGCTGTCCAGCTTGCCTACAATGAGGAACACGGCATCACGCCTCAGGCCATCATAAAGGCGCGCAATTCAATCATCGGGCTTGAGACCGACGACGATACCGCCGGCAAGATTAAGCCGTCACGTCCACTTTCGGCATCATCCGGCAAAGAAAAAAAGACAGGCCGTTCGAAAGCGCCTGTGCCATACGCCGAAGAATATGGGACAAAAGTCAACCTCGCCGCCGACCCAGTCATGCCATATCTGTCAGCCGATTCGCTACAGAAGCTCATCACCAAGCGCCGTCTGGACATGGTCGACGCAGCCAAACGCATGGACTTCATCGAAGCCGCCCGTCTGCGCGACGAGGTGCTCGCAATGGAAGACCAGCTTTCAAGAATGCCGGCCGAAGGATAAAAACCATACAACAGAAAATCCAATCCGGATAACCAACCAAGCAGTATAAACAACATATATATTATGTATAACACATCCAAGACTAACAGACCGGCTGTCAACCGGCCGCCATATCCTTCCGCCGACAGATTTTTACCTACAAGTGTCAAGGAAATGAAGGCTTTGGGATGGGATCACGTGGATATCGTTCTCTTTTCAGGAGATGCCTACGTAGATCACCCGTCATTCGGCGCAGCGGTGATCGGCCGTGTGCTTCAGGATGCGGGCTTCAACGTAGCTATCGTGCCACAGCCCAATTGGCAGGATGATTTACGCGATTTCAAAAAGTTCGGCGCTCCAAGACTCTTTTTCGGAGTTTCGGCAGGAGCTATGGACTCTATGGTCAACCACTACACAGCCGCGCGCCGCCGTCGCAGCGATGACGCATATACACCCAGCGGACGCCACGGAGCGCGCCCTGATTATCCTACAATCGTATACTCAAAAATACTACGCGAACTCTATCCGGACACTCCTATAATAGCCGGTGGCATCGAAGCGTCGATGCGACGTCTCAGCCACTATGACTATTGGCAGGACCGTCTGCGTCCGTCACTGCTCGCCGACTGTGAGGCCGACATCATCAGCTATGGCATGGGTGAAAAAATCACCCTCGAAATTGCACGGCAACTCAACGAAGGCACACCCCTGTCATCAATGACCGACCTTCCGCAAACGGTGGTCCGCATCCCGGAGACAGATTTTTCTCCCGGGAAAGACGATATAATCCTGCACTCGTTCACCGACTGTCTGCACGACAAGCGGCTGCAGGCTGAGAATTTCAAACATATCGAACAGCAGAGCAACGCAAGGCACGGCCGGACGCTATGGCAACTCCACAATGGATTCTGGGTGAAAGTCAATCCGATGTACCCACCGATGACTACTGCAGAAATCGACGCGTCGTTCGATCTTCCATATACACGTCTGCCACACCCCCGCTACAAAGACAAGCGCATACCTGCCTACGAAATGATCCGGCATTCCGTAAACATACACAGAGGATGTTTCGGAGGCTGCTCATTCTGCACTATTTCCGCTCATCAGGGCAAATTTATCGCATCGCGAAGCAAGGAGTCTGTGTTGCGCGAAGTCAGACAGGTGACACAGATGCCGGATTTCAAAGGCTATATAAGCGACATCGGCGCTCCGAGCGCAAACATGTATCGGATGGGAGGTAAAAATCAATCCATCTGCGAGAAATGTCTCAAGCCATCGTGCCTGCACCCTAAAGTATGTCCGAACCTCAACACAGACCACCGTCCGCTGCTCGACCTATATCATGCAGTCGATGCCATTCCGGGAATAAAGAAATCGTTTGTCGGCAGCGGTGTCCGCTATGACCTGTCGATGCACCACACCGGTGACCCGGTGATTGATGCCGCCAATAGACAATATAACGAGGAGCTGATCACATCTCATGTATCCGGCCGGCTCAAAGTCGCACCGGAACATACATCCGAGACAGTGCTCAACATCATGCGTAAACCCTCCTTCCAGCTCTATCACGAATTCAACCGATTTTTTGAACGGGTCAATTCGCATCACGGCCTCAAACAACAGCTCATACCCTACTTCATCTCCTCGCATCCTGCATGTCACGAAATTGACATGGCCCAGCTCGCAGCAGAGACAAAAGAACTTAATCTCCATTTAGAGCAGGTGCAGGATTTCACGCCTACGCCAATGACCCTGTCAACAGAAATATATTATACAGGCTACCATCCTTATACCGGCGAGAAAATCTTCACCGCCACATCTCCGGAGGAGAAACTCGCACAGAGAAAATATTTCTTCTGGTATGACCGTGCATACCGTCCCGATATAATGCGATCGCTACAGCGACTCCATCGCCCCGACCTGCTAAAACGACTTTTCCCACAGCAGGCATCACATCCATATAGGAAAAATTCCAAGCGATAACAGGACTCCAAGACCGACTCAATCTTCAATTATCGGGGCAGATGTATCGGAGTCTGTCATAATGAAAAGAGGCTGTTTCCCCTTTAATAATGGAAAAACAGCCTCTCCTTGTTTTAGCGCTTGACGGTGTTATTGCCAAGGCTGGGTTTAATAAGTTTCAAAATCCGGCAAACCACCTTGCCGGACATTGTTCGTATCAGATTTTGCCAACGAGATCAATGCCGGGTTTAAGAGTCTCCTTGCCAGGTTTCCAACGAGCCGGACAGACCTGATCGCCATGCTGGGCAACGAACTGCGCGGCTTCAAGCTTACGGAGAAGCTCCTCGGCATTACGACCGATACCATTGTCCTGAATTTCGGCTATCTTGATCTTACCTTCGGGATTGATGACAAACGTGCCACGGTAAGACATGAAGTCATCCGAGTTGAGCACACCGAAATATTCGGAAAGGACACCTGTCTTATCGGCAAGCATCGGGAATTTTACCTTTTTGATTGAATCGCTGGCATCATGCCATGCCTTATGTGTAAACTGGCTGTCGGTGCTTACGCTATAGACCTCCGCACCGAGTTCCTTGAATTTATCATAATTGTCGGCCATATCGACCAATTCCGTAGGACACACAAATGTGAAGTCTGCCGGATAGAAGAAGAGAATGGACCATTTGCCCTTGAGATCGGCATCGGTCACTTTTTTAAAATTTCCGTCGACAAAAGCTTCGACTGAAAACTGGGGAATTTCTTGATTAATGATTGTCTGCATAATTCGGTATTTGTTTTTTAGTAGAATAAATGTTTCATGACTTGGTATCTGAATCAAAAGTCCGACACGATATTAATTACAAGGCCATGACATGTCGCCTTTTATTCATCATATAAAACAACAAAGACCTATCAAAAACAGTTCGATTTTCACGAGATTTACCTTTTCACTTAATTTTATCGCAACTTGAAGTATTATAAATAGTTAAAAGCGCATATTTAGCTATAATAATGTATAGAATATAGAAAACTCCGTTGTTTTATTCACATTTTTATGTTAATTTTGACGCAGAATGTTAATGCAGTTGAAACTTGTTTGAAAAAATTCACAACAATTATACATTGCAATTGTTAACATATTAAATATCCACACAAATCTCCACGTGAAAGTCCTTTTTCAGCAGGACAACACATCTATATATTAAAGAGAGAATGAAAAAGTCAACTATCTGGTTTCTGACCATCATAATGGCGCTTACTTTCATCGGATTGCTCTATATACAGATAATGTATATGAACAATATGAAGAAAATGCGTGACGACCAGTTTGCCGAGGGCGTGAAACGCTCCCTCTATGCTGTCAGCACCCGCCTTGAACAAGACGAGACCAAACATTTTCTTGAAGAAGACATGGCTTCGATGGAGACTCAGTTCTATCCGCGTACAAACGCCGACGGGACTGTCGATATGAACTATAACTTCACTACTTACGACGGGACTAACTATGACCTCACGCTTAAAGGAAGCAACGACAAACCCAAAGGCAACAGTTCGATGCGTGAGATCATGCGAGGAAAATACCTCTATCAGAAGGGACTGCTCGACGAAGTAATCTTCAACATCATCACACAGTCAAGCAACCGTCCGATAAGCGAACGCGCCGACTCGGCTGAAGTAAACAGCTATCTGCGTTCAGAACTCGACAACAACGGACTGACTCTTCCATTTGAATTCGCGGTGGTCAACCGTGTCGGAGGCATAGTCTATCGTTCGGGAGGCTATCATCCGACCCTGAGCGATGAAAACTCCATGTTCATACAGACCCTCTTCCCAAATGATCCGAAAAACAAGATGTATTACCTCAAGGTCTATTTTCCGACCAAGAGCGACTATATTTTCGGGTCGATACGATTCATGATTCCGTCGTTTATCTTCACGTTCATCCTGCTTGTGACATTCCTCTGCACGATTATCCTCGCTTTCAGGCAGAAGAAGCTCACCGAGATGAAAAACGACTTCATCAACAACATGACCCATGAGTTCAAGACTCCGATCTCAACCATATCACTGGCAGCACAGATGCTTAACGACGGCGCTGTGCTGAAATCGCCGGCCATGCTGTCACACATATCCACCGTGATCAACGACGAGACGAAACGTCTGCGTTTTCAAGTGGAAAAAGTGCTCCAGATGTCAATGTTCGAACGCCAGAAAGCGACACTGCGTCTGCAACATGTCGATGCAAACGTGCTAATTGCGAATATCACATCGACATTCAAACTCAAGGTAGAGAAATATGGCGGAAAAATAGACGCCGTACTTGACGCGGAGGAATCGACAGTCAATGTCGACGAGATGCACTTCACAAATGTGATTTTCAATCTTCTCGACAATGCGGTCAAATATCGGCGTGAAGATGTGCCCCTCAAGCTGACGGTCAGCACGCGCGACATAAACACACATAACAATGAACGCATAGCCATCACCATCAGTGACAATGGCATTGGCATGAAGCGCGAGGACCTGAAAAAAATATTCGAGAAATTCTATCGCGTATCCACCGGCAACCGCCACGATGTAAAAGGCTTCGGACTCGGACTTGCTTACGTCAAGAAAATGGTCGGAGAACTTGGCGGAGAAATCAACGTGGAAAGCGAACTCAATGTAGGAACAAAATTTATAATAACATTACCAATAACTAAAAACTAAAGAACTATGGAAGAACGTTTGCGCATACTACTTTGCGAGGACGACGAGAACCTCGGCATGCTCCTTAGAGAATATCTTCAGGCCAAAGGGTTCAACGCCGATCTGTTCGCAGACGGGGAAAGCGGCTACAAAGCATTCCTCAAGGGGAAATATGACCTCTGCGTCCTCGACGTGATGATGCCCAAAAAGGACGGTTTCGCACTCGCTCAGGAAATAAGGACCGTAAACTCTGAAGTACCCATCATCTTCCTCACTGCAAAGTCAATCAAGGAAGACATCCTCGAAGGATTCAAGATCGGTGCGGACGACTATATCACCAAACCGTTCTCGATGGAGGAACTTGTGTTCCGTATCGAAGCCATCCTTCGCCGTGTCAAAGGCAAGAAAGGCAAAGAAATTACCATGTATAAGATTGGTAAATTCACTTTCGATACCCAGAAACAAGTGCTTCTCATCGATGACAAGGTAACAAAACTTACCACAAAGGAATCCGAACTCCTGAGCCTCCTGTGCGCACATGTCAACGAAATCCTCGAACGTAATTTCGCACTGAAGACAATCTGGATTGACGACAATTATTTCAATGCCCGTTCAATGGACGTCTACATCACCAAGCTCCGCAAGCACCTCAAAGATGACCCGTCTATCGAAATCATCAATATCCACGGCAAGGGCTATAAGCTGATCGCTCCCGAACTCGAATCGTCGAACTGATTAATTCAAATTGATTCTGTCTGACCCGTGGAATCCCACCAGACCTGAACAATATCATTTACCGGCCCGGTGCATCCGACAAGAGCACCGGGCCGGACATTTAACAGCCACATCTCCCTACCTCAGAATGTCTATGAAACTACACTCTCTGCGCATAATCCTGAGCGCTATACTGATAAGCATAGCTCTGCAGGCATTCACACAATCATCCGAAGGCTGGAAACCTGACATCCTCGGCGACGGCTATGAAATGCGCCATGTCAGCCATCCGTCAGACTATACAGGCGAGGTCGTCTCCACAATCATCCGCAAACTCTGTCCGGACGTGTCGATCGACAGTACCCGCACTCATCGAGGAGTCCTCTACGTCCACGGGTTTAACGATTATTTCTTTCAGGCAGAAATGGGCGACCGTTTCGTAAAGCATGATTATGACTTTTATGCCGTTGATCTCAGGCGCTACGGCCGCTCGATCACCACCAGCGAACGCAATTTCGATGTACGCAGCCTCAGCGACTATTTTCCCGACATAGATTCAGCCCTCGTCGCCATGAGCCGGAGCGGCCTTTCCGAAATAATACTCATGGGGCATTCGACCGGAGGACTGACCTCAGCTTATTTTGAAAGCCGATGTCATCCGAAGGAGATTAAAGCCCTTATCCTAAACAGCCCTTTCCTTGACTGGAATCTCGGCTGGAAGGAGAGAATCATACCAGCTGTATGTATGCTCGGAAAACTGTTCCCCAATTTTAAAATCAGTCAGGGAATATCGACAGCCTATGCCGAAAGTCTTCTCAAAGATTATCATGGAGAATGGAACTACCGCACTGACTGGAAATTCACCCAATCGCCTCCCGTAACCGCAGGATGGGTCCGGGCAATCACCCAAGCCCAGAAAGGACTTCGCAACGGCAAAGCCGACATCCGTATCCCTATTCTCCTGCTCTACTCGTCAAGAAGCGTAAACGGTGAGGAATGGACTCCTGAACATAACCGTGCGGATGGAGTGCTTGATGTAAATGACATCAAAAAATATGGCATGCAACTCGGGCCAGACGTCACATGCGTGCGCGTCGAGGGTGGCCTCCACGATCTCGTGCTTTCATCCCCCGAAGTGAGAGAACCTCTCTACCGCTACATCTTCAACTGGCTTTCACGAAACGGACTTTAAAGCCAATCCGCATTTTAATAAGTTAATTATAGTTAATTCTATCGGCTGATATTTTGAGAATATGATTACAATCAGTAATTTTACAAAATATTACGCACCAACCTATTTTACGGGGCTGACCGGTATTGACAGCGTGTAGAGGTGGTGAGTAAGCATGCAGAGCAATGATGGCTACGCTCTTAAATCAGGGACATCAAAATTTCAAATGGCGAAAACAACTACGCTCTCGCTGCTTAATCGAAGTACAGTAGATTAACTTTATTTCCGCAACAGTTGCGGAAACGAGACATCACCCGATTGTCCTTTTTCCGAGACGGATCGACCCGGTGGTGCAGATAAATCGGAAATATGGCGATGAAAGCCTCGCGACTCGCCGAGACACTTAGAGGATAAGGCTGAGATTGGTCGTTTCTTGCCTGTCTCAACTCGAAAACCAAGAAGAAACTAAGCATGTAGAAAGCTCATTAGTTCCACGTTTGGACGAGGGTTCAAGTCCCTCCAGCTCCACAATCAACACTGATTTTCAGTGATTTACAAGATTAACACCCAATTTTACACCCAAAAATGTAAGATTGGGTGTTGTTTATTGTTGGTCTAAGGTCTAATTGGAGAAAGACAAAAGGGAAAAGAAGGGAAGAAATTTTATTTTCCCTTTCGTTCTTTTCC
>ERZ778516.1587-NODE-1587-length-16976-cov-3.778323_pt1 | contig 16976 bp, 18 predicted proteins | sample MGYA00510342_ERZ778516 | MGnify/ENA primary metagenome ERZ778516 (study PRJEB29527, sample SAMN07138961) | mouse gut metagenome | material: feces | host: mouse | place: China:Nanjing | collected 2016-01-25 ... | reverse complement strand
CAGATGGAAGTACATCAGGATATTCCTAGCTTGCAAAAGCCAATTGAGTCGTCTTCAGAACCGTCTTCAGAGCCTCCATCTTCAGATGTATCGCCTTCTAGCCCATCCTCTAGTCCGACTTCTCCCAGCGCACCTATGATAAATGGTCCAAGTAGTAGCCATTCTCCAGCAGGTCCTTGGGAGGATGTACCTAGCGACGATACACATCAGCCGGCAGGTCCTTGGGAAGATTAGGAGAAATTTATGATGGAAAATCTTCAAAAGGGATTGATTGTCAAAGCATTGGGTGGTTTTTACTATGTTCAGATAAAAGATAACATCATAGAATGTCGGGCAAGAGGAATTTTTCGAAAAAAAGAATTGTCTCCCGTTGTAGGGGATTATGTAACAGTACAAAAGACTGGCTCTGACACAGGAACAATTGAGGATATCATTGATAGAAAGAATTATCTCATTAGACCACCTTTGGCAAATTTAGATTATCTTTTGATTGTGACTTCAATTTGTGATCCAATACCCAATACAATTATCATTGACAAGTTGATTGCAATCAGTGAATACAAACAGATTGAACCAATCATCATCATTACCAAAAACGATTTAGAAGATACCAAGGCATTACAACAGTGTTATGAACATGCTGGCTTTACAGTATTTTCAGTAAATTATCATACCAATGAATGGGTATCAGAAATAAAGCAGCGTTTAAAGGGCTGTGTTTGTGCTTTTGTTGGAAATACTGGTGTTGGAAAATCTAGCTTTTTAAATGTGCTCTGTCCTGATTTTCAGATTAAAACAGCTCAGATTAGTCAAAAGTTGGGCAGGGGAAAACATACAACACGTCATGTAGAATTTTATTATTTACAAGATGTTAACACTTATATAGCAGATACCCCTGGATTTAGTTCGATTGATATGTTACAATATGATTTGATCCTAAAAGATGATTTGCAATATTGTTTTCGTGAGTTTGAACCCTTTTTGGGGCGATGTAAATTTACTGGTTGTTCCCATACAGTAGAAAAAGGCTGTGCAGTCTTAGAGGCATTACAGAAGGGAGAAATTGAATCCTCCAGACATAAAAGCTATCTAGAGATGTATCAGCAAGCGAAAAACATCAAAGAATGGGAATTAAAATGAGCTTAAAGTTGGTTGTATTCCAATTCCCCTTTTTTTAATACAATTGACTTTTTTAAGCTAAGGCGGACGAGTGTCCGCCTTTTTAATTGATAGAAGGGATTTGTTTTTGTGAAAACTTGCTATATTTTTGGTGCAGCTCCTATTAGCAATTATAACGATATTCAGTTACAGCTTGGACCAGAAGATATTGTCATCTGTGCTGATGGAGGCTCTCGGCACGCGGCTGCATGTGAGATTGTTCCCGATTGGATTGTCGGTGATTTTGATTCTAGTCAGATGGCAATAGACTCCTCCAATATCATTCGCGTAAAACCTGAAAAGGATAATACAGATATGGAATTGGCAATCAACCATGGTATTTCATTGGGATATCAGAACTTTGTGATATATGGCGCATTGGCAGGCAGATTTGATCATGCCATGGCAAATATCCAAATGATGGCTTCTATGATAAAACGTCAGATTCATATTACACTGGAAGATGAACAAAATCGATGTTGGATGATACAAAATGAACGGGTTGTTTTGCAAAAAAATCGATTTCCTTATGTATCTGTTTTTTCTTTTAGTGAATATTGTTATGGTGTAACCTTAATGGGAATGAAATATCCATTGACAAATTATACTTTGACCAATGTTTCCGCTGGACTATCGGTCAGCAATGAAATACTGGGTCAAGAGGCTTCTATTGAAGTTCAGAAAGGAATTTTATTGATTATTTGTTCGAAAGATAAAAAATAGTAAATTATATTTTTTGTTATTGCGCGAACCACCGACCAAATTGATTGCTCTGTAATCAAAAACAGTGTGAATTTTCGAAAATATAAATTGGTATTTAGATTTTAAAAACGCCTATGTAGTTTGATACTACATAGGCGTTTATTGGTTGATAGTCGATGATAGAAAAATTTAGATATCATAAATAAGAATTTGTTTAGCCGATTATTTTTACCCATTGGATAAAATATATTACAAGCGAGTGTGTAACTTTTTGGATTTGTGATCGTGTATAGAATATCAGAGATAAAAGAAGGTGTATTGCTTGGATGATAATATGTTGATGAAATTGGTACAGCAAGGAGATAAAGATGCATATAACCGCTTAGTATTAAAGTATATGGATACAGCGATTTTATTTGCAAACAGCTTTGTGAAAAACTATGATACTGCACAAGATATTGTTCAGGATTGTTTTGTAAAGATTTATATCAACTGTGATAGATATCATTTTAATTATACATTTAAAACATTTTTATTTCATGTTGTCCGGAATCGATGTATTGATGTGTTGCGAGTGGAGAGTCCTGGGAAAATAGTGGAATTCAGTCCAATATTTGAAGTTCAAGACCAATATACCCCTGAAAATTTGTTGTTGAAAAAGGAGATGTTATCAAATATTTTCCATCAGCTTGACCAACTTCCAGAACACTATAAAACAGCAATTTATCTTTATTCAGTAGAACAGATGAGCTATCAACAGATTGCAAAAATCATGAAGAAAACAGTATCTCAGATTAAAATTATCATTTATCGTGGAAGACAAAAATTAAAAAAACAAGTGAAGGGGGGTTTATAAATGAAGGATAGAGATATTTTTTTAGCGCATATGTGGCAAAAAGTTGATTCTTTAGAATTTGAAGAACGCCAAAAACAATTGGTCAAGCAGCGAAATAAATTATTTTTTTGGCGAATGTTTTTGCTATACTTGTGTTTCTTTGTGGGGTTGCTGGCAGTAATTGTCATTGTTGTCTTTTACTCGGTCGCTTATCTATTATTTGTTGTGTTGATGATTTTTATGATAGTTGCTTATTGTATAGATGGTGCTATAGGTAGAAAAAAGGAGTAGAATTGATGAATACAGAAATTGTAATTGAGAATCTTTGTAAGAATTTTGGAACAAAAAAAGCGCTAAATCAAGTGTCTTTTAAGATTGAAGAGGGTATGTTTGGTCTTTTGGGGAGAAATGGAGCAGGGAAAACTACATTGATGAGAATTTTGGCAACATTGCTTCATAAGTCTGCGGGCAATATTACAATTTGTGGAATACCTGTTGAACAGTCTAAGGAGATTCGCAAAATTGTCGGTTATCTTCCCCAGGATTTTTCTGTTTATCCAAATATGTCAGTTTATGAGGCGATGGATTATCTTGGTGTTTTATCAAATCTTTCTAAATCAGTTAGAAAAGAGCGTATTTTTAAACTTTTAAAGCTGGTAAATTTAGATGATTGCCATAAGGTAAAGGTAAAAGCACTGTCCGGTGGTATGAGAAGGCGTTTGGGGATTGCACAGGCGATTTTGCATGAACCTAAGGTTTTAATTGTAGATGAGCCAACAGCGGGATTGGATCCAGAAGAGCGGGTAAGGTTTCGCAATTTGCTCTGTGAGATTGCACAAAATCGAATCGTGTTGTTATCAACTCACATTGTGGAAGATATAGAAAAGACTTGTAAGCAAATTGCTGTGCTAAATCATGGAGAAATCCTATATTTTGGGACATTGCAGGACTTTGTAGGCGATCAAGAAGGGTTGGAAGAAGCCTATATGAAAAGAATGGAGGGACAGTCTTAATGTTGTTGTTAAAAGAATGCAAACAGATTTTAAGAAGTATTATCTATTTTGTGTTTATTGGGATTGTAATTGCATTTTATGTAACACAGTTTGAGGGTTATCAAGATGATATTAGGGCTGCTCAAAATCCAAATGCCGTATATGATTTTAGAAATCCCTTGCAAAAGCCTCCAGAGGGATTGGAAAGTTATGGAGTGAAATCAGCAGAAATACCAGAGCAAGTTGTCCCCAATGCAATTACTGCACTGCTACAGGAAATGCAAGGAGGAAAGTTTGTGACCTATCCGGTGGGATTTTATAAAACGGTTCGACTTAATGATAAAGAATTGTCAAAGATACAAGATATATTAGAAGAAATAACAGGTTTATCCTATTCTGATTTGGTACAAAAACTCATGCAAGAAGAACAACAGAAGCTCACCATGAGTCAAGATGGTGGGTGGATTATGTCAGAACCGATTCAGATAGAGATTACTTCCCAAGTTTCTTATGAGCAGTTCTGTGAGAAGATGGGGCAGGTAGATAAGATATTGGGGGGAGGTTCTGATTATGCTCCAGCAAATCTAAAGGGATTTGGCTCAGAATCCATTACTTATGAAGAGGCTTTGAAACAATTTGAATCAGCAAAAAATCAAGATAATGTAACAGGGGGATATGCTAGATTATTTTGTGATTATATGGGGATTGTTTTGGCGCTATTTAGTGTTTTTATTCCAGTTTCAAACTTAATGAGGGATAGAAAAGCCGATATGTTAGAGGTAATTTATTCTAGAAAGATAAGTTCAACAAGATTTATTTGTACTCGTTATATTGCAAATACAATTATGATATTGTTGCCGGTGTTGTTATTGTCTTTTATACCATTGGTATCTTTAAGTGTCTATGGAGCAGAAGCCCATCTGTCGGTTGACTATCTGGCATTTGTCAAGTATATTTTCGCATGGCTTTTGCCCACAGTGATGATAACTGTTTCAGTTGGATTTTTATTTACAATTTTAACAGATACCCCATTGGGGATCTTAGTGGGATTTATTTGGGGATTTTTAAGTATCTTTACTGGAAAATTAAGTGGAGATTATGGATTTAGAATGCTAATTCGTCACAACAGTACCATTGGTAGGGATATCATAGATACTGCAATGAATGAGATTATCTTTAACCGTGTATTTTATGTAGTGATTGCAATTTTTATATTATTGATATCCGTTTGGATTTATGAGAAAAAGAGAAGAGGGTGTATTGATATTGGCGGGAATCTGCGCAAAATATTGGGACGTATTAAAGGTACAAATTAAATTGGGATTTATCGTCCATTTGGGATGTTCTTTGCTTGTGTTGTTGTTGACACCAGTGATATTTGGTATTAAAAATTTGGATGCAATTGCTTCCAGCTTTGTGTTAGAGCGCTTTGTAGCATTGATTGGAATTATCTTAATCACACCGCTGTTTTTGCCAGAGCAGAATCCTTCTGTACAGGAAATCAGTGAGTCCAAATACACTTCTTTGATTGGGATTTATCTTGTGAGATTATGCTTGGCGATAACTGCGACCATATTGTTAGTGGGTGTATTTTTGGTTATCATGCAGATGAATATGTGTTCTTTTTCAACTTTCCAGTTTTGGATTGGAACATTTGCGACTGCTTTTGGATTGGGCAGTTTGGGATTTATGTCTTATGCTTTGTCTGAAAATTTGGTGGTGGGATATTTGGTTCCATCGGCGTTTTATTTGATGAATTTGGTAACAGGCAGCAAATTGGGTTATTTTTATTTATTTTCCTTGTCAATCAATCAGATGTTGGAGAAATATATCTGGTTGGCGATGGGGATTGGATTGATTGTAATTGGGCTAGTTTTTCGTTATTTTAAGCGCATCACAAGGTAAAAGAGAAAAAAAGATGGTGAAAGTAAAAAAAGACTTTCACCATTTTGTTGTTTCTGACATAGAATAAGACATCATTGAGAAAGGGAGGGATTACGATTCGGATAAAACGTGGTTGCAGAGGTAAAGGAAGTATTCTAATTGGAGGGGGATTAATTGGTTTACTCTGTTATGCCTTCCCTGGAATATTGTTGATTGTATCAGTATTTTTAATTGTAGCAGGAATTGTGATTCTGCCATAATTGTTAGGAGGAATTGATTATGAAAATTGTTGTTTGGAAGAGTCCTAAATTTTTATCTGGGATTTTAAGAGCTATTTTTGGAATTCGGAAAGAGCCAAAAGAAATTTAATCGACATAGTACAGCAGTTAAAAGCGTTCTTATCAAAAGAGTTTTGATGATAACTACATAAATTGAAAATCAATACTCCCTGCTGAATCATTTCGGCAGGGGGTAAATTTATACAATAGATAATTGTTGATAAATACGCCGTTGTTCGTGTGTATCTAAATCTGCTAATCGGGTGGGAAGTGGAATTCGACTTTCTTTGTTTATCAGGTGCTTGACGATTTCGGTAGAAGTATCTAAATCCAAATCATTTCCTACAGAAAGAAAAATCGGTTTTACACCCTGGCGTGTGCGCAGCACTCTGCCATAAATTTCTTCTTCTATGATGATATCTTGATAAGCATATGGCTTATCTTCTGGCAATTGATAGTCTACTTCTTTGATTTTATAATAGGTTTTTGCAACCCCAATTGTGGGTGTTTTCAGATAAAAGGAGGCATGCGTTGCAATTCCCATATGTCTGGGGTGTAGATAGCCATTTCCATCAAATAAGTAAACATCAGGACCAAGGGTTAATTTTTTCACCGTATCCAAAATCAGTGGAAGTTCTCGAAAGGAAAGATACCCCGGAAGATATGGAAAGTGAATGGTTCCAACTTGGTGAACGCGTTCCAGTACAGTACCAGATGAAAAGTCTAAGACAACAATACAACAGACAGCTTTTTCTTGTTGGTCTTCTGTCCAATAAGCCAGATCAACTCCTGCGACTGTTTGAATTTGGTTTATTTGAATGGAGGGTTTTAGACAGATTTGATTCGCAAGAGATAATTGGATTGTTTTACATGCTTCCTCTGATTGAAAATCATAACAAGAAAAGTCTATTAACTGCATAACATTATCACCTCAGTGGGATTTCAAAAATTTCGTCAACACGATGACGGGCATCAAATAGGTTGTTGTATTGTAAGATTTGATATTCCTCAATCAATTCATCATAAGGAGATGACTGGTCTAGCGTATAATGTTGGTTGTCTTTGTCAATAAAGCCATTTGCATTGATAACAGGAATCACTTCAGATAGTTGTTTTAAAAATTGATGATAAACGGGCAGTTGAATGCCTGCGGTGTCTAAAAGTAATGTGCTGAGATAATTGGCACTTAATTTATCAATATATTGTTCCTCAATATCATAGTTTGCCCAAATAATAAATGGAGTAATGTATTTTTTTTGCAATTCTTCTAAAGAGAAATCTTCTGTAGGTTTTCCAAGCAATTCTTCGTAAAAGGAGGCTTCAATTGCCGGTTGATGGTCGCCAAACATCATAATGATTGTGGGTTCGCTTTGCCCTTGAAAGTAAGTGATCAGCTGTTCAAATGCCTGATCGGATTGTTTGATTAAAGAAAGATATTGTTCTGTTTTTGGATAGTTGCCCTGCATATCGGTTAGATAAATGTCAGAATGATAATTTTTGTCGGTATATCCACTGTGATTTTGCATTGTAATATTAAATAGGAATAAATTTTCATGTGCTGGTTTTTGTTCGTATAGTTCAATTATTTTTTGATAATCGGACTGGTCGCTAATATAACTGCGTATGTATTGGGGATTGACCCAATCATCTTTTGTTAAGAATTGTTCAAATCCAAGCAGAGGATAAACTTGTGGACGGTTCCAGCCACTGGCATAGTAAGGATGCAGCGCTGCGTTGGAATAGTGTAGGGGTGCAAGCAAACTGGGTAGCGCGGGTGTTTGTTGTTTGATATATTGTTGATAAGGAATACTTCCTGTGGGTGTAAAAGCAGTTGTAGAACCGGTAAGCATTTCAAACTCTGAGTTACAGGTATTTCCACCATGTACAGATACATAAGTATTGCCCTTGATGGTATTTTCGGTTAAACTGCGATAAAAGGGAAGATAATCTTCGCTAACACCAAAGTCACCCAAGACGCTGAGATCGGAAAAAGATTCATTCATAATCACAATGATGTTAGGTCGTTTTGCACTGGTAATGATTTGCTCACTGTTTGCAGAGGCACCATAAAATTTATGTTCATAAGATTTTGATACACTTTGCGCAATTTCATTGACCTTTTCGATAGAATATTCCGCAGGCTTATCAACCATAAGATATTTTGTATTCAATAAAAAATTTAAGAAACTGCCATTTGCTTGATAAGCATTGCTTTGATTCCAAGGAAATTCAATAATTCCCAATTGATTGGGAATATTGGTCAAAAGTGTTACAAATGAGAATGTTCCAATCACAGCAAAAATCCCAATACGACTGATGATAATCTGTCTAATATGACGATTGATACTCAATTGCTTGGCATCGATTCGAAAGAGTACCAGCATCATAAGTACAAATAAAATTGTTGGTGCAATAATTGTCATATCAATGACAAAGTCGTAGTTGGAAGCAACTGAAAATGCAGTTTTGGCGGATAAAATATCCCAAGGGAGCAGCGGTGTACCGCGAAATAAACTGACATAGTGATTGACTAACCCAAATAAATAAGAGAAGCTCAATAAAATAATCGATGTGATTTTGGCATTTCCTATGATAAAAAATAGGATAAATCCGACGGCTGAATAAGCCAATAAATTGAATCCAAAAGTCCAGATATCATATGCAAAGATATTGATTTGATTAAAGCTATCTACAATCAAGAAGCCAATCATAGGTGTTGCACAGCACAATAAAATATTGTCTGGTTTTTTGATGCTTGCAGGTGAAAAAATTCGTATCAATAGCAACTCTACAGAGAGTAGCATAAGATTGATAAAAATAGATAACCGCAGACCCCAAATAGAATCAGATTTCAACATTGGTAGCTCTGAAGAACAACTCATATACAAAAAAGTGATGAATATAACAATGCCACTGATGAAATATTTGTGTTTAAAATGGGATTTTTGCAATTAATACACTTCCTTTCATCGGTCTGTGAAAAAAATTAATCCAATAGTTCGGAAAGACGGTTTTTTTGATCGAATAAATTGTTGTATTGTATCATTTGATATTGATTGATCAGTTGTGTATATTCATTTTTTTCGTCAAAAGTATGATGGTTTCCGTTTTTATCAATATATCCATTGGAATTGATAACTGGAATTTCTTGATAAAATTGTTTTAAAAATTTTTGATAACCAGTCAATTCAAAATGAGCTGTTTCCATTAATAAAACGGGAAGAAAGTTGATGCTTAAATCCATGGTGTTTTCCGGTATGTCGTAGTTTGCCCATAAGATATAAGGGGTAATATATCGTTTTTGTTTTTCTTCTAGTGTGAGTTCTTCCAATGGTTTGCCAAATAGTTCCTCATAAAATTCATCTTCAATTTTAGGTTGATGATCACCAAACATCAAGATCAAAGTGGGTTCCTCTTGTTCTGAAAAATAGTTGATGAGGGATTCGAAGGCTTCATCGCTGTCCCGAAGCAGGGAGAGATATTGTTCTGTATAGGGATAATCCTCCTGCATATTTTTCAGTCTTACAGTATTGGAGTAATTGGTATCTGAATAACCACTGTGATTTTGAATGGTGATATTATAAATTAACAAGTTGCTGTTTGACTCTTTTTGTTTATAGATTTCAATCAGTTTATTGTAATTCGCTTGGTCAGTAACAAGATTACGAGAGGTTTCTAATATTTCTCCTTCGTCTAAATCCCAATATTCATCAATTCCCAAAAAGGCATCAAATCCCATCATTGGATAAACCGTGGACCGTTTCCATGAATTTGCATCCAATGGATGAAGTCCATAAGAGGTAAAGTGATCAAGCTGTTTGGCAAAAGAATTGATATTTTGATTGACATATTGTAAAAAAGCAACACTTCCTTGAGGAAGAAAAGCGAGAGTATTTCCGGTAATTGCTTCAAATTCTGAATTGCAGGTACGACCACCAAAGATAGAAACATAAGAATTTCCGCGGATGGTATTTTCTGTCAAGCTGTTAAAAAATGGAAGATACTCTTTGGTTGTATCAAAGTCGTGAATGATACGTAAATCAGAAAGCGCTTCGTTCATAATGACAATGATATTTTTAGGTTGAATGATCTTGTTTGTAGAAACACTGTTTTTTTGATAGGACTGTTCTGCCTGTAAAATAATTTCTCTGACAGCTTGTGGAGAATAATCCTTTGGCTTTTTAATGGAAATATAGGGTAAATTTAAGGTGAAGTTTAAAAGTGCACTATTGTTGGAACGAGATGATTCAAGCTGCCAAGGGTCGCTATAGCATCCCATTGCTGTTAGTAAAGGGGAAAGAGCGAGTGTAACAAACAATAAGACACTGCCAATGCCAGTGGGAATCCTCCAACGAAGACTTTTGAATCGAAGATGTTTTTTGGTTGGGTATTCCTGAAGTGTTAGACAATTGGCAATCAGCAGTAGATAAATTAAGATTGCTGCAAATAAGGGGAATGTAAGGTGGAATTGATACCCGGAAACAACCTTTACAGCAGTGGAAATTGCTAAGATATCCCAGGGAAGAAATGGCGTTCCGCGAAACTGCATCACAAAATAATCAGCGAGTGAAAAAACAAGCCAAATACTGCTGGCACAAATAATACAAATGCGTATTCTGTTACTGATGGCAAAGAAAAAGAGATATAGCAGTGCATATAAAATAAGGTTCATCAAAAGATAAGAGTAATAAATATCAAAAATACCTTTATTATTTAATATTTGTGTGATAAAAAAGGAAAGGATCGGGGAGCAAGCCAATAAGGAATACCCGACATTTGTTTGGTATTTTTCTCGATTAAAAAAATAATACACAAGCATTCCGACAAGTACCAGACCGATCATACAAAAACTGATAAAAGCATCCAAAGAAACTCCGCCAACCAAAGCGGTACAGCCTGTCACTTTTGTTATAATATATACAACCAGAGATAAAAAAAGAACTCCCAGAACAATCGTTGTTGGGATAATGGTTTTTCGGTGTTTCCAATAAATGTTTTGTAGTTTTTGACGCCTGCGCATACGGTTTCGATATTGATTCAACTGGATGTTTCTGATGGGTTTTAATTTCATAACTGATAGATACCTCTAATTTCATATGATTTAGAAATACAGACTTTGATTGAAAATAACCATTAACAACTATAGCATATTCGCAAAAAAAAGTAAAGTTTTTGTAAACACAATCTTATTTGAAAATTTTGTGAAAAGATGAAAAAATTACAGATTGATTTTAAGAGTATTCAAACAAAGAAGTACTTTTAAAAGTATGATCTTGATAAATAAAATGATGATAAGCTCATAAAAATAAAAGGTACAGTATTACTGTACCCTTTTTATTATTTGGCAAAAGCAACTGCGCGACTTTCACGGATGAGATTGACTTTAATTTGTCCAGGATAATTCAGTTCATTTTCAATTCGCTTTACGATATCCCGTGCAACCAATACCATTTTTTCATCTTTTATAACTTCTGGTTTGATGATAATGCGGATTTCGCGTCCAGCTTGAATTGCGAAGGAGTTTTCAACACCTTCAAAAGAATTTGCAATCTCTTCTAGTTTTTCCAATCGTTTAATAAAGCTTTCTAGATTTTCTCGCCGTGCAGCAGGTCTTGCAGCAGAAATTGCATCTGCCGCCTGTACAAGACAAGCAATCACTGTCTTGGGCTCTACATCGTTGTGATGCGCTTCAATTGCGTGTAAAACTGCCGGACTTTCTTTAAATTTACGGCAGACATCAACACCAATTTCCACATGGGAACCCTCGATTTCATGGTTTAAGGCTTTACCAATATCGTGGAACAATCCAGCGCGGCGTGCAAGCGTTGCATCTACTCCCAATTCACTGGCCATAATTCCAGCTAGATGTGCCACTTCAATTGAGTGATTTAATACATTTTGACAATAACTTGTGCGGTATGTCAATCGACCGAGCAATTTGACGATCTCATAATGAACACCATGTACATTGGTTTCCAAGATGGCGCGTTCGCCTTCTTGCTTCATCTTAACGTCCATTTCTCGACGAGATTTTTCAACCATTTCTTCAATGCGTGATGGATGAATTCTACCATCTGCAATTAATTTTTCAAGAGTTTGACGTGCAAGTTCACGTCTGACAGGGTCAAAGCATGATAATGTGATAGCTTCTGGTGTATCATCAATGATTAAATCGACACCAGTTAATGTTTCAATTGCGCGGATGTTACGTCCTTCTCGTCCAATAATACGTCCTTTCATTTCGTCGTTGGGAAGCGGAACCACCGATACAGTCGCTTCAGAGACATGTTCTGCAGCGCAGCGGGAAATTGCCAAAGAGATAATTTCTCTTGCTTTTTCATCGCATTCATTTTTTAGTTGCTGTTCATAAGAAGTGATTTTTTGTGCCTTTTCATATGCAAGGTCGTCCTCTAAAGAGGATAGTAATTGATTTTTAGCCTCCTCTACGGTTAGACCAGAAATGCGCTCTAAACTTTCAATTTGACTTTGCTTGATGGTTTCTGCTTCTTCGAGTTTTTCTTCAGCAAGTTTTAATTTTTGATTTAATTTTTCATCCTTTTTTTCCAAATTATCGGTTTTGCGGTCCAATGTTTCTTCTTTTTGAATTACACGGCGTTCCTGACGAGAAATTTCATTGCGTCTTTCCTTGATGTCACGTTCAGCCTCAGCGCGTAGTTTATGGATTTCATCCTTTGCTGAAACCAGCGCTTCTTTTCGTTTTGCTTGGGCATCTTTTTGAGCGTCTTCCAAGATGCGTTTTGCTTGCATTTCCGCACTGCCAATTTCTGCTTCAGCAGTTTGTTTGCGATGTTGTATTCCTGCTTCAAAGGCGGATTCATAGGTGCGTTTTTCCACTGTTTTTTTGACTATAAGTCCAACCACAACACCACTTATGGCAGCTCCGACAATCAAGCATAATAAAATAACAAATAAGCTAGGCATGACAGTTACCTCCTTTTTAAAATTAGGAGGAATATTGAAAAAATATCTTACAAAATGCCGTGGTATTGTTTGTAATATCTATATTTATATGTTCTGCCTTTGGCAGCATTTATCATCTGATAATTAACAATGAATAACATTTTATAGTTCTTTTTCCAAACCTCCTTTTGATTTTGTTTCGTCATAATGCCTTTATTATAAAAGACGTTAAGCCACTTTCCTGTTTTGCGTTGTTTGTTATAAACAAATAAAAGCAACTTTAAATTATCTATACATTATCATATTTATTTTATAATTTTATTGCGATAATGTCAAGAAGAAAGTATGGCAATTATCAGAGAAATCAAAAATACTTTTGTGATAGATTATACATATCTTTTGCTTTGCAAAACAAAATCAACATTATCATTGTATACATATCACAAAATTGAAAAAATGATTTGACAAGCCTATACGAATTGTGGTATAGTAATAATACCTCAAGGAAGGTTTTTTTTTATGTTCTGATTTAGAAACGAATAAAAGATTTGCCTTTATTTTAGATGAACTTTGAGGGAGGCAAAAAAAATCCGAGTTAGCAGGAGGTGCCGATATGAGGGTTAAAGTTACATTAGCTTGCACAGAGTGCAAACAACGTAATTACAACACAATGAAAAACAAGAAAAACGATCCTGACAGGCTCGAAATGAACAAATATTGTCGATTCTGTAGGAAACACACACTTCATAAGGAAACTAAGTAAGAGAGGGTGACTTTGATGGCGAAAGATACAGCAAAAGCTGTTAAAAAACCAGCCAAAAATAAGGACAAAGACAAAAAAAAGTCCAACGGCAAAAAGTTCACCCAATTTTTTAAAGACCTTAGAAGCGAAATCAAAAAAGTTGTATGGCCAAGCAAAAAACAAATTAAAAACAATACGCTTGTTGTTTTGGGATTTATGGCTGTTACAGCGGTTTTCATCTGGATTTTAGACTTTGTATTTACTACATTGATGAATCTGGTGTTGGGATAACTTTTTTCTGGATGAAAACAAACCAACTTAGCAATGTCGTATTCTGGAGGGACTGATACTATGTCAGAAACCGCAAAATGGTATGTGATACACACCTATTCCGGCTATGAGAATAAGGTGGCACAAAACATTGAAAAGGTTGTCGAAAACCGAGGTCTTCAAGAGTTGATTCATCATGTAACTGTACCAACCGAAAAGGTAGTAGAGGTAAAAGATAATAAAACTCGAGAAGTCGAGCGAAAAATTTTCCCAGGATATGTGCTGGTTAAAATGATATTAACTGATGATTCTTGGTATGTTGTCAGGAATATTAGAGGTGTAACCGGTTTTGTCGGTTCATCTACAAAACCTGTTCCATTATCCGATGCCGAAGTAAAGGCACTGGGTGTTGAAGATGCACAAATCAATGAAGCTGTTCAGGTAGAAGTCACCTATGGTGTAGGTGATAATATTCATGTTATTTCTGGTCCTTTGGCAGGGTTTTCGGGCATTGTGGAAGGAATCGATATCGAGAATAACTGTGTGAAGGTAACAGTTTCTATGTTTGGCAGAGAAACGTTGGCAGAACTTGAGTTAAATCAAGTAAAAACAGCCAACTAAAAGTTACTTCTTTTTAATTAAGAAGTCCCCAGTTTTGTAAACTGTGGGAGGATATCACGTGTTCTTTCTGTTGCTAGAGGGAAAGAATGCCTGTGGGAGGAAATTCATAAAAAAGGGATTTCCGCCATAGACCACAAATTTTTGGAGGTGCAAATTATGGCTCAAAAAGTATCTGGCTACATCAAACTTCAAATTCCTGCTGGTAAAGCCACTCCAGCACCACCGGTTGGACCTGCCTTGGGTCAACATGGTGTCAATATTATGTCTTTTACAAAAGAATTCAACGAGCGCACAAAAAATGATATTGGTTTAATTATTCCAGTAGTAATTACAGTGTACGCTGACCGCTCCTTCACTTTTGTTACAAAAACTCCGCCAGCAGCAGTACTGATTAAAAAGGCTTGCGGTATTGAAAGTGGCTCAGGTGTGCCAAATAAAACAAAAGTTGCAAAAATTACCAGGGAGCAGGTACAAAAAATCGCTGAAACAAAAATGCCTGATTTAAATGCTGCAAATATTGAAGCAGCAATGAGCATGATCGCTGGTACAGCTCGCTCAATGGGTATTGAAGTAGTCGATTAATTTACCCCTGGTGGGAGGAAAAATCCGCATATACCACTTTTAGGGAGGAACTATTATGAAACACGGTAAAAAATATAATGACAGTGTAAAATTACTGGAACGTGCTAAATTATATGATGTAAATGAAGCTTTGGGATTAGCAATTGATTCTGCAAAAGCAAAATTTGATGAAACAGTAGAAGTTCATGTTCGTTTGGGTGTAGACTCTCGTCATGCTGACCAACAGGTACGTGGCGCGGTTGTATTGCCAAATGGAACTGGTAAAGATGTAAGAATATTGGTTATCTGTAAAGACAATAACATTGCGCCAGCATTGGAAGCAGGCGCTGATTATGCGGGTTCTGATGAATACGTTCAAAAGATTCAAAGCGAAGGCTGGATGGAATTTGACGTAGTTATCGCGACTCCTGATATGATGGGTGTTGTTGGTCGTTTGGGTAAAGTGTTGGGTCCTCGTGGTTTGATGCCTTCTCCAAAAGCAGGTACCGTAACCCCTGATGTTGCAAAAGCAGTTAGTGAAGCAAAAGCAGGTAAAATTGAATATCGTTTGGATAAAACAAATATCATTCACTGCCCAGTTGGAAAGGTTTCTTTTGGTGTAGAAAAACTTGCTGAAAACTTAGAAGTATTGATGAATGCAATTGTAAAAGCAAAACCAGCTGCTGCAAAAGGACAATATCTAAAATCTTGTGTAGTTGCTTCTACTATGGGTCCTGGTATTAAAGTAAATACCAACAAATACGGCGTATAATAGTTGACAAGCACGAAAAAATAAGATATAATAAAAAAGCTGTATTTTCTAAAGACAGCAGGTATCACGGTTGTGATTCAAATGGGAAACTAGCCTGCCGAGGAAATGAATATCATATTTGTAAGATATGCTCTTATAATAGATTGATGTCCCTTCCTGAAATACAGGAAGGGTTTTTCTTTGATCGATGAAAAACAGTATAAGTTTCATGTGGAGGTGAATAGATTTGCCAAGTGAAAAGATATTAAACCAAAAAAAAGAATATGTTGCAAAATTGACTGAAAAATTAAAAGGTTCTGTTGCTGGTGTAATCGTTGATTATAAAGGTATTACAGTTGCTGATGATACTGTATTGCGTAAAAAATTAAGAGAAGCTGGCGTAGAGTACACAGTTGTAAAAAATACAATGTTGAGATTCGCTATCAAAGAAGCAGGATTAGAAGAATTAAGCGATGTATTAGAAGGAACAACTGCATTGGCAGTTAGCGCAGAAGATCCAATTGCTGCTGCAAAGGTTTTAGGAGAATTTGCAGATAAAAACAAAGACTTTAAAATCAAAGCAGGTTTTATGGATGGCAAAGTAATGGATGCTGATAAAGTCATTGCTTTGGGAAAACTTCCTTCCAAACAACAATTGGTTGGTCAATTGGTCAGCGTATTGGTTGCACCAATCCGCGGTATGGCAATTGCGCTTAATGCGATCGCTGAAAAACAAGAAGAAAATGCTTAATTTTTTCTAACTTAGAAAAAATAAAACATAACAAGAAAGGCGCAGAATCTGCGCGAAAATTTAGGAGGATATTATAATGGCTGATATTGCAAAATTTATTGAAGATATTAAAGCTTTAACCGTTTTAGAATTAAACGATTTAGTAAAAGCAATCGAAGAAGAATTTGGTGTTTCTGCTGCTGCTCCAGTTATGATGGCTGGTCCTGTTGCTAGCGATGCTGCTGCTGAAGCAAAAACTGAATTTGATGTTGTTCTTGCTGATGTTGGTAGCAACAAAATTGCTGTTATCAAAGCAGTTAGAGAAATCACTGGCTTGGGTCTAAAAGAAGCAAAAGAGCTTGTTGAAAGTGCTCCAAAAGCATTAAAAGAAGCTGTTTCTCAAGATGAAGCAAATGAATTAAAAGAAAAATTAGAAGCTGCTGGCGCTAAAGTTGAAGTAAAATAATTTTAACTTTTGCTATAAAAGAGCACAGACCCCTTGAGTCATATTGATTCAAGGGGTTTATTGTA
>ERZ778516.1586-NODE-1586-length-16977-cov-4.389079_pt1 | contig 16977 bp, 7 predicted proteins | sample MGYA00510342_ERZ778516 | MGnify/ENA primary metagenome ERZ778516 (study PRJEB29527, sample SAMN07138961) | mouse gut metagenome | material: feces | host: mouse | place: China:Nanjing | collected 2016-01-25 ... | reverse complement strand
TCGAATATATGGGAAGTCTTGTCGATATGGAGCAGGACGCGATGATTGACAGCCTCGCCGGACACATATTCTACAATCCGTTGGTTGCGAACTATGAGATCGCCGACCGCTTCATTGCCGGAAACGTAGTGCAGAAAGCAGAGGAAGTCAAGGCGTGGATTGACAGCGAGGAAGAACGCATCAAGGATTTTCCCGGCTATGACGGCGTTGAGCCGTTCATCGAGTTGTCGAAGGAGTCTTTGAAAGCGTTGGAGGAAGCGACACCTCGCCGCATTACCTTTGACGAGCTTGATTTCAACTTCGGCGAGAGATGGATACCGACAGGCATATACTCCGCCTACATGAGCAATCTCTACGGTACTGAGGTGAAAATCGTATATGCACCGTCTATGGACGAGTATTCAGTGGACGCACAACATAAGAACATGAAGATATGGGAGGAATTTTGTGTCAGAGGTCACTATCGCACATACGACGGTATGAATTTGTTGAAACACGCCCTGCACAACACTGTGCCGGAAATCAAGAAGTGTATCGGTCAGGATGAGAACGGGCACGACATAAAAGTGCCTGATGCCGAGGCTATACAACTCGCCAACACCAAGATTGACGAGATACGCAATGGCTTTACTGAATGGCTGGAGGCTCAGTCGCCGGAGTTCAAAGAGCAGCTTGTGGATATGTATAACCGAAAGTTCAACTGTTTCGTGCGTCCGCATTATGACGGGTCACACCAGACATTCCCTGACATCAACATGAAACTGTTGGGCGAGCGTTGCAATGTCAAGTCAATATACCAGTCGCAGAAGGACTGCGTGTGGATGCTCAAGCAGAACGGCGGCGGAATATGCGACCACGAGGTCGGCACTGGCAAAACGCTGATAATGTGCATGGCAGCGCATGAGATGAAGCGATTGGGATTGGCTCACAAGCCGATGATTATCGGGCTGAAAGCCAATGTTGCCGACATCGCCATGACTTATCAGGCGGCATATCCCAACGCCCGTATTCTGTTCGCCGATGCCAAGAGTTTTGAGGCGAAGAACCGTGTCAATTTCTTCAATCAGATAAAGAACAATGACTATGACTGCGTGATAATGTCGCACGACCAGTTCGGCAAGATACCTCAGTCGCCGGAAATTCAGCAAGAGATATTACAGGCTGAACTTGACACGGTGGAGGAAAACCTCGAAGTTGTCAAGCAGCAGGGCAAGGACGTTTCACGCGGTATGCTCAAAGGGCTTATCAAGCGCAAGGAGAACCTGACCGCCAAACTTGAAACGCTCCAGTACCAGATGGAGCAGAACAAGGACAGCATCGTTGACTTCCGGCAGATGGGCATAGACCATATTTTCGTTGACGAAAGCCACCAGTTCAAAAATCTGATGTTCAACACCCGCCATGACCGTGTTGCAGGACTGGGCAATTCGGAAGGCTCCCAACGTGCGCTCAATCTTCTCTATGCTATCCGAACCATTCAGGAACGGACGGGCAAAGACCTCGGCGCGACATTCCTGTCGGGTACTACAATATCCAACTCCCTCACAGAGTTGTATCTGTTGTTCAAATATTTACGTCCGAAAGAACTTGAAAGACAGGACATCCGGTGTTTTGACGCATGGGCGGCGATATTCGCAAAGAAAACCACCGACTATGAGTTTAACGTAACGAATAGTATCGTGGCAAAGGAGCGTTTCCGCTACTTCATCAAGGTGCCGGAACTTGCGGCTTTCTACAATGAGATAACTGACTATAAGACCGCAGAAGATGTTGGTGTTGACCGTCCGGCAAAGAACGAGATACTGCACAATATCCCGCCGACTCCACAGCAGGAAGAATTTATCCGGAAGCTGATGGAGTTTGCAAAGAGCGGCGACGCCACTATATTGGGGCGTGAACCGTTGTCGGAAACCGAGGAAAAGGCAAAGATGCTCATCGCCACGGACTATGCCCGTAAAATGGCACTGGATATGCGCATGATTTCTCCGGCATACGAAGATGATCCGGACAACAAGGCTTCGCACTGCGCCAAGATGATTGCTGAATACTATCACAAATATGATGCACAACGTGGCACACAGTTTGTTTTCAGTGACCTCGGAACATATAAGCCCGGCGAGTGGAATGTCTATTCCGAGATTAAGCGAAAGCTGATTGAAGATTACGGTATTCCGGCGCATGAGATACGGTTTATCCAAGAATGTAAGACTGAGCGGTCAAGAAAGGCTGTCATTCAGGCTATGAACGACGGTGATGTGCGTGTGCTTTTCGGCTCAACATCAATGCTCGGTACTGGCGTAAACGCCCAGAAAAGAGCGGTTGCAATTCATCATCTTGACACACCGTGGCGACCGTCAGACCTCACTCAACGCGATGGCAGAGCCATTCGAGCCGGTAATGAAATCGCCAAGTTATACGCTGACAATAAGGTTGATGTGATTATCTATGCGGTTGAAAAGTCGCTTGACTCCTATAAGTTCAATCTTCTGCACTGCAAGGCTACTTTCATCGCACAGCTCAAAAGCGGTGCTTTGGGAGCGCGAACAATCGACGAAGGTTCTATGGACGAGAAGAACGGCATGAACTTCTCAGAGTATATGGCTATCCTTTCCGGCAACACCGACCTGCTCGACAAGGCAAAACTTGAAAAGCGGATAGCGGCGTTGGAGAGTGAACGAAAGTCGTTCAACAAAGGACGCGGCGACAGCGAGTTCAAGCTCCATACCATTACCCATGACATCGCCAACAACGAGGCGGCAATCGAGCGCATGAAAGCCGACTGGGAGCGTTACGACAAGGTTGTGCAACGTGACAAGGAAGGCAACCCTGTCAACAATCTCACGATTGACACCTGCAACCTCTCCGATGAAAAGAACATGGGTATCCACCTGCAAGGGCTGGCACAGCGCACGGATACCCACGGGCTGTATCAGCGTATCGGCGAAGTTTACGGCTTCCCAATCAGCATTATATCCGAAAGAGTGGTGTCTGACGGTGTTGAGAAAGTTCAAAACCGTTTTGTTGTTGAGGGCAACTACAAATACAAGTACAACAACGGTCAGCTGGCAATGGCTGACACCCACGCCGCCTGTATGAATTTTGTCAATGCTCTGGAGAAAATCCCCGGCATAATCGCTCAATACGAGGAACGTACAGCCAAACTCAAAGCCGATGTTCCCATACTTGAAGCCATCATGGCAAAGACATGGGGCAAGGAGGACGAGTTGAAGCAACTCAAATCAAAACTTGCCGCCCTCGACCGCAAAATCGCCGCCGAGTTAGCCCCAAAACATAACGAAAAAGACGGCGAGGAAGTCAAGCCGGATACTCAACAACAATCAGTCAAGGTTGTTGAATCTCCCGGTCAAGCGACCGACGATAAAAAGTCAATGGTGGCAGAGCCGGTATCCAATTATGTTCCTATGACGCCTTCCATTGGAAGAAGATACAATAGTATCTGATTAGTATAACTCTCTCGATTTTATTCGGGAGAGTTTTTTATTTTGCAGACATTCGTTCCAAAAGGTCGGATACATATTGCCGGCCTACCGGAAATGTCACTCCGGAATGTAATTTCAGAGATTGCTTGTTGAAGGTGGCTATTTTAGTGACAGGTATGATGTATGAGCGGTGTATCCTAATGAAGTCTGCCGGAGGCAGGAGCGACATGACGTTTTTCATTGAATTATGCGATATTATGCAGTTACCTGTCCGAAGGTATATTTTTGCATAGTTTTCCATCGCTTCTATATATTCAATGTCATTTACGCGGATTGAAACATTGGCATATTCCTGTTTGACAATGATAGTGTAATTTTTCGCACCGATACTCTCCCGGTATTCCATCCGTCTTTCCGCTTTTTCCATAGCAGTACGGAAACGGTCAAAGGAAAATGGTTTGTGGAGAAAATCCACGGCATCAAGATCAAATCCGTCAAGGGCATATTTCAGATAGGCGGTTGTGAAGATAAAAACAGTCTTATCTCCTATCTTCTTTGCGATGCTCAACCCGTTTATATCTTTCATCTCAATGTCAAGCAATACAATATCGGGATTTTTAACCATAATTGCGTCCAGCCCTTCCTGTGGGTCAGAATAGGTATCAAGGTCAATGTTTCCCAATCTTTTGCAGAATTGCGATATGATTGACAATGCTATGGGTTCATCATCAATGGCTACGCATACTATTTTTCGTTCCATTACAATTCAATCATTAAGGAAACACAGTAAACGCCATCTTTTTCTCTTATAATCAGTGAATGTCTGTCCGGATATGTAAGGGCAAGACGCGCCCGGCAGTTGCTAAGTCCTACCGATATATCATCATTTCCAGTGTCAATCATGATGTTATTAGTGACCTTGAACGACAGAACTCCATTGTCAAGCCGTGCATATATGTCTATTAAACAGTCACGGGTAGATGAACTACCATATTTGAAGGCGTTCTCAACAAAAGTTATCAGCAACATCGGAGGTATCAATGTCATATCATTGTCAATGGAATAATCCCATTTTACGACAGTGTGGCTGTTGAGGCGTAGCCGCTGGAGTGCAATATAGTCATTGATATATTTAATCTCATCTGAAACCGGAATCATATCAGCGTCAACTTGCGTGTAAGTGTATTTCAGAATTTCTATAAATTTTATAAACGCATCTTCGGCGTTGTCCGATTTGCTGACTGTCAGCCCATACAAGGTGTTCAATGTGTTGAACATAAAATGCGGATTTATCTGCGCTTTATACAGCGACAGTTGAGCCTTGTCGCGTTGTGATTCAATATCCTTTTTCACTATTATCTGCCTTACCAGTTCAAGGAGCAGTGAAATTGACAGACTGTAACCGCATACCACAAGCGACATGAACCATACGGTCTGCGCTCTCAGATGTTCGTGGAGATTAGGGTGCAATGTCGTAACCGGTTCGATATTGTCAGGATATGGAAATTGAGAGAGCGCGAATGTCACAGTTAAAATCAAAGCAATCACCCCCGTCACTTGAAAATATTTCCGGCGCATCACAAGTTGCGGGATATTCACAGTCCGTATCAGGAAATATACGCCATAAAGAAAGACGATAAGAGTCACTGCAAATGAGGTGTACTTGTCAATCCACTTCTCGACAGGTACAAGCGTAATAATCAGAGGGAGAAAGACACAGCAAAAAAACAGGTCTATCCATAGTGTTATTTTCTTTTCATTCATGAGTGCAAAGTTACTGCTTTTAATCGGGGGTGTCAAAGGTTTGTTTTGTCGTTGGTCAACACATTCGGTAGTTGGTAAACAGTTTTTTTGAACAGATACGCGCAAGGGGTATTTTTGCGTCAAAAAAACGAATTGCAATGAGATTAAGCTACCCCTTCGCCATTGTCCTGATGGCGTTAATCACTACTTCATGTGCCGATAATAAAACGGAAGAAAAGACCTCTTCCGCATATCCGGTGCAAACTATTGAACTTACCGACCGCACACTGATGAGCGACTTTGCCGCTTCCGTCACGGGATGCCAGACTGTTGAGATCCGTCCGCAGGTTGACGGTATGCTGACGCGTATCTGCATCCGAGAAGGAGATGCTGTAAGGAAGGGGCAAGTCCTTTTTGAAATTGACCCGGCCCAGTTTCAAGCGGCCTACGACATAGCACAGGCAAATGTGAACAGTGCGGAGGCTGCTGTTTCAACGGCTCAGCTTGTACTGGACAGTAATACCGAGTTATATCAGGAGAAAGTAATCTCTGATTTTGAACTAAACACAGCGAAAAACGAACTGGCAGAAGCCAAGGCCAAATTGAAACTCGCCAATGCTGAATTGGAAAAAGCCGCAACCAACCTTTCATATACCAAGGTCAAATCGCCGGTTAACGGTGTGGCAAGCATGATTCCCTACCGTGTTGGCGCATTGGTCGGTTCAAGTATCGCCACTCCGCTTGTCACAGTCAGCGATGACGGCGATATATACACTTATTTTTCTATGGCTGAAAACCAGATGCTCAACTTGGTGCATCAATATGGGTCGCTGAAAAAGGCTCTTGATGAAATGCCGGAAGTTGAGTTCAGGATGAGTAATGGCGAGATATATCCGCTCAAAGGACATATTGACGCAGTTAGCGGCACAATCAACAATTCCACGGGCGCTATCAGCTTCCGTGCGGTATTTCCCAATCCTGACAGATTGCTGCGCGACGGTGGCACAGGCACTGTGATAATTCCTCAGAATTATGATTCCTGCATTGTCATTCCGCAAAGTGCTACATACGAATTGCAGGATAAGAAATTTGTCTATAAGGTTATCGACGGAAAGGCAACATCATCGGAAATAACTGTATTGCCCCAAAGCAACGGCAAGGAATATGTAGTGACCGGAGGGCTTGAAAAGGGCGATGTCATTGTGTCGGAGGGAGCCGGCTTGATTAAAGAAGGAACTGTTATCAACGCTAAATCAGTGAAAGAATGACAATCAAGACATTTATTGACCGACCGATATTGTCATGCGTCATTTCGGTTGCCATAGTTCTGTTGGGCTTGATTTGCCTTGCAGGATTACCCATTGAGCAATTTCCTGAAATTGCTCCACCGACCGTCAGTGTATCAGCCAACTACGCCGGAGCAAATGCAGAAACGGTACAGAAAAGTGTTATCGTTCCAATCGAGGAAGCAATCAACGGTGTCGAGGATATGCTCTATATGGTATCATCGGCGACCAATACCGGATCTGCCAATATACAGGTATATTTCCGACAAGGGACGGACGGCGATATGGCGATGGTAAATGTGCAGAACCGCTTGGCATCCGCACAGGGGCTTTTGCCTGCCGAAGTCACTAAAAGCGGTATCAATGTAAGAAAACGCCAGACATCTCGTATCAAGACACTTGCATTGTATAGCCCGGACGGCAGTTTTGATCAGAAGTTCCTGACAAATTACATGAAAATCAACATCGAACCCCGTCTGTCACGCGTGGCGGGTGTCGGTGAAGTTGATATAAAAGGAGCAGACTATTCGTTGCGTGTGTGGCTAAACCCCGGAAAGATGGCACAATATAAATTAGTGCCTGCCGACATACGGAAAGTTCTGGAAGGTCAGAACCTTGAATCTCCAACCGGAACTCTCGGTGCGGAATCTGACAATACATTCCGCTATACGCTGAAATACCGTGGTCGCTACGAAAATGAAAGCGACTTTGAGAATCTTGTAATCCGCGCCGAACCAGATGGCTCGATTCTCAAATTAAAAGATGTCGCCACCATTGAGCTTGGATCAAAGACATACGAATATCTCGGTACGGTAAATGGAAAACCGGGAACAACCTGCATGATTTCACAGACATCAGGATCAAATGCCAATGAGATAATCGAAGCGATTGACAAGGAGGTTGAAAATATCCGCCAGTCTTTGCCCAAAGGCATGGAACTTGTCGATCTTATGAGTTCAAAAGATTTCCTTGATGCTTCAATACACAATGTGATAAAAACGCTTGTTGAGGCAATCCTGCTGGTAGTGCTTGTGGTGTATATATTCCTCCAGAGCTTCCGCGCCACAATTATACCCACGTTATCTATAATAGTATCGCTGATAGGAACTTTCATATTCCTTGAAATAGCCGGTTTCAGCCTCAATCTTATAACACTTTTCGCTCTCGTTCTCGTGATAGGCACGGTCGTTGACGATGCCATTGTGGTAGTGGAAGCGGTTCAGGCAAAATTTGATGAAGGTGTGAAATCAGCCTATCAAGCCACTGTTGAAGGTATGAGCGGCATTACTGCCGCACTGCTTACCACTACCGTGGTCTTTATGGCTGTCTTCATCCCGGTCAGTTTCATGGGTGGAACAACCGGAACATTCTATACGCAGTTCGGACTTACAATGGCTGTGGCTGTCGGTATATCTCTGTTGAACGCCATGACACTCAGCCCGGCTCTGTGCGCATTGATAATGACACCGCATGAAATTGGCGGTGGTGGTAAGAAAAGTTTTTCGGCACGTTTCCACATTGCATTTGACACCGCTTTCAACAAACTTGTCAACCGTTACACTTCTGGAGTGAAATTCATGTTTTCCCGCAAGTGGATTACTGCGATACTGCTTGTTGCGGCGTGTGGAAGCCTGTATTATATGATGCAGACAACCAAAACCGGTCTTGTTCCACAGGAAGATATGGGTTCAATCAATATTGATGTGCTTACTCCAGCCGGAACAAATCTTGATGAAACTATGAGCATAATGGATGAGATTGACCGTCGCATATCGGACATTCCGCAGATAAAGGTATATTCAAAAACTGCGGGAATGGGTATGATGAGCGGCATAGGATCATCAAGCGGTATGTTCAATATCAGGTTGAAAGACTGGAAAGAGCGTGAAGGCGATGGCGATGATATAAATTCAGTCATGGATGAGATATACAGGCGCACAGCAGACATAACCGGTGCAAGAATAATCGTATTTACCAATGGTATGATACCCGGATATGGTGTAGGCAATGGTTTTGAAATCCATATTCAGGACCAGAAAGGCGGTAAGATTGAGGATTTGCAACAGATTACAAACCGCGTCATAGCGGAGTTAGGCAAAAGACCGGAAATTGCACGCGCCACAACATCTTTCGACACCAAATATCCCCAGTATCTTGTGGAGGTTGATGCTGCCACAGCACTACGTCACGGAGTGGAACCGGCAGACGTGCTTGATGCTCTGTCGGGATATGTCGGAGGCGCATACGCATCCAATATAAACCGTTTCTCGAAACTATACAGGGTAATGGTACAGGCTTCTCCCGAATTCCGTCTTGACACAAAGGCTTTGTCAAACATTTTCGTCAGAAACAGCTCCGGAGAAATGACACCGATCAGCCAATATCTGACCCTGACAAGGGTGTACGGCGCGCAATCATTGTCACGCTTCAATCTGTTCTCGTCCATTCAGGTCAACGGCACTCCGGCGACCGGTTATAGTTCGGGAGAGGCTATCGAGGCAGTCAGGGAGGTATGTGCCGAAAATCTACCGGCTGGATACAGTTATGAGTTCGGTGGAATGAGCCGAGAAGAAGCCTCGTCATCAAGTTCGACCGTATTCATATTCATAGTATGCGTAGTATTCATTTATCTGATACTGTGTGCCCTTTACGAAAGTCTGTTCATTCCGTGGGCGGTACTGCTGTCCGTCCCGTTCGGACTTGCAGGCAGTTTCCTGTTTGCCCGTATGTTTGGACTTGAAAACAACATCTATCTTCAGATCGGACTGCTTATGCTTATCGGACTTCTTGCAAAAACAGCAATCCTTATGACGGAATACGCTTCAGAACGCCGTCGTAGCGGCATGACAATAATTCAAGCTGTTACATCTGCTGCACAGGCGCGTCTGCGTCCTATCCTCATGACATCTCTTTCAATGATATTCGGCATGATACCTCTTGCATTTTCTTCCGGAGTTGGAGCCAACGGCAATATATCTATCGGCGTTGGAACGGCAGGCGGTATGCTTGTCGGGACCGTGGCGTTGCTCTTTATCGTGCCTGTATTATTCATTGTATTCCAGACTATTGAAGAAAAAGTAATGCCAAAAAGAAAGAAATGATGAGAAGAATAAAATATCTCCTGCCCATGTGTGTCATGCCGTTTCTGAGTGGATGCGGATTATATAGCAAATGGGACAATGCCAATATGGAATATGACGTGGAAAAAATCTGCGTCGTGGACACTATCACACCGCATATTGCGGAAATGTCATGGAAAGAGCTGTTTAATGACCCATATCTGGTGGCTTGGATTGATACGGCTCTATATCGTAATACAGATTTCCGTATAGCACAGTACAAAGTGGAACAAGCAGCCGCGACCTTGAAAGCCTCGCGTCTGGCATTTCTCCCGTCAGTCGGTGTCAACGTAGAAGGGGCTGTTGGTAATAATTCATCCAGCCGTTTCCAAATTGCGCCTTCTGCATCCTGGGAGATTGACATTTTCGGAAAACAGCGTAATTTGAAGAAAGGTGCGGAAGCGGCTTATTATGCCTCCGACGCGTATCGTCAGGCTGTGCGGACATCTTTGATTTCTGCGGTAGCCAACGGATATTATACACTCCTTATGCTTGATGAGCAACTGAACATCAGTGAACGGACATTAAAGACATGGGATGAGAATATACGGGTACTTCAGGCTCTTAAACGTGCCGGACGGACAAATGAGGCCGCTGTGCTTCAGGCAAGGGCCAACCGTATGAAGGTGGAAAACTCCACCATTACACTACGTCAGCAAATTTCAGCACAGGAAAATGCAATCAAATCGTTGTTGCTGGATCCTGAAGCATCAACTGCACGCGGCAAATTTGAGCATCAGAACTTTCCAGATTCTCTGTCAAAAGGTATTCCTGTTAAACTTTTGTCCAACCGACCGGATGTAAGGGAAGCGGTCTATCAGCTGCAAAAATGCTTTTACGATGTCAATGTCATGAAAGCGGCATTTTATCCCTCGCTTACGTTGACCGGAAGTGCCGGGTGGGCGACATCATCCGGCGGTGGCGTGGGAAATCCCTCAGCATGGATTGCCAATCTGCTTGGTTCAATAGCGGCACCGATATTCAATCGTGGAACGAATGATGCCAATTTGAAAATAGCGAAGGCTGAATATGAGATTGCATCTCTTAATTTCCAACAGAAACTGCTCGATGCCGGAATGGAAGTGAATGATGCCCTTACCTCTTGGCAGACAGCACGCGACAGGCTCGCACTTGACAAAAAACAGATTGTTGCGCTGAAAGGAGCGGTACATAACACCCGCCTTCTTATGCGGAATACAAACACAAACTATCTCGAGGTTCTTACCGCCCAGCAAAGATTGCTTGAAGCTGAACTTACCGAAGCTGCCGACAGATATGATGCAATACAAGCAATCATATCCCTCTATCATGCTTTGGGTGGAGGAGCCGAGTGAAATGCTTTCTACACATATCAGTATAACCAACCGTTAGAAACAATGAAACAAGTATCGCTTATGTTAATAGCGTTAGGGCTTACAGTCACAAACGCCCACGCTGTTGAGCCTGCTGATACTGTCGCTTCAGAAAAGACAACTCAAACCGTTGAACAACGGATTATCAGAGGTTCTGTCACCGACCGCAAGGGACAACCGATAATAGGCGCGACAGTAAAAGTAAAGGAAAATCTCAAAAAGAACGCAGTCACTGACGTTGACGGTAATTTCACAATCACGGACGCTCCGGAAAACGGAACGCTGCAAATCTCTTATGTTGGGTTTATGCCGCAGGAGGTTAATATTACACCGGATAAAGTTGATTACCAGATTGTAATGCGAATTAACCATTCGTTGCTTGACGAAGTGGTTGTTGTAGGCTACGCGACACAAAAGAAAGTCGATTTGACCGGTGCTGTATCCTCTGTTAATGTCGATGCGCTTGAAGACCGTCCGATTACCAATGCTACTAATGCGCTTGCCGGGCTTGCCGCAGGATTGACGGTAACAAATTCCGGTGGCAACACTCCGGGATTTGAATCACAGAATATAACGGTGCGAGGGCTCGGCACACTCAACAATGCAGCTCCACTGGTGGTTGTTGACGGAATGACAGGAATAGCCCTCAGCGACATCAACCCACAGGACATTGAGAATATATCGGTGCTTAAGGACGCTGCTTCCGCCGCTATATATGGTTCAAGAGCCGCTAATGGTGTTATTCTTGTAACCACACGTCACGGTGCGGAACGGGCTCCAAGAGTTACATACAGTGGCAATGTATCGTTTGAAACCGTAGCCAAGCGTCTTAATCTTGTGACCGATTATGCGGATTTCATGGAAATACAGAATTCCGGATTGATAATCAACGGTCAGGCACCACGCTTCTCACAAGGCAAAATCGACGAGTGGCGCAACGACGCAGGACGCAATCCATCCATATATCCCAACACCGACTGGCAGGATCATATCTACCGCAACCCGTCGGTGGTGCAAAATCATAATCTTGCAATAACCGGAGGAACGAAAACGGTGAATTATAACCTCTCGCTCGGTTATATCAACAATCCGGGTATGGTATATCATACGGATTATGAGCGCTACCAGATGCGCACGAACCTTGACATCAATATAAAGCCGTGGATAAGTGTCGGAACAAACCTGTTCGGGTATTATGACACCAATAATCCGTCGGCAGAAAATGCCGCGGCAGGTGGTGATGTCATTTTCGGTTACGGCGCCTTCAATACCGTGCCGGGCATGACACTGTATGACCCGGCCACCGGACTTTATGGCGGCATACAAAATCCGGAAGAGGAAAACGTGAGCAACGCCAATCCATACCGTAGGCAGTGGTTCTACAAAGATGAATATCCGGTCAAGACAAAGCGCATGGTCGGTAAAATCTACGCGCGTCTTATGCCGATAAAAGGACTGACTATTCAAGGAGCTTTCTCCATGAACTACTGGGAGCGTAACATCGAGCATCATCTGACCGACCGCGACCTGTACCGTTTCACTTTCGATGGTCCGGTGCTTATCCGTGAGGGTGTGGTGCGCACATATATACGCCGTTACAACTACCGCAATACATTCCGCTCTTCGGAAGTAACAGCCCGATATAAATTCAATGTAAGCAAACTTGAAGCATCGGTATTCGCCGGTATAAGTCAGGAATACAACAAATATGATCAGGACTACTTCATAAAATACGACCTCGTTGATCCGTCATTAGGTGCCATCGATGCCGGTATGACTAATGGAAGCTTAACAGGTAACTATAATGAATGGGCGATGCGCTCCTATTTCGGACGTGTCAACCTGAACTGGGACAACCGTTATCTGCTTGAAGCCAATCTGCGTGCCGACGGTTCGTCCAAATTCGCTCCCGGTCATCGCTGGGGCTATTTCCCTTCGATTTCGGCAGGATGGAGAATTTCAGAAGAAAAGTTCATGCGCGGAACATCGTCATGGCTCAACCAACTTAAACTCCGTGCGTCGTATGGCTCGTTAGGCAACAATGCCACTACAAGCTACTATATGTATCAGTCACTGTTCGCAACCGCAAATTATATCCTCAACGGCAATATTGCCGGAGGTCTTGCGCAGACAGTTCTTGCCAATCCGGCATTGACATGGGAGAAAACCTACATGACGAATATCGGCGTGGACTATGCTTTCCTCAACAACCGTCTTAGCGGCTCGGTAGATATATATAATAAGGATACGAAGGGCATACTCATATCGTTGCCAGCCCCTCTTGAACATGGCACAAGTGTTGTTCCCAACCAAAATGCCGGAGAGGTAAACAATAAAGGTGTCGAATTTGACATACGCTGGAACGACAATATCGGTAAGGTATCGTATAACGTAGGCTTCAATATGGGGTTCGTGACAAACAAGGTTACTAAATTTCAAGGCGATGTGTCGTCAATAAGCGGTGTTTACAAAACACAGGAAGGTAAGCCTATCAATCAGCTGTATGTAATTACAGTTGACCGTATCGTGCGCGACCAGTCGGATCTTGATTATGTGCAATCGCTTGTAGATAAGAACCCTAACTATTTCGCTACATATCAACGTCCCGAACTCGGCGACTTCTTGTATCGTGATGCCAACGGCGACGGCAAGCTCGACACGAATGACCGTGTGGAGATAGGTCACGGCACACTCCCGCGTTTTACTTTCGGCGCGAACCTCGGATTGAGCTGGAATAATTTTGATTTCAGTATGCTGTTTCAAGGAGTAGGCAACCATCAGGTGTACTACAACAATCAGGCTTTCCGCTTCGTGACCGTAATGGGTCAGTCGTTGATAAAGGACATAACCGACAACGCATGGACACCTGAAAACCCATACAATTCCATCTATCCTGTTCTGCGAAACAATGCCAACGGCAAAAATAATATTGCCAGTGACGCTTTTGTGCATAACGCCGCATATTTCCGATGCAAGAATATCCAGCTCGGATATACTGTCCCGAAGAAGATTACAAAGAAATTCTTTGTGGAGAACCTGAAAATATACGGAAGCATTGACAATCTGTTCACAATCACTAAATTCCCCGGTCTTGACCCTGAAATTGGAGCGAATGTCGGTTATCCGGCTATCCGTCAGTATTCCGTGGGTATCAACGTATCTTTCTAAATAAATGAAGCATAAAATGAAAATCAGATATATATCGGCACTCGCTGTCTGCGCTTTGCTTTTCAGCGGGTGTGAAAGCCTCGACTATGTTCCCGGCGACCAGATGTCGGGACAGACTTTCTGGCAGACTGAAGATCATGCACGTCAGGCTGCCGTAGGTATGTATGCAGCGATGAAAGCCAACTGGTGTTTCGGCATGGAGTTCACTTTCGATATGTGCAGCGACCTTGCCGACGGCACTACACCGTGGTCGGACATATCGCGTGGGACATCGTTCGCCTCCAATAGTGGCGGTGTGCAGAACCATTGGCAGTATCTTTACGAACTTGTCCATCGTGCCAACACCGTAATCCGCAATGTGGCGGGTATGCCTATCAGTCAGCAGACTATCGACCGCGTGACCGGCGAGGCTAAATTCCTGCGTGCGATGGCTTATTTCCGTATGCTCAACTGCTGGGGCGGTGTGCCATACTATGATGAAACGTGTGACATAAACGAACAGTTTGCCAACCTCAATGCCCCGCGCAGTTCGGAGGAAGAGATACGCCGTCACATAATCGACGACCTCACGGAAGCCATAGAAAAACTTCCGGTAAGCTGGGACGCCGCCGACCTCGGCCGCGCCACCAAAGGTGCCGCTTATGCACTGCGTGGTAAAGTGTACTTGTTTAACCGCGAGTGGAATAAGGCGGTTGACGATTTTGAGGAAATTGTCTATAACAAGTCCAACAATTACGGCTACTCGCTTCACCCCGACTACAACGAACTGTTCCGCCTCTACAACGGCAACCACAGTCCGGAAATGATTTTCTCAATTCAGTCGATAGACGGGAACACTGCCGGATATGCTCTTGACATAGTTTCATATTTCGGCAACAAATCAACCATGCGCCTTATTGCAAGCAACTGTATTGTCCCATCGACCACACTTGTGGATATGTACGAGAACCTTGACGGCTCCCCGTTTGACTGGGACGATTTATTTCCCGGTTTCAATAACGGAGATTCACAGCTCCGCCGCAAATATATGAGCGTGGCGATAGATCAGGGCAGCACCGTTGTGACATCAACGCTCGACTGCGACACAACAAAAGTAATGGATGCCTATCGTCTTCGTGATCCTCGCCTGAGCCTCAATGTGATTACTCCTTACTCGCATTATCTAGGCACTGATGCCGGTTCAAATCCTATGGACAAGCAGTTTGTGCTTGCCGACCCAACACAAGGTGGAGCCCCGATGGAAGCAATGGCATTTATCCGCAACTCAGAAGGTTGGAATTCATATTTCTGGCGCAAATGGATTCCGACAGGCAACCTTGACGGATACTGGGGCGAGTATAACCGCACACCATACGAATTTCCGCTAATACGTCTTGGCGATGTGATACTGATGCTTGCCGAGGCATATAATGAGAGCGGAGCCACGGACAAGGCAGTGGCTGAGGTCAACAAGATACGCGCCCGTGTCGGTATGCCAGGACTTAACTCCGGATCTTCATGGCTGTCAGTCGGCGGCAAAGAGGATATGGCAATAAGGATACAACGCGAACGTGCCTTTGAACTTGCCGGAGAAGGCCAGCGATATTGGGATTTACGGCGCTGGGGATTGCTTGAAAAATCGGTAAAGAACGCAACCGATATTTTCGGCGACCTGATGTACACACGCTCCTATCAGAGCCGCCATGAGTTGTGGCCCATACCGTTGGTAGAGATGGAGCGCAACCTAAACCTGACGCAGAACGAAGGTTGGTAACAGTAAGAAATATAAAAACATATAGACATCACTTCCCAAAAACGAGTGGTGTCTATGCGTTTTATACTACCCAATAGGAATCATGGTTTAACCATTATCATAAAGTAAAATGAACAAAGTTCTAATTTTGGATGCTTCACCCTCTGATAGCAGAATTATGTTCGGTTTGCTTATGCGTGCCGGATATGATCCTGTTGAGAAAGGAAGTATCGAGGCCGGAAAAGTAGAGGCGGCAAAGCTGCCTCCCGGCGCGGTAATAGTAACGGCAATGCGTTTGCCTGACGGAACCGCAAGAGAGTTAATTGATTGGCTGAAAGCCGAGGGTTACAAATTCCCGGTTATAGCCATAGTAGAGAACCTGAATGGCATGGATGTTGCCGAAGTAATGCGCGGAGGCGGTGCGGTGGATATAATCCAGCGGCCTGCCATTGACAAGCAACTGGTGGAAACTGTCGGCGAATATTCCAAAGCGGAACACATCGTGCTGACACTCGACAATCAACTTCTGCCACGCAAAAGCGAGGAATGGCAGATGATTGAGGAAAAGATAAAAGCCATTGCCGCGACCAACGCCAACGCAATCATCTTCGGAGAGTGCGGTTCGGGGAAGGAACAGGTGGCACACCAAATCTACCTCAACAGCTCGCGTGAGCAAAAACCGATAACTGTGGTTGATGCCGGAGGTGCAGCTCTCGTAGGTCGGCATAATCCCGAAAACGAGCGCAGTGAAATCTATAACCGCATAGAGGGATACTTTCAAAAGTCGGCAGGAGGTACAATCATCATCAAGAATGTGCATCTGTTGACATTTGAGAAACAATCGGTGTTACTGCACATCCTCGAAACCGAACATCCCGATGTTCGTGTTATCTGCACAGCAGAGCCGGAGTTGTTGAAGATGGTAACGGAAAAGACATTCCGCCCCAACCTATTCTTCATACTCCGACAATCAGACATCGCTGTGCCGTCGCTGAAAGATACGACAGAGGACATTCCAGAAATTGCCGATTTCTTCCTCAAACGCTATGCTGCCAAGACCGGCAAGCCGCGAAAACACCTCGACGCATCGGCAATCAAGGCGTTGAAACTCTACCCGTGGCCCGGCAACGTGCGCGA
>ERZ778516.1576-NODE-1576-length-17032-cov-15.369441_pt1 | contig 17032 bp, 17 predicted proteins | sample MGYA00510342_ERZ778516 | MGnify/ENA primary metagenome ERZ778516 (study PRJEB29527, sample SAMN07138961) | mouse gut metagenome | material: feces | host: mouse | place: China:Nanjing | collected 2016-01-25 ... | reverse complement strand
ATTATTATAAAACAGTACAGAATTTTCATGAGGCGGGAATTGCTGTTCAAGGCTCATTTATTTTTGGATTAGATGGAGATACAGTAGACACTATTCATGATACCGTACAATTTATCAAAAGTTCTGAATTGGATATGTTGACATTAAATATGCTTTATCCTTATCCAGGAACCCCTTTTAGAACAAAATTAGAACGTGAGGGGCGCTTGTTGATTGATGAGAACGAATGGGATAATTTTACATACAACAGATTGATGTTCATACCTAAAAATATGACCAGAGAGGAATTGGAAGAAGGATTTAAATGGGCGACTTCTGAATTAGCCAGTGCGAAAGAATGTGCTAAACGTGTGGCTAGGGCGATAGAGTTCGATTATGCTCCGGACTACATATATAAACAGAATATGCAATTTAGGAAACATGTTCTTTCGATGTTGAAATAATGTAAATACAAGCGAAACATGAAATTGTAAAATAAAAGACAAGATATTTACTTTTTTCTATTTTGCAAAAATGAAAGCAAGAACCTCTTACTCAAAATACAAGAATATATCCGTTATCAGTGAATTGGACCCGGAGCCAATAACACGCAGATTGAAAATGTGGTTATTGGCTCTTTCATTTTGTTGATGGTAGAGCTACTAAGGTGATAATTCTGCTCTTATTTCTGAACAATTACTATAATTCTATTGAATCTTCCGCATCCACCCACATCTGCATGTTTCCCTCAAGGTATAGTCTTGAATATTCAAGTGGTTTATCTGTTGCCAAAGCATTTAAGGCACATTCAGAGCAGGGAGTGGTTTTTAATCCTTCTTCTGCCTTGTTACAGTCTATCCGTAAAAAGTAGCCTGCATATGTGTATATATCAATGCTGTTATGGTGAATCTTGTATGTTGCATAAATCATATTCATTTTATCTGTCCTCTTTTCATTGATTTTTTGAAAGCATTTCAATCAGTTTACCAATTCCCGTATATTATGTGTTATAATGTTTTATGTGATTTTGTTTCCCTCATTTTTTCCCTTATCAGAGTTCGTAATGCCCTGTGGGAAGATATAATACAAGGGAAATTTTAAGGGAAAGTTCACCTGCGATAAACTTAGTGTTTTTAAGGGTTAGAGGATATTTTAATAACAAAATATAACAGCTAATGTTTCCCTTAAAAATTATCAAATCACAATCGGAATTGAGGGGAATTCTAAATGTTTGATTTTATACCAAATGAAATTGATTTTTCAAATGAAGAAATGTATGACCAGTTGCAGAATCAACTCGGTTTAGCACTTCAAAGAACCCTGAACAGTGAAAAATACACACTTGAACAGTTGGAAAACGTATTGTTTTTTACCCAATCTTGGATAGAACCATTTGTTTCTCTAATATTAAATTTCGAGAGTTTATCCCATTTTTCTGAATTAAAAAATGGATTTGAATATGTGAAGAAGAATTGGGAAATGTGTGTCGAAAGACCATATCCGAAATTGAAAATTTATTGTGAGATGTGCAATCAAATTGCATGTATTGTTGATAGTCACGATGACCCTGAGTATCTTGCTTCTATACATTTTCCAAAAGAACTTTTTGACTTATTAAGCGAGAAACATTCTTCTGAACTTAAAGAAAAAGATAGTTTATCTGTTGAAATCGCTTATTATAGCTACTCCATTTTGGAAGTTTATCATAATTTTATGAATTACTTTGTTAGCACCAGAGATAAATTCTTTGCTATTACCAAGTGTATAGCACAAATTGATGATATTCTTTTTAATATCTTGTGGTGGCTTGATGGTGATTTAGGAAATAACGCAGAAAACTCATATTTTTTCAAATTTGTTCGTGAACTTTCTTCCCGTTTACCAGAACGCTGAACGGAGCAGGAAATTCCCATTTATCGGGCAGACAAGGAGGGAGTGCAAGGAACTTTCTATACAAGAATGACTAAAAAACCTGTATGTGGAGCGTGGGTTGACGCTGGAGCAGACCCATCTCTCCAAATTTGCTTTAGACAGTTATGAAGCGGACGATTTTAAGGACATCAGCCACTATGCCCTTATCAAGCTGGCAAAGTTTTACAGCGTGACCGCTGATTATCTGCTGGGATTGTCCGAAACAAAAAATTACCAAACGCCGATCTTGCAGACTGAACTTGAAGAAGCTGTCCGATGAAGAAAAGAAGTGGCTGAAAAAGATTGCACAGAAGTCGGACTTGCTGAAAAATCCAAACCCATAACGTGGGAGAAAATAGAAACAGAGGTATATATTATGAATGTGATTTTAGATGAAATTAAAAGCATTATGGAACAGAACAAGGAACAATATTTGCCGCAAGTAAAATTCAGTGATTTGGAAGAAAACGGGGCGGTCTATTTTATGAACAGCAAGGATGGAACCGAATTTGAATGGTACGTCAATGATAAGCTGCCACCGTTTATGATGTTTTATGATGATGAAGCCAAAATGGGAGCTGTAAAACTCCTGCTTTATCGAGATGGAGCAGTGCAGGTGTTTGTTTATGACTATGCCGGAAAGCATATGTGCAAAGAAGTGCACACTCGTATTGAGTGCGGAGAGGAAGAATTATTGGATTTGGCTGTGCTTTTGAGGCATCAGGCAGAGGACAGCAGCAAATGGAACGCAAATATTGAAAGTCTTTGCACCGATACACCTGTCAGCGACGAAATGAGGAATCGTTTTTTGAATCATGAAAGTCGGTATGATGAAATCAAAAAAATGCGCACACTCATGAATCAAGGAGCACTTGTTTCCAGGAGAATTGTAGAGGACGGCTGGAAAGTCGGCTTTATGTACAGATGTGAGCCAAACAATCCGGCAGACAGCGGATGGATATTTCTTGCAGGAAATGAAGACGAACACTATAATTCAGATGCGAAAAACATTGTGTTGATGTCGCTCGGCAAAGTGTGTCATGAACTGGATAGGGATGTTTATAAATATTTGACTGCCCCAATAGGAACTGAATTTATTCGTATATCGGAAACGGCGTTTGAAGTTGATATGAAAAATAAAGGCATTTTCCTTACGAAAAGATAAGTGTGACAAAAGAAAATACACTTGATTGGTCTGACCGAAAAAATGATATTTGTGGAACGAGACAGGACGAGAAAAAGATTTAACGCACTGAGAGATTATCTGGCGTGTATCGAATACATCCGCCAGCATGTGACAAATGGCGGCTTTGAACTGCTTGAGGAAGAATCCACCTGCCCGTTGAAAAAAGAAAATTTAGAGCGTAAGCAAATAAAAAGAGCCATTTATCGCCACAATCCACTTTCAATGAAATTGTGGCGAGTGGTTTTTCGTTTTGTTCGCTATTATCTTAGATATTTAAAAACCGCAACCCCTTGATTTTTCAAAGGATTGTGGTGTTTATTTTTTATTTGCAACCTTTACCTTTCTTGAAAGAACCACTAACGCGATAAGTGTTGACCACACAGGTAAAGACCTGTCCACAGTGTTTGCATCGTATCATGTGAACCATAATTTCATCCGCCCAGCCATCTTCGGTCCTTACCTGAAAAATGCGTACAGACTATGGAACAGGGAGAGAAGTTTACAGCCAAAGTAAACGAGCAACAAATACAGATTGGCTGATTTACAGTTAAAGTTATAAAGCAGAGCGACATCATAGAACGACCGGAGGAAAAGTGTCTGATTTGGGGCGTTTGGGCACTTTCTATTGTCGTAAATATACGTCCGAAATGTGCCTATGAAGTGAGCCGATAGGAAAGAGAGGATTGATTTTGATATATCTGACCAAAGAATACAAAAAGACAGAACCAGATTGTCGGGAGGGAGTGCAGGCGCAGTTGTGATTGTGCTTTTTATGAAAAGCACTGATTATATGCGGGGTTTAGGGGGAGAAATTTAAAGATGGGAAACTCAAATGTGTTTTTTTGTAGAAAAAAGGGTGTGAAAGTGTTATCATTAAATAAACAATGGTATCAGATATTTTTATGAAACGAATAACTATCAAACTGATATTTGGTTTGGGGAAAAGGAGTATGATGCATTTGATGTTGTGTCAAAATGTGCAAAATATATAAGTGTTGTCTGGAACAAAAAGGGAGAAAAATGAAAGAAACAAAAATATTTAGTAAAAACAACACCTTTCAAAAATTTGAGGTACTAAAAACAAACCGAAATAAACGCTACAAATACAATGAATTTTTGGTTGAAGGTGTCCGTAGTCTTAATGAGGCAGTAAGGAATGACTGGAAAATCAAATCCTTTATTTATGATAAAAATAAGCTTTCAGGTTGGGCGGAAGATATGATAAATAAGGTAAATACAGATTTAAATTTTTGTTTACCCCCTGAGCTTATGAAAGAGTTGAGCGAAAAAGAGGATACCTCAGAACTGATGGCGATAATTGAAATGCGAGCGGATAAACTTGATAATGTCATGCTTTCCGAAAATCCTTTCATTGTTTTGTTTGATCGTCCATCAAATAAGGGGAATCTTGGTACTATGATACGCTCATGTGATGCGCTTGGAGCGGATATGCTTATTATTACTGGTCATTCTGTAGATTTGTATGATGCAGATGTAGTTGTTTCGGCAATGGGGTCGTTTTTCAAACTGCCTGTTATCAGAGTTTTCGATAACAAAGTGTTGTTTGAATACATTGATAAACTGAAAAACAGGTACGCTAATTTTACTACAATAGGAACTACGGCGCACAATGAAAATCCGATTTACTATGCAAATCTGACGTCTCCACTAATGCTAATGATGGGAAATGAAACTATGGGATTAAACAAAGCATTTAAGGAATATTGCGATTTGCTCTGTACAATTCCGATGTCTGAAAAATCGTATGCCACATCATTTAATGTAAGTTGTGCCGCTTCGATACTGATGTATGAAATCACAAGACAGAGAGGAATTAATTTAAAGAAATGAGTATCAATAACAAAAATATGCCTTGAATTCCAATGTCTTATCGAACGGATTGGTTAATATGGGTTTTGGTGTGTAAGCGGGATATATCGCTTAATCTATGGAGCGTGTTTGAAAATTGTTGTTAGAGTTGTGAACCGCCTGTTTCGCACCATTGCGTCGTTAAAATTCTGTCTGGATGGAGCATTAGTGAGATCACGTGAAAAACATATTGGCTGATAGAGGGAGAAATAGAATGAGAGAAAAGGCGATAGAAAATTTATTAGTGAAGTTAGTACATATATGTGGTTTGGGTGAAATAATTGCAGATGTTGAATCTGTATCTGGTGGCTTAATGCACAGGATGTACAAAGTGATAACGGACAGCGGCGTATATGCAGTGAAGCATTTAAATGCGGAAATAATGAGGAGACCAGGTGTACATGAGAATTATGCAAGAGCAGAAAAGATAGAAGGAATACTGGAGAACAATGATATTCCCATTGTGCCGGCTATGGTGATTGGCGGCAATAAGATGCAGAAGATAGAGGATCAGTTTTTCTATGTATTTAGATGGCAGAAGGGAAGCATTACCGATTGGGATCATATTTCAAATGAGATGTGTTATAAAGCAGGAAATATTCTTGGCAGAATCCATAAGATCGAACCCCAAAATATTGCATACCGGAAGCCGGAAACAAGTCATATAGATTGGCGGGGGTATGTGCTGAAAGCAAAAGCAGAAAACGCTGAGATCGCTTCATTGTTGGAAGATAATAAAGAACTTATTGTTTTTGCCGAAAGTGAATTGAACAAAGCCAGAGCATCATTGCCTGCTGTGTTGTGTTTGTCCAATGAGGATATGGATCCTAAGAATATTATGTGGGATCATGGGATCCCGTGGATGATCGATCTGGAATGTCTGGACTATGGCAATCCCATATCCCATGTCATGCAGTTGGCATTGCAATGGTCAGGGATCGTAAGCGGCAAGATGGATGTTGATAAGATGATCGCTTTCTTTGACGGCTATTTGGAAGCATATGATAATTGTTTTCGGGGATACAGTGATGTTGTCGGTGTAGCATATACTTGGATAGAGTGGCTCGAATATAATATACAGAGAGCTTTGGGAAACTGTGTGGACGAAGCGGAAAGACAATTAGGTATTTCCGAGGTGCGCAATACGATGGATAGAATCAAGTATATCCATAAAACAATACCTCAGATCAAGGAAGCATTGAATGTTCGTCTGCGAAAAATAGATGTAACACAGTATGACAATCACGATGAAAGAATCTGTTTTTATGAATTATTACTTGAGCGAGAGTTGTCTGACATGACAAATTACAGTCTTCCTGCCGAATATAGATTTGTGCCTTATTCTGATGGGGATAGGGAACGATGGATTGATATTGAGATGTCAGCAAAAGAGTTTGCAAATTATGAACAGGGATTGGAAGCCTGGAATCGTTATTATGCAAATAGCCTTGATATACTTTCTGACAGGATGTTTTTCATTGAAAATGGGGAGGGGGAAAAGATTGCTACAGCTACAGCTTTTTATGACATTCACGGCAGGGACACTTCGGGTGCCGGATGGCTTCATTGGGTAGCAGTTAAGCGGGAGTATCAGGGAAAAGGGCTTTCAAAACCGTTGATTGCATATGTTTTAAATGTTATGAAGAATCTTGGATATTTACATGCGAAGATACCGACACAAACAAATACATGGTTGGCATGTAAGGTTTATATGGATTTCGGATTTATGCCGATAAAAGAAAATTTGGAACACAGTTATGAAGGCTGGAAAATAGTAAAGGAGTTAACAGGTCATAGTGCGCTTAAAGATATTTAAAACAGTGCAAAGTTAAGTTGCTGCGGTTGGTGGACAACGTCAAACAAATAAACTGTCCTGTCCGGAAAATCGGTGCAGCATCGGTCGGCGTGTGGCAGTTGTATTATTATTTGTTTTTATAGTGGTAAACGGAGAATGACCGTGATATAATCAAATCTACAGCAATTTGTGATTGGAGGTAAGCATGGATGTTGAAATGACATACGAAACACAACACTTTTCGATCTGTTACAGCCAGGAATGTGTGAGCCTGGTGAAGCAGATTGCCGGCACGCTCCGGGACAATATGGAGCGGATCATGGGATTTTTCCGTCTGGATCAACTGGATCATAAGATACCCGTGGTCATATATTCGGATAGGGCAGCCTATATATCTCATATTGAGGAGTGTGGACAGACCTATCGTGAGTGGATGATAGCCGATACCTTTGACGGTCGGATCCACATACTTTCAATGGAGGAGTGCCGCCGCAGTCAGTCTCATGTTCATATGGAGAGGGAGGAGTATACCCGCCTGATCGTTCACGAGTTTGTACACATCTGTCAGCAGCAGGTGGAGCCCGACTGTGATGGCTGTGTCTGGTTCTGGGAGGCGCTGGCTACCAATCTGTCGGGTCAGGTCGCAGAACCAGTGGCGATAAGCTGCAGCAAAGAGGAACTTATGTTTGAGTATCAGGAGCTGCCAGCTGCGTATGCGGTATCCTATCAGCTTGGAAAGTATATGCTGGAACATATGTCCTCCGATCAGATATATGAATATATCTGCAGACCGGAGATTCTGCGGGAGGACACGGAAGAGATATTGAAAGCGGCTGCAGGTGTCATGATTTAAAAAGGCGTATGAAAGCCTGTGCGGAATAGTGGGATTATAATTACAATTTGGAGGATGAGATAATGGCTTATACAATGTTAGATAATACAGCGATCAGACAGAGGAACTATGCACCTTATACTCTTGAAGGGGCAGCATTATCCTTTATCAGAGAGTGCTGTGAGGGGCTTAGATTTGATAAAAATAAGGCGGTTTCTATATCAGATGATAATCTTGATCTTGATGGGGCAAGCCTCAAGAGGAATCAGATCCCGTTTAATATGGAAAAGGATATAGATAGACTTTGCTTTGAAAATGCGGTTGACAGATTTTTGAGATCCGGAAGAAAGGAAGATGCATTCGATGTGTACTTCTGCTACCTGGAGATGTATGTTGGAGATTATGAAAAAACGAGGCGGATGATCGAGCTTTTATCAGAGTTTGAGGCAAACGGAAGCGGTCTGTTGATGAAGCACAGAGACCATTATTCGCATTCAGTCTATGTGTTTATATTGGGAATGGCGATCTTTGGATCCAACAAAGTATTCCGGGAGGATTACAAAAAATATTATGGCATCCAGGATGAACATGAGGCAGCCGCGCACTACCTGCAATACTGGGGATTGTCATCACTGTTTCATGACATTGGATATCCGTTTGAACTTCCGTTTGAACAGGTGTGCTCATACTTTGAGGTGGATGGAAACAAGAGAGAAGACAGACCTTTTGTGGCGTATCATGCCCTGGATGGTTTTGTATCGATCGACGAGGATACAAAGGAGCGGATATCAAAGATTATCGGTGCTAAAAGTTTTTCTACTACGGATGAGCTGTTTGCGTTTTGGCTGGCTGAAAAGCTGGGTGATCCATACGGATTCACAGAAGAACAGATGCTTGCTTTCCTGGTTGGAAAACCTACACAGCCCGATAAATTTAATCATTTTATGGATCATGCCTATTTTAGCGCGACAGTCTTATTCAAGAAACTGTTCTCAGAGATGCAGTTAGACATCAATTCGGCACATTTGGATGCGCTCACGGCTATTCTGATGCATAACAGCTTATACAAGTTCTGTATTGCACATTACAAGAGCGACAAAAACAAGCCTTTTAAGGCAAAACTGCATCCGCTTGCATATATGCTTATGCTTTGTGACGAGCTTCAGTGCTGGGACAGGACTGCATATGGACGAAACTCAAAGAAAGAGCTGCATCCGATGGGGTGTACATATGATCTGTCAAATGATCAGATCAGGGCGGTATACGTATTTGATGAGAAGGAGATGGCAAAGGTAAATCGCTTCAAGGATGAATACATTGAATGGATGCAGGGACCTGAAGGCAGGAAGACACCCAGCCTGAAAGCTTATTCCGGAATGTATGTCAAGAAAAATAGTATGTCGGATTTTCAGGGAGATATAGAGCGTATTGTAGATTTATCCGATATGGGGCTGTCTGTTGAAACAGGTTTGGCAGAACATGTTCATGCAGGAAATCGCAGCTATTTGTCCGACAGCAATTTTATCAATCTATACAATTTTGCAGTTGTCCTAAATGGCCGCTGGGAGAATTCTGACTGGAAAAAGGCTAAGGCGGCAGGGCAGGAGGAACAGTTTTTTAATAATGAGAATATAATGAATGGATTTTCGGAGAACTTCAAGGCGCTTTCCTTAGAGTATAAGCTCTCAAATATAAATCAGGCAAAAGCCTTTGCAAAATATATGAATCAAATAGACTGTTTCTACACGGACAAATCGGTAGATTTTGAACTGGTTGACAAATTCTCAGCTGCTGAGTTGGTAAAGATTGGATTGCTGGAACATCAAAGATGGCTTCAGGAGCATTATGATATGGGATGGACTTATGGAACACCGGACCGGGATAAAAGGGATTTTGAACGGAAACACAAGGATATGATCCCACAGTTTACAGGCTTTGACGTTTCTGATGAGTCAGCGAAGGCAAACTATGAAAGATTGGATAAGGAGACTCAGGACAAGGATACGGATCCTATGGAGTGTATGCTTGCAATGCTTAAGATGTTTGACGGACTTAGGATATATAGATTGAATTAGGGAGAGATGAACATGGGACTTTCTTATGAACAGGAGATAGAAAGAAGAGAAGATGAGCATGTAAAATACTTGGCGGAACATGTGTGCAACAAGGATGGGGATAAGCCTTATGTTTTTATAAGCTATAAAAGCGATGATTGGAAGATCGTTCTTCACGATGTAGTTTATCGGCTCGTTAAGGAGTACGGGCTGAATGTATATTTTGACGGCGATTTTAGCGGACATAATCCTCATTGGACTACCCAGTTCCCGGAAAATATGGCACATCCAAACTGCAGAGGTGTTCTGGCGTTCATAGATGACTTGTACTCAACGAGTTATGCAACTCTTTTGGAACTGATGTATAGTCAGTGCAGCTGTCAGGACGAAGACAATAATTATGAATATGTCAGGAAGAATGTGGTTCCTGTAAATCTGGTCAAGGCTTTGGCAGTCATCAAAGATACCGCAGACACAGGGCTCGGGAAGACACAGTATTTTGATGGCGAGAGAGATGTAAAAAATGTTAAGGCAGCAGACGAAAAGAAGTTATTTGATGAGGCATTCGAACGCGGATGTGAACTTAAAATATTAAAGAAGACCAAAAATCCATACAAGGGCGAACTCTCAAAAAAGTTGTGCAGTGTAATGGTCGAAGAAGTCCTGGCGAGCATTGATTATAATGATAATCCATACTTGAAAATGGGGGATTCAATAACAGCGATCCGCGCATCTATAGAGAATGCCTGCGGCAGGGAGGTATTTGATAAGGCGGATGACAACGATGATCACAAAGTGACAAACAATGATCGCGATAATGATCACGATAATGATTGCGATCATGATAATGATTCAGTCGATCAAACGGATGAATCCACTGCTGACGGGTATGACTACACAATATTTGGGAAAAAGTATTCTGCCGGTGGAAGAGAGCAGGGGAAACTGATGTACGATGCCTTTGCTGCCCTGATCGAGAAATATCCGGACTCAGCCGAGAAACTGACACAGAGGACATCGGTAGCCAGAGCAGAGGAGGTAAAGTTTGCAAATACCAATAAGGCAGATCCGACTTATTTTAGGAGATGTAAGTCCTTTAAGGTGGGGGATCAGGAGTATTTAGTGGGGACCAGTTATGGGTTTAAGGATAAACTTGCAGAGATCAAGAGAATGTTCAGGATCTGCGGAGCAGATGCTGGTGAGTTTATCTTGAACGGAGAAGCTCTCGTTGATACGAAGGGCAAAGAGGCAGAACAGAGTTCAGAGGGAATTGGCTACAGCTATACGATCTTTGGGAAAGCGTATACTGCCGGCAGCAGGGATCAGGGTAAATTGATGTATGATGCTTTTGCTGCCTTGGTTGAGCGCCATCCGGATCTGGTTGAAAACCTGACACAGAGAACATCGATAGCCAGAGCGGATAATGTAAAAAATCCAAACACAAAAGATTCAGATCCGACATATTTTAGAGGGTGCAGATCATTTGATGTGGGGGGACGGGAATATCTGGTGGGAACCAGCTATGGATTTGATGCCAAGATCTCCGAGATCAAAGGGATGTTCAAGATATGTGGTGAAGACTACGGAGAGTTCAATATTACTTCAGCTCCCGAAAAGTCAACCCGCGGTGCAAATGGCAAAAAGGGTTTAGCAGAATTGTTATAGAAAAGAGAGATGAGCGTTTTTGTTGGATATAGAACAAATAGAGGAATTGATCGCCAGCAGGCAATTCCAGCAGTTGAAGTACTTTCAGGAGAAGACCAATGTGTTTACGATCGTTGGTCAGACACATACGGAACATTGGCATAGCTCGTTTATGAGATGGCTGTTGGATCCACATTCAAGTCTCTGTCTCGGACATTATCCTCTTGTGAGGTTATTATCACTTTACATGATCAAGAGTGAGACAACAGAATTATCGCTTAAGACCGTTTTTGATATGGATCTGGATGCCATACATTTTGAGACAGAGAAAACATTTTTTACGGTCGATCGAAAGAAGCGTTCCATTGATGTGTATGGTGAAAGTGATGAAATGGTTCTGGTTATAGAGAACAAAGTGAAAGCAAGAGAAAATATGAATGGAACAGAAGTGGGACAGACTAAGGAGTATCGTGACTATGTGGAAGCGCATCGAAAGAGCGGTCAGAAGATCATCTGTCTGTTCATAACACCTGACCCCAGACAAAAACCATATGATAAGGGCTACACACAGATCACATATCAGGAGCTGTATGATTACGTGATCGCAAAATGCATCGAGCACCCGCAGCTCAATAAGGACGGCAGGTACCTGTTGGAACAGTATGCAAATAATCTTAGGGAGCCGGTTCACGGTTCGCCGATGGCATTGGTCAATACTGCCTTGTGTAATGAGATCTATAATCTGCATTCAGGGGTGCTTGATGAGATATTTGACGAGGTAGAGAAAAGTAGTGACTATTTAGAGGATGACAGATTATCTTGTGTTGTGTATGCACATTATCAAAGCGTACTGGATGAAATATATCTCTCGCTTGACGAAAAGCGCTACGGCAGGACACCTACATCAAAAGTTCAAAGAAAGATTGTAAGCTTTACAGATTTATATAATGCGGGAAAGATCCGGAATGGAACAGAGTTCGTTATGGAATACGATGGAGTATGCCACTATGCTGTGGCTAAATATGACGCGAAGGATCGCGAGTGCTACATGCTCCTTCTGGATGAAAATAAGCAGCCGTATTATAATGCAAAGGGAGAAAAGATAGGCTATTATAAGGCATCTTCGCAGGCAGGAATAGATACAGTGAATATGTATCGCAAGAAGAACCAGATCGCAGCGAAACTCGAGACATTAAATGGCCCGGCTCATTGGAAGACCAAAGAAGGTGTTACCATAAAGACGTTGATCGACTCTCTTTGAGGAGGGAATGAGTACATTGAAAAAAGTATTAAAGAAAATATTGCCGGTGCTTATATTATTGCCGTTGGCAATAGGAACAACAGGTTATCTTATTGCAGGTGAAATGCTGGCGGATTCATTATATGCAAGTTTTGCCCTGTATTTTGTCAATCCTGTTTCTGACGAATACAATCTATATGTAGAGATCGCAAGATGGACAGCTCCTTTAGTGACAGCGACGACGATACTCTGTGCGTTACAAAGTGTGTGGGAATCATTGCGAGATAGATTACATTTGCTGGGGAAAAAGGACAGGGTCGCTGTATATTCTGATGAGCAGTGTGATATATCCTTTGGAAGAGATGTAGGCGCGATCTATCCCAGTGAAAAGTTCAGGAGATATGCAGACAGCCATATCATTATGTTTTCCTCGGATAAAAAAAGCCTGCAGTTTTATGAGGACCACAGGGAAGAGCTGGCGGGGAAAGATGTTTATGTCGGGATAAGGGATGTAGAATGCATCCTGTTGGACCATTTGAATAAAGTTACGTTATTTGACGTGAATGGGGCAATCGCCAGATTGCTCTGGAAAGACATCGCCTTGTGGAATAGAGGTATGGACGACTGTGATATCGTGATCTATGGAAATAGTAATCTGGCAGGAGATATTGTTTGCGCCGGCTTGCAATTAAATCTGTTTTCGCTCAGGCAGAAGGTCAGATATCATATCATTACAGATAATAAGCCATTTCAAACCAGACATAGTGATATCAAACTGATGAATGATGATGAGATGCATTTTTATGATACAGACCATTCAGACATATGGAGCGTCATTTCCAGTGCAGATCTGGTCATCGTCGCGGACATTTTGGAGGCTGGATTGCTGCAGACTATTGTCGTCAAAGCTGGGGAAAGTCCAATATATTATTACTCTCAGGATGAGGGGGATCTGGCTTCGTTTATCTCATATGGGTCACTGATACCATTTGGAAGAAATGATCTTGTGTTTACAGATGACAATATAAGGCGCAAAAAGCTGATAAGGAAAGCAATTGCACTCAATGAGTACTATGCTGATAAATACGGGACAGAAAAAGAATGGGATTCGCTTACGGGGTTCCTGAAAGCTTCTAATATTTCTGCCTCTGATTTCGGAGAGGTCTTGGCAGCACTGAGTGAGAGCAGTGAGGAAGATGAATTGGCACGCTTGGAGCATATTAGATGGTGCAGATTCCATTATTTGAATTACTACACATTGGGAACGCCTGATAATGGAAAGAGTCGGGATGATAAGAGGAGGATCCATAAGGACTTGGTAGCGTACGAGGAACTTGATCCCGCTGAGCAGTTAAAAGATATAGAATCCATTAGGATCACCCGAAATCTGTAATGCGCGCGGAAGGCAGGAGGTTTGGCAATAGATGATGCGCACGACGAGCATTTCTAAGGATTTTACAAAAGGGAATATTGTGTGGCAGCTTTTGATGTTCACGCTGCCGTTTATGGCGTCCAACGCGCTGCAGGTGCTCTACAGTACGATAGATATGGTGATCGTGGGAAAATATGTGGGCACGCCGGGGCTGTCCGCCGTCTCTCAGAGCAGCCAGATATTGAGCTTTGCCACCATGGTATGCCTTGGATTTTCCAATGCGGGGCAGGTGCTGATATCGCAGGCGCTGGGGGCGGGAAAACGAAAGGAGATCAACGAGATCATAGGCACGCTGTTTGGCATGATCCTCGGCATGGGGCTTTTCCTGTCCTGCGCTATTTTGCTGGCACGGCAGTGGATCATGAGCGTCATGAATATCCCGGCGGAATCCTGGGAGATGGCGGCGGATTATATGATCATATGCGGCGGCGGGCTGGTCTTTACGGCGGGCTACAACATGGTGTCGGCGGCGCTGCGGGGGATGGGGGACTCCAGGCGGCCTTTTCTGTTCATCGGCATCGCCTCGTTTGTGAACCTGATCCTGGATATCCTGTTTACGGGAATGCTGGGGTTTGGTGTAGCGGGGGCGGCATGGGCGACGATCATCGGGCAGGCGGTGTCTTTCCTGTTCTCGATCTATTATCTTTACCGCAGCAGGGAAGCTTTTGGGTTTGACTTTCGGCGCAAGAGCTTTATACCCCGGAAAAAGTATGTGAAGATGATCGCGGAACTGGGTACGCCCATGGCGATCCAGTCCGGGTGCATCAATCTTTCCATGCTGTTTGTCAATGCCATGGTCAACAATGTGGGGGTGGTGGCGTCTGCGACCTTCGGCGTGGGGGTGCGCATCGACGATATCATCAACAAGATCTCGCAGGGGCTGCAGTTTGCCGCCATGCCCATGATCAGCCAGAACATCGCGGCAGGGGAGCGGAAACGATCCAGGCAGGTCGTGTGGTTTGTCTGGCTGTTCGCCTTTGTGCTGATGGCTTTTTTCATTGCCGTTTACTATGTCTTTGGCAGGCAGCTGTTCATGCTGTTCTCAGACGATACCAAAGTGCATGATATGTCCGCTGCGTTTATCAGGGCGATCCTGTGGATGTTTCCGGCGATGTCGATCATGCGCGGCAGCAACGCCTTTATTCAGGGGATCGGCAACGCGAAGCTCAGCATGGTGCTTGCACTCCTCGACGGCGTGGTGCTGCGGATCGGCTTGAGCTGGCTCTTTGGGATCGTGCTGGACTGGGGATTCTTTGGGTTTGTCCTGGGATATGGGCTCGCTCCGTACGGCTGTGCCGTGCCGGGGATGATCTACTTTCTGTCGGGGGTCTGGCAGCGCAGGAAAGTATTGGCGGAGGATATATAGCGATGGACAGAAAGTGTCTGTAGGCAATAAAAAAGATATCTGGCGGCGTCCATCGATCCATGTTCAATCTTTAAAAAGAGTGGTAATCATAACAGGAGGACATCATATGGATGAGAAAATAGTGTTTAGCAAGGGTTCCTTTTTCCATGGAACCAAGGCGGATCTGGCAATAGGAGATCTGATCGTCACGGGAAAGAAAAAGAATTATAACGATGATAGAAAATCCGAATATGTCTATTTTGCGGGGACTTTGGATGCGGCAGTCTGGGGAGCGGAACTGGCGGAGGGGGACGGCAGGGAGCGGATCTACGTTGTCGAGCCGACCGGGGATTTCGAGGATGACCCCAATCTGACAGACAAGAAGTTTCCCGGCAATCCGACGAGATCGTACAGATCAAAGCAGCCGCTGAGGATCGTGGCGGAGGTGGTCAGCTGGCAGGGACACGCCCCTGAGATACGCAACAATATGCTTGAGAATCTCAGGCAGCTGTCAGAAAAGGGAATAAGAGCAATCGACTGATATGAGGCGGTTAGAAAAGATGCAAAAGAGAGTAGTTTACATTAGTTTAACTGTTTTTTTATTGGCAGTGGAGGTACTCATTGCACTGTTTGTCCGTGACAGGATAGTAAGACCGTATATTGGCGATATGCTGGTAGTGGTCGTTATATACACATTTGTTCGGATCTGGATCCCGGATTCGGTGCCGCTATTGCCATTATATGTTTTTCTCTTTGCCACAGTAGTGGAGATTTCGCAGTATTTTAATCTGGTAGAGCTGCTTGGCGTGTCGGACAGCAAGTTTATGCGCATATTGCTGGGGACGTCATTTGATGTGAAAGATATAGTATGCTATGCTGTTGGCTGTGTGCTGGTATGGGTTGCAGAGCGGAAGATCAGGCATCTGTAATGCCTGATCTTTGCGCGAAGTAGTGATGTTTGCGCATCAGATCTTTCTGCTTTTCCTCTGGCAGTGCCTTGAAGATATCTTCATATTCCAAATCCATCAGCGGCGGATTTTTCAATGCTATTTGAAAAAGCTGCTCGTTCAGCCAGTCTTTCCATAAATCGTTGAACAGCGCTACACTGTTCGTATAACAGACAATTTTGTCAAAACCAAGGGATTCATCATAATACAGGAGCCTTACAAAGCCATATCTTCCGGCGTCAGCCACCACAATATCAATTTCCTCGTTTTTAAGTTCCGCGAAGGCGTCTGCTACTGTGCGGCATTTTTGGCGCTCTTCATCTGAAATATACACTTTCTGCTTCATCATTTTTCCTTTTTATATTATTTTTCCAAATCATGATCATTCTATCCTGGTACTTATTATAATATGCCGTCAGAACGACGTCAACTTAAACTTTGCCGTCAATTTAAAGGTATAATGAAGTCAAAAAGTCATCAAAGGAGTTTTGGGATATGGCAGACAAGATTATAAAGTTTACATTTCGGACAGATGAAGAATTATTAAAGAAGCTCCGTTATGTTGCGGAGTATGATGCGCGTTCTGCGAACAGGGAGTTGGAGGTTCTTGTGAAAAGGCATATCGCTGAATTTGAGAAAGAACATGGAAAGATAACGATTTCTTAATTAATTATGTGGAATAAGTAGTCCTTGCTTAATTGCAGCTGACTGATGGAAGCGCCTATGAGGCTTCTGTCAGTCAGCTGCTTGTAGTTCACTGGGGCAGACTACATGACTGGAAAGTACGAACCGACGGTC
>ERZ778516.1573-NODE-1573-length-17049-cov-6.529363_pt1 | contig 17049 bp, 14 predicted proteins | sample MGYA00510342_ERZ778516 | MGnify/ENA primary metagenome ERZ778516 (study PRJEB29527, sample SAMN07138961) | mouse gut metagenome | material: feces | host: mouse | place: China:Nanjing | collected 2016-01-25 ... | reverse complement strand
TATTCCTGTCTGTGGCATGGTTAAAGACGACAGGCACAGGACAAGAGCGCTTGTATACAACAATGAAGAGCTTCCGATTGATACTCATTCTGAAAGCTTCCGGCTGATTACAAGGATTCAGGATGAGGCTCACCGCTTTGCGATAGAGTATCATAAGAGCCTTCGTGCAAAAACTCAGGTTCATTCCATTCTTGATGATATTGAAAGTATTGGTCCTGCAAGAAGAAAGGCGCTGATGAAATATTTTTCAGATATCGGCAAAATAAAAACAGCCTCTGTGGAAGAACTGGCTCAGGTGCATTCCATGAATGAGGCATCTGCAAGAAAGGTGTATGAGTTTTTCAGAAAAGGGTTGTAATAACGGGCACCATTTTATATAATAGGTAAAACATATAATCAGTTAAAGACTGATAACTTAATAAATTATCTGATATGCGGTGCAGCGCATACAAAATCAGAGAAATATATACATGAAATGGAGGAAAATATGACAAATAGTGTTACGGTATCAAAATTAATTGAAAATTATGACTTGAAACTTTGTAATCCGGGAATTGATACAGATAAGGTGAAAATTATGGTTCCCGATGTAAACAGACCATCTCTGGCATGGGTGGGTTATTTTGAATATTTTGACAGGCAGAGAATACAGGTAATCGGCTTTATGGAGCACTCCTTTATTAAGCAGATGAACAGAGACGACAGGTTGAATATCTATGATAAGCTTATGGCCATGCAGTTTCCATGTATGGTTTATTGCAGAGGAATGGAGCCGGATGAGGATATTCTGGAGGCTGCGACAAAATATGGTGTTCCGGTGATGATTACGGATAAATCCACCTCTTCCTTTACAGCGGAAATTATCCGATGGCTGAATGTACAGCTTGCGCCTAGAATTTCTATTCATGGAGTTTTAGTCGATGTATACGGCGAGGGTGTTCTGATTATGGGTGAGAGCGGCATCGGAAAAAGTGAGGCTGCGATAGAGCTGATTAAGAGAGGACATCGTCTGGTGGCAGATGATGTAGTAGAGCTTAGAAAGGTCAGCGATGAAACTCTGGTAGGAACTGCATCGGAAATTACAAGGCATTTAATAGAGCTTCGTGGTATTGGAATTATTGATGTAAAAGCATTGTTCGGTGTAGAAAGTGTAAAGGAAACCCAGAATATTGATATGGTAATTAAGCTGGAGGAATGGAACCGGAACAAAGAATATGACCGCATGGGATTAACAGAGGAATATACGGAATTTTTGGGGAATAAAATCGTAACTTATGCGATTCCGATTCGACCGGGAAGAAATCTTGCTGTAATTGTAGAAGCCGCTTCTGTAAATCACCGTCAGAAAAAGATGGGATATAACGCAGCTCAGGAGTTGTACAAGAGAGTACAGGAAAATTTCGGAAAGCCAAGAGAAGACTGATAAGAGGAACAATAAGAGAAAAGATGGAGAGGCAGGTGACGTTATGGTAAAATTTGGCGTGGATGTAGGCGGAACTACAATTAAGACAGGACTTTTTGAGGACAACGGAAGATTAATTGAAAAATATGAAATTCCGACGGATAAAACGGAGCAGGGCAGGCATATTATAGATAATATCACAGAGCATTTGAGAGGTGTTTTAGAAGAAAAGGGAATGGAAATCAGCCAGTGTCAGGGAGTAGGCATAGGACTTCCGGGACCGGTAGACAGTGAGGGAAATATCCTCGGCTGTGTAAATCTTGGCTGGGGAACCTTTAATATTGAGCAGGAGTTTTCAAAGAAATTCGGGGGACTTCCTGTAAAGGCAGGGAATGATGCGACTGTGGCGACATTGGGAGAGCAGAGAGCCGGTGCGGGCAGAGGTATGAATAATCTTGTAATGATAACGCTTGGAACAGGCGTCGGAGGCGGCATTATTAATCAGGGAGAGATTGTTTATGGAACAAACGGAGCCGCTGGTGAAATTGGACATATGCCGGTAAATCTGGAGGAAACAGATATGTGCAGTTGTGGAAAGTGTGGCTGTCTGGAGCAGTATGCAAGTGCTACCGGTGTGGTGCGCATGGCGAAAAAACTTATGGATACATCCTTTGGTAATGACCTTGATAAAGATTCTCATACAGTTCTTAACAGAGAATGCACGGCAAAGCAGGTGTTTGATGCGGCAAAAGCAGGAGATGTGCTGGCAAAAAAGACTGTGGAGTGTCTCGGCAAATATCTTGGTATGGCGCTTGCCACTGCGGCATGTATTTTAAATCCTGAGTGCATTGTAATAGGCGGAGGAGTCAGCAGGGCAGGAGAAATACTTATTAAAGAGGTAGAAAAAAATTTTAATGAGCTTGTGTTTCGGCCATGCAAAAATGTAAAGTTTATGCTGGCAGAGCTTGGCAATGATGCCGGAATATATGGTGCGGCAGCACTGATAAATTAGGAGTTTTTGGTGATTAATAAGATTTATGAAGATTTAAAAGAGATTGCAGGAACAAATAGTGTATTTACAGATGTGTCAATGAAGCAGCATACTACCTTTCGCACTGGCGGAAATGCGGATTATTTTGTCACTGCCCGCAGTGAGGAAAGCCTGACAGGACTTATCAGATATCTGAAAAAAGAAAAACTGCCATATTATATATTGGGAAATGGAAGCAATGTTTTGTTTGCAGACGAAGGTTATCGTGGTATTGTTGTGAAGACGGGTAAATTTGACGATATCAGGGTTTCTGGAAATGTTTTGAGAGCGGGAGCAGGTGTTATTCTGGCACGGGCAGCATATGTAGCGCGTAAAAAATCACTTACAGGTATGGAATTTGCCGCAGGAATTCCCGGAACAGTTGGCGGTGCTGTGGTAATGAACGCAGGTGCATATGGAAGTGAAATAAAGGATATTATCACAGGTGCGAGGGCTGTTGATGAGACAGGAAATATTATTTTTCTTTCAAAAGAAGAATTAAAACTTAATTATCGTCACAGTATTGTTTCAGAAAGAGAGCTTATTATTACAGAGGCAGTGCTTGAACTGGCCTATGGTGACAGCGATGAAATCGAAGCGAAGATGAAGGAGCTGGCAGCAAGACGGACAGAAAAGCAGCCTTTGGAATATCCCAGTGCAGGAAGTACGTTTAAAAGGCCGGAAGGATATTTTGCCGGCAAGCTGATAGAGGATGCCGGCATGAAGGGTTTTTCTGTCGGAGACGCTCAGGTTTCTGAAAAACACAGCGGGTTTGTAATTAACAGAGGAAACGCGACCACGCAGGATATTTTGACACTGATAAAAAAAGTGCAGGAGGCAGTTTATGACAAATTTGGCGTTATGCTGGAAATGGAAGTCAAGGTGGTAAAATGAGATTTGTAATTGTAACTGGTATGTCCGGCGCAGGAAAAAGTACAGCTATGAAAATGCTGGAGGACCTTGGATATTTTTGTGTGGATAATCTTCCAATTGCTTTGATTCGCAAATTTGAGGAGCTTTCCTTCGGTTCAATGGGAAAAATTGATAAAATCGCCTTGTGTGTGGATATCAGAAGTGGAAATGTCATGGAACTGGAAGCTGTTCTGGATGAAATTCCAAAAAAGGAGATTTTCTTTGTGGATGCCGGCGATGAGACATTAATCAAACGTTTTAAGGAAACAAGAAGAGCACATCCACTCGTGGCGCAGGGAAGAGTAGATGAGGGCATTTCCATGGAGAGGAAGGAGCTGGAATCTTTAAAAAAGAGAGCTGATTATATTATTGAAACAGATAATCTTCTGACAAGGGATTTGAGAAGTGAAATTGAGAAAATATTTGTGGAAAACAGAGAATACAGAAATTTGTTTGTCACAATTCTCTCTTTTGGTTTTAAATATGGAATTCCTGTCGATTCGGATTTACTGTTTGATGTACGTTTTATGCCGAATCCTTATTATGAAGCAGCCTTAAAGAAAAAGACAGGAAATGACAGGGAAGTGCAGGAATTTGTAATGAGTACAGAAGTTTCTCATGAATTTGTCAGAAAACTGGAGGATATGGTAGAATTTCTAATACCAAATTATATTGCAGAGGGCAAGAATCAGCTTGTAATCAGCATAGGCTGTACAGGAGGAAAGCATCGCTCCGTAACAGTAGCAAATGCGCTGTATGAAAAACTTGGCAGAAATGCAGACTATGGAATTAAAATAATGCACAGGGATATTGGAAAGGATTAACTATGTCATTTTCAAGGGATGTAAAGGAAGAACTGTCAAAAATAGATGTTCCTGCGAGGCACTGCCAGATAGCGGAAATAACCGCAATTATCAGTATTTGTGGACATGTGGTAATATCTGCAAGGGATAAATATTCGGTAAAGATTCATACTGAAAACAGAGCGGTTGCAAGAAAGTACTTTACTTTATTGCAAAAAGCATTTAAAATAGATGCGGAAATTTCCATAAGACAAAATGTGAATCTGAAAAACAGCAGAATTTACACGGTCACTGTAAATGACCATGTATCGGCGGTAAGAATTCTTCAGGCAACAAGATTGATGAATGAAAATCAGGAGATACAGGAAAATATGTCCGTTGTCAATAACATCATTATTATGAAGGAATGCTGTAAACGGGCATACATCAGAGGAGCTTTTCTTGCTGCGGGTTCTGTCAGTGCTCCTGAAAAATCCTATCATCTGGAAATTGTATGCGAAAACCGGCCGAAAGCTGTTCAACTGTCAGAAATCATAAAAACCTTTCAAATCGATGCGAAGATAGTTGAAAGAAAGAAGCATTTTGTAGTATATATAAAGGAAGGCGCCGGAATTGTTGATATACTGAATGTCATGCAGGCGCATATTTCACTTCTAAATCTGGAAAATGTCCGTATTCTCAAGGAGATGAGAAATTCAGTGAACCGTCAGGTAAACTGTGAAACCGCTAATTTGTCAAAAACGGTAAATGCAGCAGTCAGACAGGTGGAGGATATACATTATATAGAAAACACAATTGGATTAAGTGCATTACCCGATGTGCTGAAGGAAGCGGCGCAGGCAAGACTTCAGAATCCGGATATTTCCTTAAAGGAACTGGGGGCGGTTTTAACACCTCCATTGGGAAAGTCAGGAGTAAATCACAGGCTTAAACGAATCAGTGAAATTGCTTTAGAGTTAAAAGGTAGAGAGGAATAAAAAAATGGTAAAGAAAGACATGAAAGTTGAGATTAAGGATGGATTAAATGTAGGAACGGTGGCATTGTTTATACAGAAGGCGAGTCAGTTTGACAGCGCGATTTATCTGAAGTACGGTGATAAAAAGGTAAATGCGAAAAGCATTATGGGTATGATGTCTTTAAATATTGCGTCCGGTGAGCAAATCTCAGTTTCAGCAGATGGGAAGGATGAAAGTGTAGCTCTTTCAAGCATCGAAAAATATCTTTGCTGCACACATTAACATTAGGACATACATTAGGAATTACAATTAAGTTTAGGAACGAAATAAATGGAGCTGTCACACGAAGTTTAAGGTTTTTCTTGGTGCGGCGGCTCTGTTTTTAACAGTAAGAAGGGAGGTTTTTATGGCATTTACACATTTACATGTACATACAGAGTACAGTCTTTTGGATGGTTCAAGTAAGATTAAGGAAATTGCAGTAAGAGCGAAGGAGCTTGGTATGGACAGCCTTGCGATTACAGACCATGGCGTGATGTATGGTGTGATTGATTTCTATCGGGCGGCGAAGGAAGCAGGCGTTAAACCGATTATCGGATGTGAAATCTATGTATCACCGGGGTCAAGATTTGAGCGTGAAGTGGGAAACAATGAAGACAGATATTATCATCTTGTACTTCTTGCGGAAAATGACAAAGGGCATCATAATCTGATGAAGATTGTATCAAAGGGATTTACAGAAGGATATTATTATAAGCCGCGGGTCGACTATGAGGTATTGGAGCAGTATTCGGAGGGAATTATCGCATTAAGTGCCTGTCTGGCAGGAGAGGTGCAAAAATTTCTGGCAAGGGGAATGTATGAAGAAGCCTGTAAATCAGCGCTCCGATATGAGAGGATATTTGGAAAGGGAAATTTCTTTCTGGAGCTTCAGGACCATGGAATTGATATGCAGAAAAGAGTAAATATGGATTTGGTACGTATGAGCCGTGAACTGTCTATCGGTCTTGTGGCGACAAATGATGTACATTATATTTATGATACAGATTATGAGGCTCATGATATTCTGTTATGTATTCAGACAGGTAAAAAGGTGGCTGATGAGGACAGAATGCGTTATGAGGGAGGACAATATTATTTAAAATCTGAAGAAGAGATGAGGACTTTGTTTCCATATGCACAGGAGGCGCTTGACAATACTGCAAAGATAGCCGCCCGCTGTAATGTGGAAATTGAGTTTGGTGTAAGAAAGCTTCCAAAATATCAGGTGCCAAAGGAATTTTGGGACAATGAAAACGACGAGGGGGAGGCTTCATGGAAATATCTTCATTTTTTATGTTATAAGGGTCTGAAAGAGCGGTATGGCATGGAAACGCCGCAGCTTTGCGAACGACTGGACTATGAGTTGTCAGTCATTAAAAATATGGGCTTTATTGATTACTTTTTGATTGTCTGGGATTTTATTGACTTTGCGAAAAGAAATGGGATTATGGTAGGACCGGGAAGAGGTTCCGCAGCGGGGAGTATTGTTGCGTATACACTGGCAATTACGGATATTGACCCATTGCGATATAATCTGCTTTTTGAGCGTTTTTTAAATCCGGAAAGAGTAAGTATGCCGGATATTGATATTGATTTCTGCTTTGAACGGCGGGGTGAGGTAATTGATTATGTGGTGTCAAAATATGGAAAGGATAATGTGGCGCAGATAGTTACCTTTGGTACGCTTGCGGCAAAGGGTGTAATTCGGGATGTTGGAAGAGTGCTGGACATGCCGTATGCACAGGTGGATGCCATAGCAAAGATGGTGCCGAAGGAGCTGAATATTACGATTGACAAGGCTTTGCAGATGAATCCTCTGTTTCGAAAGGAATATGAGGAGGACAGTCAGATTCATTATCTGATTGATATGGCGAAAAAGCTGGAAGGATTGCCAAGACATGCTTCCATGCATGCAGCAGGGGTATTAATCAGCCAGAAAGCGGTAGATGAGTATGTACCGCTGTCCCGTTCTTCCGACGGAACGATTACAACACAGTATGTCATGACAACATTGGAGGAGCTTGGACTTTTAAAAATGGATTTTCTCGGACTTCGAACTCTGACGGTGATTCGGGATGCGGTAAATCTGGTGGAAAAGAATCAGGGGACCGTGATTGATTTGAATAAAATTGATTATAATGATAAAAAGGTGCTGGATTATATTGGAACCGGAAAAACAGAGGGTGTGTTCCAGATAGAAAGTGCCGGAATGAAAAGCTTTATGAAGGAATTACGGCCGGAAAGCCTTGAGGATATTGTGGCCGGAATCGCATTATACCGTCCCGGACCGATGGATTTTATTCCAAAATATTTAATGGGTAAAAATAATCCAAAATCTATTACCTATGACTGCCCGCAGCTTGAGCCAATTTTGAAGACCACACATGGATGTATTGTCTATCAGGAACAGGTTATGCAGATTGTAAGGGATTTGGCGGGATATACACTTGGAAGAAGCGATTTGCTTCGGAGAGCAATGTCCAAGAAAAAGCAGGCAGTCATGGAAAAAGAGCGTCAGAGCTTTGTTTATGGAAACGAGGAGGATGGTGTAGACGGTTGTATTAAAAGGGGAATCGACGAGGCAACCGGAAATAAAATTTATGATGAAATGATAGATTTTGCAAAATATGCCTTTAATAAATCCCACGCCGCTGCCTATGGGGTTATTTCATATCAGACAGCATATTTGAAATATTATCATCCGGTTGAATTTATGGCGTCACTTCTTACCAGTGTGATTGATAATTCCTCAAAGGTGACAGAATATGTAATGACCTGCCGAAATATGGGCATACAGGTTTTGCCGCCTGATATTAATCAGAGTGAGCGGAATTTTATTGCACAGGGGGATTCGATTCGGTATGGTCTTTCAGCGCTGAAAAGTGTTGGAAAAAGTGTAGTGGACCAGTTTGTGGAGGAGAGAACTGAGAGAGGAGATTTTAAAAACCTTCAGGAATTTCTGGAAAGAATGCATGATAAGGACATCAGTAAACGGATTATAGAAAGTTTGATAAAATCAGGAGCGCTTGACTGCTTTGAGGGAAACCGGCGGCAGAAAATGATGATATTTGGCTCAATTATGGATGATATCAACCAGACAAATAAAAAAATGATGGCAGGACAGATGTCATTGTTTGATATTGTTTCGGATGATTTGAAGGCGGATTTTGAAATAAAATTTCCAAGAGTGGCGGAATTTTCCAAGGAAGAGCTGCTTGCATTTGAGAAGGAATTTATCGGGCTTTATGTCAGTGGACATCCTCTGGAAGAGTATAAGAATAAGTGGAGAAAAAATATTACAAGAACCTCAAAGGATTTTAAGCTGAATGATGAAGATGAGACGGTTGTGATAGACGGGGTAAAGGAGACGATTGGGGGAGTGATTTCGAATGTTACAGTAAAGATAACAAAGAAAAATACGGTGATGGCGTTTATTTTGATTGAAGATTTATATGGAGTTGTGGAAGTGTTGGTATTTCCTAAATTTTATGAAAAATTCAGACAAATCATACAAGAGGATAATAAGGTGTTTGTCAGCGGGAGGGTGAGTGTTAGTGAGGATGCAGATGCAAAGATGATTTGTGACAATATTACGGAGTTTCGAGTGATTCCGTCACAGGTATGGATTCAGTTTGAGGATAAGGAGGAGTATGAGAAAAAGATGAAGGAGATTATGGAGGAGATTAAGGATTCGGATGGGAATGACAGGATTGTGATTTATCTGAAGAAGGAGAAGGCGAAGAAGGAGATGCCAGCTTCGTGGAATATTTGTGCGGAGCAGGGGATGATTGAGAGGTTGAAGAAGAGATTTGGAGAAGGGAATGTGGCGGTGGTGTCATAAGGAAAGCGGAAAAATATTGCATGTATTCCTTATATATTCGATTTAATTTCTCCCCAACTTTTAAAAATATATGTTGAAATACAAGGAAAATAGTATTAAAATAAAGGCAAAGTTTAACAAAAACAAATGAAATTGGAAAAAACCTTATAATCAGGAGGAATATATTATGGCAAATCAAATTAATACAATAGGAGTACTGACAAGCGGAGGCGACGCTCCAGGAATGAATGCGGCTATTCGAGCTGTGGTGAGAAGTGCTCTTATAAAAGAAAAAAAGGTAAAGGGCATTATGCGAGGCTATCAGGGAATGCTTGAGGAAGAAATTGTTGATATGGATGCGCACAGCGTTTCAGATATTATCCAGCGCGGCGGAACGGTTTTAGGTACAGCAAGATGTACAGATTTCACTACGCCAGAGGGACAGAAAAGAGGCGCGGATATCTGTAAGAAGTATGGAATTGATGGACTTGTAGTTATCGGTGGCGATGGTTCCTTTAGAGGAGCGCAGAAGCTGGCTCATCTTGGAATTAATACAATTGGTGTTCCGGGTACGATTGATTTGGATATTGCATGTACAGAATATACGATTGGATTTGATACTGCTGTAAATACAGCCATGGACGCAATTGATAAGGTCAGAGATACGTCGACTTCTCATGAAAGATGCAGTATTATAGAAGTAATGGGAAGACATGCGGGATATATTGCTCTCTGGTGTGGAATTGCAAACGGTGCGGAGGATATTCTTCTTCCTGAAAGATATGACCATGATGAGCAGAGGTTGATTAATCATATTATTGATTCCAGAAGAAAAGGAAAGAAGCATCATATTATTATTAATGCGGAAGGAATCGGGCATTCTACTTCGATGGCAAAGAGAATTGAGGCTGCGACCGGAATGGAAACCAGAGCAACGATTCTTGGACATATGCAGAGAGGCGGTTCACCGACCTGTAAGGACAGAGTATATGCTTCGATTATGGGTGCTTATGCAGTTGATTTGCTCTGTGAGGGAAAGAGCAATAGAGTTGTGGCATACAAGGATGGTGAATATGTTGATTTTGAGATAGATGAAGCATTGGCAATGAAAAAGGATATCTCAGATTATCAGTATAATGTAAGCAAACTTTTATCAAGGTAGAAATAATAATAGAACCTGTCACACTGGGAAAAGCAGACAGAATATTGCAGACTTTAAATCACAAAGTGCTGTATTTTGTATGTTTTCACCTTAGTGTGGCAGTTTTGATTTGCAAAAATTACTTTTCGGATTCAGAAAATAATCATACCATTTTTATAATTTTTGGAAATTTTCCAATAATTGGTTGAATTCTGAATAGTTTAGAAAAAGGAGAAAATATGTTTATCAGTTCATTATCAAATCAGCATATCAAAGATATTGTCAGATTGCAGACGAAAAGTTCTGCAAGAAAAAAGGAGAAGCTTTTTGTCGCAGAGGGATTAAAAATGTATCAGGAGGCACCAAAGGAAGATATTGTCAATACCTATATTTCAGAAACTTTTTTAAAAGAAAATAAGGATAAAATCAGAGGAAGTTATATTATTGTCAAGGACAGTATTTTTAAGGATATTTCAGATACAGTTACACCACAGGGAATTATATGTATTTTAAGGCAGAGAGAATATCAGTTAAATACAATTTTGAAAAAAGGGGAAAAACAGATTTTTGTACTGTTAGAATCATTACAGGACCCTGGAAATCTGGGAACAATTATGAGAACGGCAGAGGGGACAGGGGCAGCGGTGATTATGAATAAATCTACCGTTGATTTATTTAATCCGAAAGTAGTGCGCTCTACAATGGGCTCTGTTTTTCGGGTTCCTTTTCTGATATTTGAAGATTTGTCAGATGCGGTAAAAGAACTTAGAGAAAATGGAGTGACTATTTATGCAGCACATTTGAATGGTGGAATATACTATAAAGAGGAGTATGAAAAAAGCTCCTCCGGTTTTATTATTGGAAATGAAGCAAAAGGACTGACACAGGAAATCAGCAGACAGGCAGATTGTCTGGTGAAAATTCCCATGGAGGGAAAGCTGGAATCTTTAAATGCAGCAGTTACGGCAGCAGTTCTGATGTATGAAGCAAAACGAAGATTATAAAATAAGATTGTACCGAAAAAAGTACAAGAAAGTTTCAAAAAGCAAATATATGTTCTTTTATGTGGATATATTCAGATAGATAAAAAAATACAATAAGTATCGAATATCTGATAATACAGGAAAAGGTAGAAATGTCCATTCGAAAACAGAACATATATTCCGAAAAATAAAAATGTTTTTATATAAAGCGAACTTACTGGAAAAAAGAGTTATTTTGGAGTAAAATTTAGGAATTGGATTTTTCTGGGGTTGACAAATGAGATTTTATTTGTTATTATGCGGATACAACTTGCAATATATTTAACAAATGCGTAATAAAGTAGAGGATAAGCTGTAAGTGCTTTGTTACATGCTGGTAAACAGCGGATTGGAGGACTTTATGAAGGCTATAAAACACGGGACTGCAGCAGCAGCCACGGCCGCAGCGACTTGCGGACTGGTAGTGGCCATTACTGCTGAGCTTGTATTCAGTGGCTTAAACAAAAGTGAAGACATAACGCCCACGGCAAATGTTGAATCGTTTGAAAAAGTTGATTCAAAAGAAACGAAAAATGTTTTATCACTTGAGAGAATGAACAATGTTCTTGTAGGGGCTGGTATGATGGAGGATTTCGCCAGAATAGGAGAAACTGAATCACAGCAGGAAACTACTACAAGAGAAGAAACGACGGAAGCTGAGACGGAAACTGAAACGGAAGCAGAAACTGAAACGGAAACACAGACAGAGGAAGAAACAACCGAAAATTATGCATATGCAGATTTCTTTTTGGTTAATGTAACTGAATATCTGAATGTAAGAGCAGAAGGCTCAGAGGATGCAGAGATTCTTGGAAAAATTTATGCAGGTGGCGGTGGCCAGGTTCTTGAAAAAGGAGAAGAATGGTCAAAAATACAGTCAGGAAATGCTGTTGGTTATATAAAAAATGAATATGCATGGTTTTCCCATGATGCGGAAGCAAATATTCCAAATGTCTGTCCATTAAGGGCGACAAGTACTGTTGATAATTTAAGACTGAGAGAAGGCCCGGGTACAGATTATAAAATCAATGATGTAATCAATGAAGGCGACCAGTTAACAGTTATGGCAGAACATGGTGACTGGTGGGCAGTCAGCTATGATGGTGTGACTGGATATACCGCCAAGGAATATGTTAATATATGGTATGACATAGGTCAGGGAATAACGATTGAAGAAGAGGAAAGAGAGAGAGAGGCTGAGAGAGCAAGGATTGCAGAAGAAGCTGCAGCTGAGCAGAGAAGGCTTCAGGAAGAAGAGGAAAAGAGACAGAAGAATCTGGCGAATGCACAGGAGGCTCAAACCGTTTATTCTTCCGGATATAATCTTTCCATAGATGATAATTATCTTCTTTCCTGTCTTGTTATGGCAGAAGCAGGAGGCGAATGTTACGAAGGAAAGCTTGCAGTGGCAAACATTGTATTGAACAGATTAAATTCCGGCAAGTACGGCAACACTATCAGTGATGTTATTTATGCCAGTGGTCAGTTTTCAGTAGTAAGAAATGGAGCCTTAAATCGGGCCATTAATAACGGACCAAATTCAGGTTCCGTGCAGGCGGCACAGGAGGCATTGGCGGGAGTGAACAACGTTCCCAACTACACCTCATTTTGTACTCTTGCAGTTGCAAAGTATTCAAGATATGCTGCTTATTCCATTATAGGAAATCAGGTATTTTACAGATAATAAAAAATAGAATTTATAAAGCATAGTTGTGGATTCCCGCCGGAATATGGCGGGGATTCTTTTCACTGTCGGAGCATTTTTCCGGATTCTGGCTGCCGGATGGAATATTAAATATTTCTAAAGGTCTTGAAACTTGGACTGAAATATTGTATGATGAATATATATTTATGGAGGGAGGAAGTAAAATTGGAATCATATTTATGGCTGATTTTGTTTATTGTCTTTCTGATATTTGAAATTGCTACTCTGGGACTTACTACGATATGGTTTGCAGGAGGGGCATTTATTTCATTTTGGATGTCCATAGCCGGTCTGGCATTTATCCCGCAGCTCGTTGTATTTTTTGTGGTATCTTTTGCCCTGCTTTTTACCACAAGACCACTGGCCTCAAAATATCTGAATAAAAATACTACAAGAACCAATGTGGAGGAACTGGTCGGAAAAAAGGTAAAAGTATCAGAAACAATAGATAATGTTAATGAAACAGGACATGTAATGATAAACGGTGTGGAATGGCTGGCAAGAGCACAGCATGACGGCATGGTGATTCAGGCCGGAACACAGGTGCTTATTATGGAAATTAACGGGGTAAGGGCGATTGTACAACCGCTTAGTATTTTGAATGGTCCGGTGTATGGAAAAGAAATATATGATGAGGAAAATCATCAGGACAAAGCATAAATTTTGAGATTCTATGCATAATATATTTTCATGTAAGTATATTTCAATACAAGAAGTAAAAATTCCTTTTCTCTCAGGCAGATAAATAAAATTGTTCCAATTTTACTGCTAAGGGTGAATTGAAGGAAATAAAGGAAAAATGGAGGTGACAAAAGAATGGATAGTATTATCGAAGCTTTTTCGAATGTAGGAGTTCTGACGATTACAGTTATTTTTGCTGTAATTATTATAGTTCTTGCACGTTGTGTAAAAATTGTGCCGCAGGCTCAGGCATTTGTAATCGAAAGACTTGGAGGTTATAAAGAGACATGGTCAGTAGGACTGCATTTAAAGATGCCGCTGATTGATAAAGTGGCAAAACGGGTGATTTTAAAGGAGCAGGTGGTAGATTTTCCGCCTCAGCCGGTAATTACAAAGGATAATGTAACTATGAGAATTGATACGGTAGTGTTTTTTCAGATAACAGACCCGAAGCTTTTTTCTTATGGTGTGGAAAATCCGATTATGGCGATTGAGAATCTGACAGCGACAACACTTAGAAATATTATAGGTGATTTGGAGCTTGATGAAACACTTACTTCGAGAGAAACAATTAACACTAAAATGAGAGCGTCACTCGATATGGCGACAGACCCATGGGGAATTAAGGTAAATCGTGTGGAGCTGAAAAATATTATACCGCCTGCTGCCATTCAGGATGCAATGGAGAAGCAGATGAAGGCGGAAAGAGAAAGAAGAGAAGCGATTCTGATTGCAGAAGGTGAGAAGAAATCTACAATTCTTGTTGCAGAAGGTAAAAAAGCCTCTGCGATTCTGGATGCCGAGGCAGATAAACAGGCACAGATACTGCGTGCCGAGGCCAAAAAGGAGGCGACTATCCGTGAGGCTGAAGGACAGGCGCAGGCGATTCTTGCGATTCAGCAGGCAAATGCAGATGGTATTCGATTTATTAAGGAAGCAGGAGCAGATGATACTGTGATTCAGTTAAAAAGCCTTGAAGCGTTTGCAAAGGCAGCTGACGGAAAGGCTACAAAAATTATTATTCCGTCAGATATACAGGGGCTTGCAGGTTCTGTGAAATCACTGGTAGAAATCGCAAAGGATTGATAAGGAAGTGTAAATCATACAATTAACGCAGTCAGCTTATGGCTGATTACATAATAGTTGATTGTCTAAAAATTTAAAATCGGTCAGGAGCAGTCCTGACTGATTTTTTGTCAGGCTTTTTTTGCCATAGGAAATTACTCATATTTTCTATGATACAGCTCTTAAAAGGACAGTTATTTAAGAGCAAAGTGCAAGAAGGTTTTCATAAATCTATCGTATTGCAGGCACTTTGGTTATTCATAGAAAATTACTTCGTATTTTCTATGATACTGTCCTTAAAAGGACAGTTATTTAAGACCAAAGTGCAAGAAGATTTTCATAAATCTATCGTATTGCAGGCACTTTGGTCACAATTTATAAAATACTAGTATATAATGTTATGCATTATAAATATATCGAAAGATTTATAGAAGGAAGGATATTGAAATGACAGAAAAGAAAAGTATGCTCACAGGAGAAGGTCTTAAGAAACTTCAGGATGAATTACAGGACCTTGAGGTAGTACAGTTAAAGGAGGTTGCCCAGAAGATTAAGGAGGCAAGAGAGCAGGGGGATTTGTCAGAAAATGCTGAATATGATGCAGCGAGAGAGGAACAGAGAGATATTGTTTCCAGAATTGAGGAAATTAAGGAAATTCTGAAAAATGTTGAGGTAGTAGATGAAGACGATGTTGACACTGCAAAGGTAAATATCGGGTGTACGGTAAAGCTATGGGATAAGGAGTTTGAAGAAGAGGTGGAATATACACTTGTCGGCTCTACGGAGACAGACAGCCTGAATAATAAAATTTCAAATGAATCGCCGCTTGGCAGAGAACTTATGGGTAAAAATGTTGGTGAGGTGGTGACACTGGAAAGTGCTTATGGCAGCTCACAGTTTGAAATATTGGATATTACAAGAGACTGAATAAAATAAATCAGAATGTGGAGGTACAAAGAGAATGGCAGAACAAGGTCAGACACAGGATATTAATCAGCTTTTGAAGGTGAGACGGGAAAAGCTGGCAGATTTGCAGGCGAATGGAAAGGACCCGTTTCAGATTATGAAATATGATGTGACATGTCACAGTCAGGATATTAAGAATGATTTTGAGGCGCTTGAGGGACAGAAGGTGTCTGTGGCAGGGCGCATTATGCAGAAAAGAGTGATGGGTAAGGCGTCTTTTTGCAATGTACAGGATTTGAAGGGAAATATTCAGGTCTATGTGGCAAGAGACTCGATAGGCGAGGAGCCTTATAAGGATTTTAAGAAATTTGATATAGGAGATATTGTCGGAGTAAAGGGTGAGGTATTTCGCACGCAGAAGGGGGAAATATCGATTCATGCGGATGAAATTACTTTGCTTTCGAAGAGTCTGCAGATTCTTCCGGAGAAATATCATGGGCTTACCAATACAGACCTTAGATACAGACAGAGATATACAGACTTGATTATGAATCAGGATGTAAAGGAGACATTTGTAAAGAGGTCAAGAATTATCAGTGAAATCAGAAGATATCTGGATGCACAGGGATTTATGGAGGTGGAGACGCCTATGCTGGTGGGAAATGCCGGAGGGGCGGCAGCAAGACCGTTTATGACGCATTATAATGCCTTGGATGAGGATATTAAGCTTCGAATTTCGCTGGAATTGTACTTAAAAAGGCTGATTGTGGGAGGATTGGAAAAGGTGTATGAAATCGGACGAGTGTTCCGGAATGAGGGGGTTGATACCAGACATAATCCGGAGTTTACGCTGATGGAACTTTATCAGGCGTATACGGATTATGAAGGGATGATGGATTTGACGGAAAGGCTTTATCGGCATGTGGCGCAGATGGTGCTTGGCACAACAAAGATTGTGTATAATGGGATTGAAATGGATTTGGGAAAGCCGTTTGAGAGAATTACGATGGTTGAAGCAGTGAAGAAATATGCGGGAGTTGATTTTGAAGAGATTCATACACTGGAAGAAGCGAGAAATGTGGCGAAAGAGAATCATGTGGAATATGAGGAACGGCATAAGAAGGGGGATATTTTGAATTTGTTTTTTGAAGAGTTTGTGGAGGAACATTTGGTTCAGCCTACATTTTTGATGGACCATCCAGTGGAGATATCACCACTGACGAAAAGGAAACCAGAAAATCCGGAATATGTGGAGCGGTTTGAGTTTTTTATGAATGGATGGGAGATGGCGAATGCTTATTCGGAGCTGAATGACCCAATTGACCAGAGAGAGAGATTTAAGGCTCAGGAAGCACTTTTGGCTCAAGGTGACGAGGAAGCGAATACGACAGATGAAGATTTTATGAATGCGCTGGAGATAGGGATGCCACCAACTGGGGGAATTGGATTTGGGATTGACAGAATGGTTATGCTGATGACGGATTCGGCAGCGATAAGAGATGTGTTGCTGTTCCCGACAATGAAAACGCTTGGCGGAAAAGACCAGTAAAATCAAGGGTTTGC
>ERZ778516.1571-NODE-1571-length-17053-cov-6.224379_pt1 | contig 17053 bp, 8 predicted proteins | sample MGYA00510342_ERZ778516 | MGnify/ENA primary metagenome ERZ778516 (study PRJEB29527, sample SAMN07138961) | mouse gut metagenome | material: feces | host: mouse | place: China:Nanjing | collected 2016-01-25 ... | reverse complement strand
TCGAATTTAGTGATGACAGACATTTTGATTTTAATAAACCTTTAGAAATCACAGCTATGTTAAAACTGCTAAAATCAGTCAGTATGATGCTGTTCCTCATGGGGCTTTCCACCGGAGCAGCTTACGCAGTTTCCAATACGGGAACTGACGATGTGCGAATCACACAACAGAGTGCTACGTGTACGGGTGTCGTAACAGACTCCACAGGCGAAACCGTCATCGGTGCGTCCGTCGTGGTGAAAGGTACTACCAACGGTACCATTACCGGTCTCAATGGTGATTTCACTTTGAACAACGTGAAGAAGGGCGACATCATCCAAATCTCTTTCGTGGGTTACAAGACCATAGAAGTGGCTTGGGACGGCAAACCCATCAAAGTGAGCATGGAGGACGACTCTCAGACGTTGCAGGAAGTGGTGGTAACCGCCCTCGGCATCAAGCGCGAGAAGAAAGCGTTGGGTTACGCCATGCAGGAAGTGAAGGGTGACGCTTTGGTGGCTGCCCGCGAAACCAATTTGGCGAACGCCTTGAGTGGTAAGGTGTCCGGTGTGCAGATTATCCGTTCAAGTAACGGTCCTGCCGGTTCTTCTAAAATCCAGTTGCGTGGTGCCAACTCTGTGACGGGTACCAACCAGCCGTTGATTGTGGTCGATGGAACGCCACTGGATAACTTCACCGGCGCCGACAACAATGACTTTTGGAACCCATCTACCGATATGGGTAACGGCCTTTCGGATATCAATGCCGAGGACATCGAATCCATGTCAGTATTGAAAGGTGCATCTGCCGCCGCCCTCTACGGTTCGCGCGCCGGTAATGGCGTCATCTTGATTACTACCAAGAAAGGTTCGCAGAACCCGGGTCTGGGTATCACCATCTCCAGCTCTATCTCCATCGAGGACGTATTCATGAAGCCCGACCGCCAGATGCTCTTCGGTCAAGGTTCCGATGGCATTTATAACGCGCAAAGCGGTAGTAACTGGGGACCGGTCATCGACGGCAAGATGGTGGAGGACTGGGAAGGAAAGTCTGTTCCTTTCAAGTACTACGACAACGTGGGAAACTTTTTCAAGACAGGCGTCAACGCCACGGAGAACGTCGCTTTCTCGCAGCAGTACAACAAGACTTCCGTCTATACCTCTTTTACCAGACTGGATGACTTCTCCAAGATTCCGGGTGCAGACTACAAGCGTACCAATGTGACTACCCGCATTGCCTCTACCTTTGGTAAGGACGACCGTTGGAGCATTGACGGTAAAGTGCAGTACATCAACTCTTACGCCAAGAACCGTCCCATCTCCGGTCAGAATGCAAACAACTATTTCTATGCCATGTACTCCTTCCCGCTCACGATGGACATTACCCGCTTCAAGCAGGCTGTGGATCCGACGGACGGCAGCATGTACTGGTGGGCAAAAGGTAACAGCCGTAACCCCTACTGGTCCAAGGATCACAGTACTAACGAGGATAGCCGTAACCGTTTCTTGATGAACTACTCGATGAAATATCAGTTCACAGATTGGTTGAACGCTGAAATTCGTTTCGGCAGCGATATGTACTACACAGAAACCGAAACCAAGCTGACTTCCGGCGGACCGGATTCTGAAACAGGCCGTTACAGCGTGGGCGAACAGAAGTTCTATGAAAACAACTACAGCTTCTTGATTACTGCACAGAAAGACCAGGTGCTTGGCAAGTTCGGTGGCGTGGTTACCTTCGGTGGTAACTTGATGCAGCGTCGTTCGACGGGTATCAGTACCTCGGCAAGCGAACTCATTGTTCCCGACCTCTTCTGGATTACCAACTCCGAGTCTTCCAAACGTGACATTTCGCAGACCCTCTCTCATCGCAAGATTAACTCCTTGTATGGTACGTTTGGCGTAAATTACGACGGTTGGGTGTTCTTGGACGGTACGTTCCGTAACGACTGGTCTTCCACGTTGAGCAAGGAAAACCGTTCCTTCTTCTATCCTTCAATCAGTGCATCGTGGGTCATCAGCGATATGGTGAACAAGACGGGACACGAAATGCCTTCCTGGTTCACGTATGCCAAGACGCGCGTCTCTTTCGCACAGGTTGGTAACGACATGGACCCCTATCAGTTGTATAACACTTACTCCATCGGTTCCGATGGTTTCACTGGCGGTGTTACAGGCAATACAGGCGGCACCTTGTACAACGACAGGGTACGCAGCGAGCTGATTTCTTCTTGGGAAGCAGGTTTGGAAGTACGTTTCTTCAACAACCGTTTGGGCTTCGACTTCGCTTGGTATAAGTCGAACGCACGTCGCCAGTTGCTGAACATGCCGATGAACTCACTTTCCGGTTACAGCCAGTATAAAATCAATGCCGGTGACATCCAAAACACAGGTATCGAAATCATGCTGAATGCCACTCCGGTGCAGACCAGAGACTTTACGTGGGATACGCAGGTGAACTTCTCGCAGAATAAGAACAAGATTATCGAACTGGAGAAAGGCATCGAGGAATATCGTCTGGGCGGTTATGACAATCTGAAAATCATTGCCAAGGCTGGCGGTAACTACGGTGAAATCTGGGGTACTACGTTCACGCGTGTGACCGATAAGAGCAGCCCTCACTACGGCAAACTGTTGCTGAATTCCAGCGGTCTGCCCCAAGGCAATTCACAGATGACGAAACTGGGTGACCAGCAGGCTACTTGCCTGGTAGGTTGGACCAACACTTTCACTTACAAAGGATTCACGCTGAGCGCATTGGTTGATGCCCGTTTCGGCGGTAAGATTTTCTCCGGTACCAACCGTGCCCTGCAATCCAATGGTACGGCAGCTTGTACCGTGGTGGGCGGCAAGCGTGAGCAATTCGTGGTTGACGGCGTGATTGCCGACGGAAACGGCGGATACAAAGTGAGCGATGTTGAGGTGACTCCGCAACAGTACTGGGCAGCCGTTACCGGCTCAACAGGTAACCTGGGTATCGGCGAGGCAAACCTTTACGATGCCTCCAACATTCGTTTGCGTAACCTCTCCTTGAGCTACGCTTTCCCCAAGAAGATGCTTTCCAAGACTCCGTTCCAGCAAATGAAGCTGGGTGTTTCCTGCAACAACGTATGGATGATTAAGAGTCACCTGAACGGTGTTGACCCCGAATCAGTCTTTGCAACAAGCACCAATGCTACCGGTTTCGAGAATATGTCTTCTCCCACTTCACGGACATACTTGTTTAATGTAACCCTTGGTTTCTAATCCTATAATATCAGAATTACAATGAAAAAGATAAATAAATATCTCTATGGGTTCCTGTTGGGAACCATGACTGTCGGGTTGGTTGCTTGTGACGACTTCGACGAAATCAATCTGAGCCCTTCCGCTGCCGGTGTGGAAAGCATGCGCCCGGACTACCTGCTTGCCACCTCTTTCCAGAAAGCACAGCAGAACCCGAACGACAACGAACGTGTATTTGTTTACAATTGGGCTTCTATTGCCCGCGTCATCGGTGAAAATACCTTCGGATGCGCCGCCCGCTACAGCGACGAGTACAACGGCTGCCTTTACAGCTTCTCGTCCAACTCCATCAGTGCAGCCACCAATGCCATCAAGCTTGTGGACGAAAACGAGGCTGCCGGAAACTACAACGAGCGTGAGAAGAAATATAACAACAATATACGGCAGATTGCCCGCATCTGGCGTTGTATGGTCATTGCGGACTTCACCGATTGCTTCGGCCCTTACCCGCTGAACGCTTTCCAAGGTGTGAACCCCACGTTCAACAGCGTACAGGAAGTATACGACTTCATGCTTTCCGAACTGAAGGACGCACAATCCAAATTGGTGATGGATATTGATATTAGCGAAAAGGAGTCCAAACAGGACGCGGCTTTCAAACTGAACCCGACGAAATGGCAGAAACTGGCGAATTCCCTCCGTCTGCGCTACGCCATGCGTCTCTCCGAGGTGGATGCGGCAAAAGCCAAGAGCGAGTTTGAAGACGCTGCTCGCAGCGCGTTGCTGACAGACAACGCTGATTTGTTCGGTTTCCAGGAATATGGTGGATGGAGCGACTGGGAAGGTGTTTACAACCGTCCGTGGAATGACAATGTCATCTCTCAATCCATGGTCAACATCCTCACCGGTATCGGCGGCATCAAGACGGCGGAGAGTTACAATGCCATCACCGAAAGTACGGCCGACATCACTCCTTACGTGAAGCCCATGAACTACATCGGTCTGGAATTCAAGAACCACTATCCTGAAAATACGGATAACCCGATGAACTACCAATGGCTGGATGGTGTGCCCGAATCGGTTGACCCCCGCGCCTTCGTGCTCTACAACCTGCCGAACGATGCAACGGCAAACACTTACAGTGACGAGGCCAAGCAGACGGTGGCAGAAGAGGGTAATTCAAGTTATAAAGAGCGTGGTATGCTGGATACGGACGGAGAAACTTATACTTGGGGAAAAATAAACGCTACATTGACCTTCAATGGTGCGCTTTCCGGTGTAAGAACCGCTTGGAGTCCGACATTCAAGTTCAACGAAGTGGTGGTCAATAGTTGGAACACTTGCTCTTTCCTGAGCGAGAAGTATCGCAACAACTCGAAGGCACGTATCTGGTTCGGTCCGTGGGAGACTCACTTCCTGCTGGCTGAAGCTGCCGTTCGCGGATGGAGTGCCGGTACGGATGCCAAGACGGCTTACGAGGCAGGCGTTACCTCCAGTTTCGCTTATCACGGACTGGAGCGTTATGCAAGCGCATACTTGGCTTCGGAAGTATACAATCGTGTAGGTACATCGGCAAGTTTTGACCACACCGCAGAACCCGTTGACTTCGAGGCTGACTATGTGGACGGCTATACCAAGACCGCCGGCAAGAAAATGTATCACTATCCCGATGCTTCCAAGGCTCTGTACAAGGGTCACAAGCTGAACGATGCCCTGTCGAAGATTATCACGCAGAAGTATATCGCCAACACTCCTTACGGTGTGGTTGAAATGTGGAACGATCGCCGTCGTTTGGGGCTGCCGTTCTTTGAAGTGCCTGGTGCAGAAACCGTATTGACCGGTTCGGATATGGACAACGCAAAGACTTACGACCCCGTTACCCAGTCTTGCAAGAACGGTCAGACATGGGGTATGTTCACTCAGCGTATGCGCTACCCGACCTCTTTGGAAAATGCGGACGTGACCGAATACAACCACGCGTTGCAGCTCCTCGGTGGAGAGAACAACATGATGGTTCCGCTTTGGTGGGCTATCAAGTAAGATTGAGATAGAATAGGAAAAGGAAGGGGGTATCAGAACAAACTTTCTGTTTCCTTTTGATTAGGCACGGATTACACGGGATACACGGATTGGCAAAAGAAAAAAAACCGTGTAATCCGTGAAATTCGTGCCTGAGTTCTATCATTATGTTAGTCTTTCTTCATTTCGACACACCTAAATGTGTCTGAAAAGGTATACTTTTATATATGACAATGAAAACAAGAGCACTTTGCATTGACTTGCTGGTGGTATGGGGAAGCGTTATGCTTGCCAATGCCCAGCAGTCCACAGGCTATTACTTCAAAGAATTCACCGCCGGGAAAGTCCTGTTGAGGAACCGGCAGTTTGCCAAGGGCAAGTTTAACTACGATTGCATCAACAAGGAGATGCATTTCCTGAACGGAACGACGGACATGGTCGTAGAGAATCTGGATGACATCGACACGATAGCCGTGGACAAGCATCGTTTCATTCCGTTTGGAGGACATTTCCTGGAAGTGCTGACCGACCGTAACGCCACTCTTTTTGTCGACTGGAAGATACTTCCGAAAAGTGTAGGGAAAAAGGGAGCCATGGGAACCGTCACCCAAGGAAGCGTGCAGGCGATTGATGTCAACGCGCGCTACCAGCGTGTCAACGGCGAACAGGACCTGGACCTTTCTGTCTATAAGATGGCAACGGAGAACACTTATTATATATGTGTAGAAGGCAAATGGAAGAAATTCAGGAACGCGAAAACCTTGTTGGCACTTTTCCCTAAAGGGAGGCAGCAGGAGATGAAAGCGTTCATGGAGCGTGAGAAAGTCGACTTTGAGAATCCGAAAGAGATATTGAAAGTGCTCGTTGTGCAATCAGCATGGAATGAATAAGAAGAGCGGGAAACTTCCCAAAGGGGACTTCCCGCTCTTTTAATGGTTTTGCCGCAAGTAGATTACTTACGTAAGCCGAGTTCTTTGACGATAGCACGATATCTGGTGATGTCGCGGTCCTTCAGGTAAGTCAGCAATGCACGGCGTTTACCTACCAACATAGTCAAAGCTCTTTCTGTACTATAATCCTTTCTGTTGAGCTTAAGGTGCTCAGTCAGATGAGCAATACGGTAGGAAAACAAAGCTATCTGAGCCTCAGCTGAGCCAGTATCAGTGTTAGACTTTCCGTATTTGCCGAAGATTTCTTGCTTTTTAGCAGCGTCTAAATACATAATGTTTAATTAAAAGTTATTATAAATTATTCCCTTTCGGGGCTGCAAAGATAGGGATAAACTTTTATATCACAATGATATTCAGCAAAAAAATCATATCTATACTGCATATCTAATCCAAAATCACTAACTTTGCCGCCTGAAAATAATAGGTATTATATGCAAAATATTAGAAACATTGCAATTATTGCCCATGTAGACCATGGGAAAACGACGCTCGTTGACAAGATGCTTTTGGCCGGAAACCTTTTCCGCAGCAATCAGAGCACAGGTGAATTAATGCTGGATAATAATGACCTGGAGCGTGAACGAGGTATAACGATTCTTTCCAAGAACGTTTCTATCAACTACAAGGACACCAAGATTAACATTATTGATACTCCGGGACACAGTGACTTCGGAGGTGAAGTGGAACGTGTATTGAATATGGCGGATGGATGCATTCTGCTTGTGGATGCTTTCGAAGGCCCTATGCCGCAGACACGGTTTGTATTGCAGAAAGCCTTGCAGATTGGCTTGAAGCCTATTGTTGTTGTGAACAAGGTGGATAAGCCCAATTGCCGTCCCGAAGAAGTGTACGAGATGGTGTTCGACTTGATGTTCAGTCTGGAGGCTACCGAAGAACAATTGGATTTTCCCGTTGTCTACGGTTCGGCCAAGAACAACTGGATGAGTACCGACTGGCAGCAGCCCACTGATAATATTTATCCGCTTCTGGACTGTATCTTAGAGAATATTCCTGCTCCCGAACAGTTGGAAGGTACACCCCAGATGCTGGTCACCTCTTTGGACTACTCTTCTTATACCGGGCGTATTGCTGTGGGTCGCGTGCATCGTGGCACACTGAAGGAAGGTATGAACGTGTCTTTGGCAAAACGTGATGGGAGTATCGTGAAATCAAAAATCAAGGAACTGCATACGTTCGAAGGTATGGGCCGTGTAAAGGTGCGGGAAGTATCTTCCGGTGACATCTGTGCGTTGGTAGGTATCGAAGGATTCGAAATTGGAGATACAATCTGCGATTTCGAAAATCCGGAAGCGTTGCCGCCCATTGCCATTGACGAGCCTACGATGAGCATGCTCTTCACCATCAATGACTCCCCGTTCTTCGGCAAGGAAGGCAAGTTTGTTACTTCCCGCCACATCCACGACCGTTTGATGAAGGAGCTGGACAAGAATCTTGCCCTTCGCGTGCGCAAGAGCGAGGAAGACGGCAAGTGGATTGTTTCCGGCCGTGGCGTGCTTCATCTTTCCGTATTGATTGAGACTATGCGTCGTGAGGGATATGAGTTGCAGGTAGGGCAGCCGCAGGTAATCTTCAAGGAGATTGACGGCGTGAAGTGCGAACCTATCGAAGAGTTGACCATCAATGTTCCTGAAGAATATGCCAGCAAGATGATTGACATGGTGACCCGCCGTAAGGGTGAAATGGTGAAGATGGAAAGCACCGGCGAACGTGTAAACCTTGAGTTCGACATGCCGTCACGCGGTATCATCGGTCTGCGTACCAACGTGCTGACTGCTTCTGCCGGAGAAGCCATCATGGCGCACCGTTTTAAGGAATACCAGCCCTATAAGGGTGAAATTGAACGGCGTACCAACGGTTCTATGATTGCCATGGAGTCCGGTACGGCTTTTGCCTATGCCATTGACAAATTGCAGGATCGCGGTAAGTTCTTCATCTTCCCGCAGGAAGAGGTTTATGCAGGGCAGGTAGTGGGCGAGCACTCTCATGACAACGATTTGGTGATTAATGTTACGAAGTCCAAGAAGCTTACCAATATGCGTGCTAGTGGTTCGGACGACAAGGCACGTCTGATTCCTCCAGTACAGTTCTCTCTTGAAGAGGCTTTGGAATATATCAAGGAGGATGAGTATGTAGAGGTTACTCCCAAGTCCATGCGTATGCGTAAGGTTATTTTGGATGAGATTGAACGTAAGCGTGCCAACAAGAACTGATAAATAGAAATTTTTTTAGTTGCTATAATACGATAGGAGTGCCCTGCCGAAAGGTAAGGCACTCCTTTTTTGTTGTCATTCAAACGGGAATCAATCTATGAATTTTACTTTTGCCGCATTGCGGGATTTGGCGGCAGGCGCCTCATCCGGATAGCCGAAAGCAATGCAGTAAAGCAACTGGTATCCTTCCGGAATATCCAGTCTCTTCAAATATTCGGCAGCAGCCGGAGTAGAGGTCATGAAGCGCGTAGGACCGCCCAAGCAGCAAGAACCGATTCCCATGGACCAAGCTGATAGAATCATATTCTCACCCAGCAGTCCGCAATCAATTTGCGAAAGGTCATATGCCAGGTCATTGGCAATAAATACCACTGTAGAAGCATTGCGGAACATGTTCTTGAATTTCGGGTCTTCGGCGGCTTGGGGATTTTCTTTCTTGTAGATTTCCGTAATGCCATTGATGAATTCAGGATTGTCCACTACGCGAATTTCCCACGACTGTTTATTTTGTCCGTTGGGAGCATTGATGCCGCAATCCAGGATAATCTGCATGGTGTCGCGGTTCACGGCTTGTGGTTTGTACTGGCGGATGCTGCGGCGTGACATAATGGTTTCAATCACCGCACTCGCTTTGCTTTCACCTACATTAGACTTCGTTGTTTGAATCTCTTTTTGAATTTGGGCACCACAACTGCAAAGTAGGAATAAACTTGCACCTGTCAACATTTGTTTGATACGTTTCATATTGTCTTGATAATTGGTGTTTGCAAATCTAGTAAAAAGGGATAATAAATCAGTGCAAATCCGGCAAAAAGGGGAAGAAGGCTCCTTGTAAGCCCTCTTCCCCTCCCAATGATTTTAAGATTTAAATTGAAGGTGAAGATTGTGTCTATTCATTCGTATCCGGTGCTTCCGGGTCTTCAACAGTAACCGAATAGAACTTGAATATGGACATAGTCCAGAACACGCTCTTTGAATTAGTTTCGTTGACTACAATACGTATCTGTTTAAACGGTTGTTCCACATCAAACACTTCCGAAGCATAGGTCCCGTCACCGGCAATGCCGTCAGCCTCTTTGGTGAAGTTCTTTATCAAGAACCACTCGTTGCCATCCATGCTCCCCATCAAATCAAAATCTGTAGGTCTGTTGTTGGCATTACGCGGCGCGTATTCAAATCTATAAGCTTCCGTAATTTCTTTCTTCAAGTTTACTTGCAACCAGTGCGGTCCCGGAATCTCTACACTCCATGCCGTATGGAAGAATGTACCTGTATTTCCATCCAGCAAATTGGCGATAGGACCTTCGCTGGGTTCCTGCGCGTTTGTAGATAAATCAGCGGCAGTCAACGCAATTTGTGTGCTGACGTAAGTCGGCTCTGCCGGCTCTGAAACCTTTGAAATGCTCTGTAAGGCACTTCTGTCGCCCGTGGCGCTGACACTCTGCACCGTAAAGTTATACTCCCCGTATTTGGCGCGAGTATCCGGGATTTCGATGCTGTTTGCATAGACGCTTGCAGTACGCATCACATCCTTTTTCAACAATGGATCGTAATACTTCACCTCAATGTAACGGATGTTAGACTCTTCTGGAGTGTTCCAGCGCAATATAATGCAGCCCGGAGTACTTTCGGCTGTCAAATCAGTGATTTCACCCGGAGTAATACCGCTCTCGTTGTCGCAGCTGGTGAGCAGGGCAGCTCCGGAGAGGAGCAACCCTACAAAATATTTAAGTGTATTTTTCATTTTCATACTGTTTTTTCATTAATAACCAGGATTCTGAACCAGATTCAGATTTCTGTTGACATCTTCCACGGGGACAGGCATCAGATATTGAGTGGGGCTCTCGAATTTGCGTTCAAAAGAAACTTCTGATTCTTGTGCGAATTCTTCAATATTCTTACCCAAAATATTCATACCTTTTGCTTTTACACTGAAATGACGCTCGGCATCCTTCCAGCGGCGCAAATCCCAGAAAGTGTGATTCTCCAGATAGAACTCGATAGTACGCTCTTGACGCACAATCTCACGCATCTTGTTCTGGTCTAATGTGGCAATGCCATTCCAGGAAGTTTCCACATCAGGTATGCCGGCACGTTTACGAACTTCGTTCAAATACTTCTTGGCATTGGACAAATCGTTGCATTCCACACAAGCTTCGGCATACCCCAGATAAAGTTCGGCCAGACGGATTACCGGCCACGGATAAAATGGAGGATAGTACAGAGATGTACGTACACTATAACCCGGCACTACTCCTTTCTTGTTCAGGTATCCGGTAGGTGAATAGTTGTTTGTGCGCAACGTGCTTCCTTCCGGCTGGCGTGAAGTGTTGCCGCCAATCACAAAGTCACAGACCAATTTGCCCTGATTGACAGCCAAATTGTATTTCTGGTAACTTGCATCAGCATCATAAGCGCCATTACCGTCCGTGGCGCTCAGAATTTCATAGAAACCTCCTTGGAAGGCCACCCAAGCGTAGAAACGGGGTTCGCGATTCAGATTGAACCGGATGGTCTGTGCTTCAGGATCACCGATGCTTGCATTCTCCTCGCCCAAAGTGGTCGATTCATAAATGCTGTTGCCTTTCGGGAAAGCCGGATCCGCATCAATCGGCAGACCGTTTTCGGTATAGAAACGCTTCAGCATGGCAAGTGTCGGAGACACGCCATTGTATGCCGAACCATTGCAGAAAGGCAAAGACTTGTTCTGTATACTGTAAGCACCTTCCGAGCGGCAATCAGCCCAAATCACCTCGTTATTGGCAGGCTCGATTACCGTATAGCGCAACGTGTGCTGCACCGGATCTGTCGGTTCCACGTTATCAAAACCGTCCAACATATAGTCCGTTTTCTTGTAGAGCCCGTATCCGGCAGCTTCTGCCACACGGATAGCTTCTTCGTATGCGCTCTTGGCTTTCTGCCATTTGCCGGCATCGTATGTAAGAGGCATCAGTGCGTTGCCGTCCTTATCTTTAAAGTCGGCATAGAACTCACTGTTTCCATTGAACAAAGGAGATGCTGCATAAAGCAACATTCTGGCTTTGATGGACTTGGCAGCCACACTGGTGGCCAGCCCGTAATGCTCGTTGACGCGGGTGGCGGGCAGGCCTTCGGCCGATTCGTCCAGCATCTGGCATACATAGTCCACACACTCGTCATAGGAAGAACGGGGCGAATATTGGTCGGCAGGTGTAATCAGTGAAGGCTCTTCCTTTACCAGAATTACCGGACCATAGCTACGCACCAGCAAGAAGTGATAGTAACCTATCAGGAACTTGGCTTGGGCAATGTAATCGGCCTTGACGGATGCCTCCAATGCCGGAACCTTGTCAATGTTGTTTAATAGGATGTAGCACTGCTTGATTCCTTGGAACAAAGAGTTCCAATAGGAAATAACCGGACGGGAAGCGGAATAGTTTCCTTTCGGAAAAGAAGCGAATGTTTCATGCTCAAATGCTGTTACCACCTCATCAGCGGTAAAAAGATCGAGAGACGAGGTGCCGTTTCTCGGATTGGGGATATAAGCATAGCAAGAATAGATGAAACGTCTGGCTGCTTCCTTGTCCTCAAACGCATCTTTTTCTGTAGCTTTTTCATCGGGAACCACGTCCAGATAATCGCACGAAGACAAAACACCCAACAGCAAACACGCCATCACGATGAATATTTTATAGAACTTTTTCATACTGTTCATTTTTATCGGGTTATTTAAATGTCAATTGGAAACCAACGTTGAAAGTACGCTGTGTAGGATAACTTAAGCCTTTACCTCCACCCATTTCCGGGTCCCAAAGCTTAAACGGAGAGAAAGTCAGCAAGTTGATGCCGCTGATGTAGAATCTGGCTTTCTTATATGTATAGCCGATTTCTGCATTTTTCAGTTTTAGGAAAGCACCGTTGCGCAACCAATAGTCGGAGGATTGCATGTTGTGATTGTTATCGTTCTTGGTCAGGCGCGGATGGCTGGCATTCGGGTTCTGGTTGGTTTCAGACCAATAGTCATCGGCAATCCAAGACAATACATTACGGTTATACTGCGTTCCGAAAGGAGCGAAGCCAGACATCATTAGCGAAGTATTTGCCACTCCCTGGAAGAAGAAGGAGAAGTCCCAGTTTTTATAGGAGATAGAGGGTCCGAAACCGTAAACGATTTCCGGTACGGTGGGATAGCCCATGGCTACGCGGTCATCACTGGTGATTTTTCCATCATAATTACCGTTTTTGTCCGGTTGGTCCACATATTTGATGTCACCCGGAGCAATAGCGATATTGCCCAATGTAGAAGTCGGATTGTTGTCGATATCGGCTCTGTCTATATAAAGACCGTTGGATATATAGCCGTAGATGGTGTTGAGTTTCTTACCGATGTTTGAAAGCGTAGGACGTACGCCTGGAGCTTCGTCATATTCCAGAATCTTGTTGTGCGCATAAGTAAACGTGCCCTTGAACTGAATGGCAAGGTCCTTGTTCAATTGTCTGCCATAATCTACTGACAAGTCGAAACCGCTGTTCTTTACTTTGGCCAGGTTACCGTAAACGGCTGTACTTGCCGTACCCAGGTAGTTAGGAATGGAGTAGCGCTGTTGGAAGATGTCGCGACGGATTTCGCGGAATACGTCCACATTGATATTCAATGAATTGAATAGCTGCATATCAAATCCTACGTTCAGTTTCTCGCCCACTTCCCATGTCAGGTCGTTGTTCTGATAACGTGTATACACAGGGCCGTTTAAAGTAGTCTGCTGCTTGTCACCGGTGGTGAAGCTTGCATTATCGCTCTGTAGGGTGATGTCCGACATATAGATGAAGCGGATAATCTGGTTGCTTGAATCTAACAGCTGGTCGTTACCTACCAGACCGTAAGAAGCACGGAGTTTCAGGCTGGAGATGATATCTTTTATCGGTTCAAAGAAAGCTTCTTGGCTAACGTTCCATCCCACAGCTACCGAGGGGAAAAATCCCCATTTATGTCCTTTGGCAAAGTTTTCGGAACCGTTGTAACCGGCATTCACTTCCATCAGGTAGCGGCCGGCATAATCGTATGATGCACGACCGGCAAAACCCATTTTGCGACGGGGAAGAGATGCCACCAAGTCAGTAGGAGCATTGCTGTCATATTGGTCGATATTCCACAACACCATTCCATTGAAATTATGGTTGCCGAATTTCTGGTTATAGTCCAGATATGACTGGAAATAAATGCGGCGGTCTCCGCCAACATAAGAGGTCGTACTCAGTACTGGCTTAGTAGGGTTGGACGAACCGAACGGAGAAATCGTCATGTTATAGGTACCGTCCGGATTCTGTTCATATCCGGTCAAGGTATAACGGTTAATGCCTTGACTACGCATGGTGGTCGTCTTGTTATAGTTTTTATAAGAGAACAAGGCCTTGAAACGGAGTCCTTTCAGCAAGAAGTCCAGTTTCTGTTCAAAATCGATATTGGCCATCACCGTACTTTCAAAGATATCCTGATAACCGTTGGTCAGACTTGCCATGGGGTTCACGGCTCCCTGGTCGTTACCGCCGGCGTAAGCTCCCCAATATACCCAGTTATTTACGCCGTCTGCCGGATAAGCGATGGGGAAGTCTACCGGGTTGGAGTTCATTACGGCTCCATATAGGTCACCCACAGAGGTGTTTGGCTGAGTCAGGTCATTCAGCTGTACATTCAGGTGCAAGGAGATAGTAGAGCTTTTGGACATGTGGAAGTCAATATTGTTTTGAAAAGTATATTTCATCAAATCAATATTGTTCTTATAAGAGAAATACTTGGAAGCCTCGTTCTTCAACATACCGGTTTCGTGATTGACACCCACGTTCATGAAATAGGTGATTTTTTTCGTACCGCCACGAATATTGAAGTTTGCCTTCTGGTTGAAAGCCATGTCATTGAACAATGATCCGTACCAATCTACATTCGGCCAGATATAAGGATTCACGCCATTGCGTGTGTTGTTAATCTGTTCTTGGGTATACAGAATGTTTCCGGTCTGTTCACTGGTCACGGCTTCATTGTAAAGTTCCATGTAACGGTAGCCGTCTACGAAACTTGGAATTTGGGTGGGAGTAGTGATATTCGTTTCCACACGCACACCAATGATGGGCTTTTCCGAATCGGCACCACTTTTCGTGGTAACAATCATTACACCATTTGCACCACGTGTACCATACATGGCTGTGGCCGTGGCGTCTTTCAAAATAGAGAATCCTTCGATGATTTCGGGATCAAGTGCATTGAGGTCGGCGGAACTGACTTCCACGCCATCCAGAATAATCAACGGTGAAGTCATACCACTCAAAGTAGATATACCGCGGATGTAGAAATCGGAGCCATTACTACCCGGTTGTCCGCTACGTTGGTAGGCAATCACACCGGAGAGACGCCCGGCAAAAGAGTTGGATAAGTTAGATGACGGTACTTTCAAGTCCGAAGGTCGCACGGTTTGTATGGAACCTACCACGCTTTCTTTTTTCTGCCCTGTACCGAAAGCCGTTACTACAACTTCATCCAGGACTTCGCTGTCTTCCTTTAATGTAATTCTGAGTGAAGTCTGATTTCCTACTTTGATTTCTTGCGTTACGAAACCAATGAACGAAATCACCAAAACGTCTTTCGGAGAAACATTGATGGAAAAATTACCGTCAACATCGGTAATAGTCCCTAGATTGGGTTTGCCTTTTACTTGGATAGTTACGCCGATTATCGGCTCTCCTGTCTCATCTACCACTGTACCTTGTATTTTACTTGCTTGTTGCACAATGGCCGATTCATTGATAATAGGAACTTCTACTGCTTGTGCCCCAAGGAAATATCCTCCTAAGAGGGCCACCAATAGTGCTTTCTTTCTCATAATACTTTTTACTAATTCAAGGTTTTGATTTTAAATGTTTTGATAAACTCTTTTTACTTTTTCCATGTTACATTAGGGTGGTTTCATTCTCTTTGTATAATTATAGTTAATAAAAAAGGTTTTATTTAATTAGGTTTTGAAGTCGTTTATCTTTTAAGTTCTGTAGGAACTCGGTAAAGCTTCAAAGGAATAATTTGCTAAAATGAATTATCTTTTGCAAAGATATCTGTTCTTTTTAATAAAAGAAGTAATTATCGTTTCTTTTTTAAAATATTTTAGTATTTAATGGAATAGTACTGCTCTTCTATGTTATGGCATATTAGTGCAACCGGAAAGCAGGATACGTGCATAAGTCTGTCAGGAAGACAGTACAGGAAAAATATAACTAAAAGGCTTTTAATGCTACCCCACTACGGAAACGAGGTTGATAGGAAACACGAAATAAGTTCCTACAGAACTTGTAGTACAATTTGCACATGAAGGCTTCCCTGAATTATTATTTTCTGTATGGTGCGATTATAAGTGCTGATGATAAGTTCTTAATATTATCTGTTATTCAGGCTGCGTTGAAATTTCTTTCTATTTTTGAGGGTTGGCGGTGAAGGTGGCTTCGGAAGTGTGCGGAGTCATTATTTTACTGGTGGGCCGCGTTTTTATTGTGCAGACTAGCTTTTGAATTTGCTCATATAAAGAAAGCGGCTCCCGTTTTCGGGAGCCGCTTTAACTTTATGCAAATTGCTGTTATTAGAGTTTCGGACCAGCAGTAACCAAAGCCTTGCCAGCCTCGTTGCCAGTGAACTTAGCGAAATTCTTGATGAAGCGGCCAGCCAGGTCTTTTGCTTTTTCTTCCCATTGGCAAGCGCATTCGTAAGTGTCGCGAGGATCAAGAATCTTCGGATCTACGTTAGGCAATTCAGTAGGTACTACGAAGTCGAAGAAAGGAATAACCTTCGTCGGAGCTTTGTCGATAGAACCGTCGAGGATAGCGTCGATGATACCACGAGTATCTTTGATGGAGATACGTTTGCCGGTACCGTTCCAACCGGTGTTAACCAAGTATGCTTTAGCACCAACCTTGTTCATCTTCTTAACCAGCTCTTCTGCATATTTAGTAGGATGCAGGCTTAAGAAAGCAGCACCGAAGCAAGCAGAGAATGTCGGAGTCGGTTCAGTGATACCACGTTCTGTACCGGCCAACTTGGCAGTAAAGCCTGACAAGAAGTAGTACTGAGCTTGTTCAGGGTTCAGGATAGATACCGGAGGCAATACACCAAATGCGTCGGCAGACAAGAAGATTACCTGGTGAGCGTGAGGACCCTTGGAAACCGGCTTAACGATGTTGTTGATGTGGTAGATAGGATAAGAAACACGAGTGTTTTCAGTTACGCTCTTGTCGGCGAAGTCAATCTTGCCGTCAGCAGCAACTGTAACGTTTTCCAACAGAGCGTCACGCTTGATGGCAGCGTAAATGTCGGGTTCGCTTTCTTTATCCAGATTGATAACCTTAGCGTAGCAACCACCTTCGTAGTTGAATACACCTTCGTCATCCCATCCGTGTTCGTCATCACCAATCAACAGACGTTTCGGGTCGGTTGACAGAGTAGTCTTGCCTGTACCTGACAGACCGAAGAAGATGGCAGAGTCAGTGCCTTCCATGTTGGTGTTGGCAGAGCAGTGCATAGAAGCGATACCACGCAACGGGTTCTTGTAGTTCATGATAGAGAACATACCCTTCTTCATTTCACCACCGTACCAAGTATTCAGGATAACCTGTTCGTTGGTCTTCAAGTTGAATA
>ERZ778516.1570-NODE-1570-length-17057-cov-4.096224_pt1 | contig 17057 bp, 12 predicted proteins | sample MGYA00510342_ERZ778516 | MGnify/ENA primary metagenome ERZ778516 (study PRJEB29527, sample SAMN07138961) | mouse gut metagenome | material: feces | host: mouse | place: China:Nanjing | collected 2016-01-25 ... | reverse complement strand
GCTGATTTTTTCCGTTTCCTCCTCCATCTCCTCCGCTTCCAGAAACTCAAACACACGCTCCCCGGCAGCCCCGGCGGACTGCAAGGATTGCACTGCCTGCGCGATTTGCGACAATGGCTGCGTGAAATAGCGGACGTACATCATAAATGCGACGATAACACCAAAACTGATTTTCCCGTTAAGTGCCATCGCGCCGCCCACAACACAGACTGCCACATAGCCGAGATTCCCAATAAATCCCATAATCGGCATCATAAGACCGGACAGGCACTGCGCCTTAAAACCGCTCTCGCAGAGGTTCCGGTTCATTTCGTCAAAAACCTTCTGCGCCTCCTCCTCGCCGTTATAAGCCTTCACCACCGTGTGCCCGGAATAAATTTCCTCAATATGTCCGTTGATCTCTCCAAGGTGCTTCTGCTGGCGTGTAAAATATTTCTGGCTCTTTCCCATAATCGAAAACATCAGCACAAAACCGAGAAGACTTGCCACAGCCGCAGTTAACGTCATCCACCCGTTTGTTGTAAGCATCATAACCAGACTGCCAGCAAATAGAATTATAGCAGAAACCATATTGCCGATGCTGTGGTTTAAGGACTGCCCGATGGTATCCACATCATTTGTCACGCGCGAGAGCACATCCCCCGTGGTTGTCTGGTTGTAAAACCACATCGGCAGGCGGTTAATCTTTTTTGAAATATCCGAGCGCATTGCCTTGGAAACACGCTGCGTCACGGTGGACATAATCCATCCTTGAATCGCTGACAGCAGATAGCTCATCACATAAAATACAACCAGCGTCAGACCAATCTGAACCACCTTATCCATATCAATGGAGGTTGCAGGCGGCATGATTCCCTCCGTAATGGTATCCGTCATCTCAGAGAGCTTATCCGGTCCAATCAGCATTAACACCGTCCCGATGGCGGAACATAAAATGGCAATTACAGAAATAACTAAATATTTCCTGCAATACCCAAGCAGTTTTTTCCATATGCCGACAAGATCTTTCGCCTTCTCCCCGCCGCGCGCTCCATGGGGTCCTCCCGGCATACCGACGTGCCCGCGAACAGGCTTATATTCTTTCTTTTCCATTATGCCAACTCCTCCTTTGATAACTGCGAAAGCGCAATCTGCTGATAAACCTCACAATTCTGCATCAGTTCTTTATGCCTGCCCATCCCGGCAATCCGCCCTTCGTCCAAAACAATGATCTTATCCGCGTCGCGGATGGTTCCAATCCGCTGCGCCACAATGATGCGGGTGGCATCCCCGCATTTCTCATCCAGGGTTTTGCGCAGCGTGCGGTCCGTCTTGTAGTCAAGCGCAGAAAAGGAATCATCAAAAATAAAAATCTCCGGTTTCCTCGCCACGGCGCGGGCGATGGATATTCTCTGCTTCTGCCCGCCGGAAAGGTTTGAGCCTCCCTGTGCTACATAGCCGTCGTAAGTCCCGTCAAGCTGTTCCACAAATTCCGCTGCCTGCGCCGTCGCAACAGCTTCCTTCACTTCCTCTTCGGATGTTTCTGCCCGCCCACTATCCCCATAAGCCACATTGGAGCGGATGGTTCCGGTAAATAGCGTCGCTTTTTGCGATACATAGCCGATCTTTGCGCGCAGGGATTTCTGTGTGTACTCGCGCACATTCACGCCGTCCACCAAAACCTCCCCCTCACTCGCATCATAAAACCGCGGGATCAGGTTGACCACGGTACTCTTGCCGCAGCCCGTGGAGCCGATCAGAGCCACCGTTTCCCCTTTTTTCGCGGTAAAACTGATGTTTTGCAGAACGTCCCCGTCCGCGTCCGGATAGCGGAACGAAACATTGCGAAACTCCACCTCTCCCGCACTCCCACTCTTTCCTTCCTTCAAATTCCCGTCCACAATGGTCGGCGCGGTAGAAAGCACCTCCATAATACGCTTTGCGGACACCGAAGCGCGGGGCATGATCATAAAAATCATAACCAGCATCATAAAGGACATAACGACCTGGATCGCGTACTGTGAAAACACCATCATCTCGGAAAAAAGGTCAATTTTCCCCATCATGTCCGCCTCGTTAATCAGCACTGCGCCAATCCAGTAGATTGCAAGGGAAAGCCCGCTCATAATCAACTGGATACTCGGCATCAGAAAGGACATGGCGCGCTGTGCAAAAAGGTTTGTTGAGGTAAGCGCCTCGTTCGCATTTTCAAATTTGTCCTCCTGATACTGCTCGGCATTGTACGCGCGGACAACGCGCAGACCAGTAAGATTTTCCCTTGTCACACGGTTTAAGTCATCGGTCAATCTCTGCATTCTCTTAAATTTCGGCATGACCAGTACCATGCAGACCAACACCACAATCAACAGCACGAGCACCGCCACCGCGGTGGTCATCGTCCACTCCCCCGCTTTCCCGGAAATCTTGCCGATTGCCCAGACTGCCATAATCGGTGCTTTAATCAGCATCTGGAGCCCCAGCACAATCAGGTTCTGAACCTGTGTAATATCGTTGGTGGAGCGCGTGATCAGGCTGGCGGTGGAGAAGTGACCGATCTCCTCCATTGAAAAAGAGCCAACCTTGGAAAAAAGTTTGCCGCGCAGGGTTCCGCCAAAGCCCGCCGCGATTTTCGCCGCACAGACAGCAGTGAAAATGGAAGCTGCAAGGCTTGCCAGCGCACAAAGTAACATCATCCCGCCCGCGGAAAGTATCTCGGGCATTGTGCTGCCTTCTGTCTGTACCAAGCGGGTGATTTCCGCCATGTATTCGGGCATGGTCAGGTCAAGCCATACCTGCAGGACGATGAAGACCAGAGAAAGTGCGGCTAGCATCCGCTCCGTCCTCCGAAGATTTTTAAATAATTTGAGCATCTATTTTCCTCCTTAATCCGTTCCGTATGTGCCCTGCCGGTTCATATTGACAGGCAGGGAAATTTCTGACCACACAGCTTCCCAAAATTTTTCTGTGCGCTATTCGGGCACATACTGTTTTAAAAGTTCCGCATATTTCCGGAATTTCTTTCGGGCACTCTTTCGGGAATATGCTGGTTTTCAATTTTGCAGGGCGCTTTGTATTTCCTGTGCAATCGCGATAAATTCCAGCACCCGCTCCTCCCCGACCCTGTCAATCACAAGCCCTGTCTGCCGGTATAGCTCACCTTCTATTTCCCGGATACTCTCCCTTCCCTGCTCTGTAAGCGATACGACTGTAACTCGCGCATCCGCAGGGTCATGCCCTTTTGTGATAAGCCCCTTTGCCGCCATTTTTTTTAACAGGACAGCCACCCTCGCGGTGCTGACACCAAGCACCTCGCTGACCCTGCCCGCCGTAACGGTTTCATCCGATTCATGGAGCAGGCAGAGAACTGCCCCGACCCCCTCCTGCGTTTCGTCGATACGCTGTAAAAGACCGACAGGGTGCGGCGGATGTATCTTTTTGAACTCCCGGAGCACCATCTCGATCTGTGATTTTGTTGCCATAAAAATCCTCCCTTCCATTAACTAACTGGGTTAGATTATAATCGATAAATTGCGGGAAATCAAGGAAAGAAAATTAAAAGCATTATGAAAAATAGATAAATTTCCATGCAGTGGATTTCCTTGGATCTTTATATTTTTATTGTTTTTTCATGAAAGCTTAGCTGCCCTTTGGACAAACCAGACAGTTTGAAAACAGGCGCAGACCGCTTGTGCAGGAAGAAAAGGCGCAGGAACGCAAAGACAGGACAAAATGTCTGTGCCGCCGCATGGGACTTTTTGAAAGCCTCGTCCCCGCCACCTCTGGCAGAGGAAGAATTCAAAACCTTCCTCGAAAAGACCATAGCCGCTCAAAGCCGGGCAAATCCTGCTTACGGCGGCGAAAGATTATCTCAAAGGTGTGATGAACGGCAAGACCACAATCCCGACAAGGGCATGGAAAACAGAGTATGCCAAACTGACCGGTTTGCGGAGAAAACGGATGCCGAAATGGGCAAGGTCAAGCCACTGTCATTTAGGCAGTACAAAAGTTAGTTGCACTGCTTGATTTCGGTTACACAAATTTCAGCCAGACACACAATAGCAGATTCCCCGCTTTAAAGATCAGGGAATCTGCTATATTTTTTATCTCTCCAACTGGTATAAATTTTCATCCGAAATAAAATTCGTCGCGTTGTACATCACAAGAAGATCCGTCACCCCAAACTGCTCCACCATCATGGAAACTGGCATTTTGGAATACCGGAAGTCCACCATTATAACCCGGTCGTAATCCTGCGCTAAAAACGGTACAAAGGTATGCGCATAGGAGTCTTTAATTACAAGAAGTGTCCGCTTTCCCTGTGCTTTCAAATCAGCACTGTCCTCCCCCTGCTGCGCACTTTCCTTTCCGCCATCCCCCATTTTTACAATATCCGCCATCGCATGGTTTCCGTCCAGATAAACCATGTATTTATCCTTTTCCGCAAGCCTCTCCTTCACAAACAGACCGTTTTTCTTCTTCCCGCTCATATCGTACTCCACACGGTAAGACTTCCCGTCGTCGTAGATTGTGACCGTGTCAGCGCGCATCGGCAGGTTGATCTTAGAATAGAGCGTTCCATAAAATTCCTCGCTCCCGATGCTCATACTGTACTCCGAAAGTTCCCGCACCACATGCCCCGTTGCCTCTGCCCAGGCGCGGTAATCATAGTACGCCCCGAGCGCGGTCTGGTGATGGTCGGTGCGGTAATAAACATATTCATCCGCATGCGCCAAGAGCTCCTCTGCGGCATTGATAAAACTGCCCTGCGGCAAATCCTTCCCCAGACGGTCAAACAAGGCTCCCTGGTCATACTCCGAAGTAAACGGCGGAAGTTTATCCGCAAAGACATATGCCGCCGTCGGCACGATCATTGCGTGAACATGCCCCTCCCCAAGGCTTTCCTGGTATTTTTTTACAAATTCTACAAGCCTTTTGATATTTTTCTCCTCCTGCACATGATCGACCTTGGAGGCTTCCGTTTTCGTAACCAGATAACCGTCCCCGGCAAAATATACGCCGTTGATATCGGTCTTGCCAAGCAGCCGTTCTGTCCTTGTTTTAAGCCCGATCCACGCGTCCCTTCCAACAAACTGGTCAGAAAGATATTTTTCGTACCGAACCGTGTACCGTTTTTCCTCCTCCTTGGCAAAGAGGGCTTCAAAAGAAAACGCAGGTTTCTGCGCAAGGTTGCGGTTCTCACTCTCCGAGCGGGCGCGCACCGGAGAAAAAAATCCGGCGATCGTCAGCCCGAAAACCAGCAGGAGGAATACACAGGTAATAATCCTGTTCGCTATTTTATTTCCCGAATTTTGATTCTGTCCTTCCATCCGGCAGCTCCTTCTCTGTAAATCCCACACATTATTTCCTGATAATTTCTCTATAACAGCCAGCAAGATAAAACCATGTCGTCGATTCATATCCCTATGCTGCTATCGCAATTTGTCAGATGGAACTTATCACCCACCCGGCACAAAGAAATCCCCCCTTACCCACCGCGTTTTTCTTTACGATTTAGAAGCGGGGGAGTTCTTTGACAGGTTATATTCAATATTGCTGTACAATAATATAAAACTATACTAAAAATTCTGCATGGGAAATCTTATTTTGTAACCTAAAATCTGAAATACAAAAATGGATTATATGTTGCATCAACCACATATGCCATTGCCACAAGGAACACAAGCACAAGGTACGCCGTCCTTGCGACAGTCGCAAAAACAAGCCTGCCCCTGGATGGGGTCACACTCACTCCTGATGCCCCTGCTGATTCTTCCGGTATCCCCGACAGCTTTCTTTCCGTTGCCGCAACGCTTCCCGCAACCGTCCGCTCCTTTGTGGCATCGCCATCCGCAGCCGCAGTGCCAGCCAGCAAAAGATCCGTGATGCGCTTGGGCAGATCCGTTGCAGCGAACGCCAATATCACCAGAATCACGGCATAATTGCGCAGAAGATACAGAGCCTGCGTATCAACAAATCCCGCCGCGCCCGGCACGAACATGGAGCGGATAAACTCTCCTGCACGGGAAAGGTCTTCCAAACCGAAAAACACAAAGCTGACCCATACAATCAACAAAGTATAAATATGGGAAACCACCTTCGGCAAACGTTTTAAATATTTTGCCAGGAAAAACTTTTCAATTACAAGGAACACCCCGAAATACACACCCCAAAGCACATAATTCCAGTTTGCGCCGTGCCAGAAACCGGTCAGCAACCAGACCACCGCGATGTTTCGCACCTGCTTCGGAAGGCTTACACGGTTGCCGCCGAGCGGGATATACACATATTCCCGAAACCAGCTTCCCAGCGAAATATGCCATCTGCGCCAGAATTCCGTGATACTCTTTGACATAAACGGATAATTGAAATTTTCCAGAAAATGGAATCCAAACATCCGCCCAAGACCAATTGCCATATCCGAATATCCGGAAAAATCAAAATACACCTGAAAACAATATGCTGTAATGCCAAGCCATGCTGCAAGCACGGAGGTATCCCCAGGTGCCATGGAACTTACCGTATCCCATAGCATACCAATATTGTTTGCAAGCAGTACCTTCTTCCCGAAACCGCACATAAACTTCATCACGCCGGATGCAAACAAGTCGCAGTTTTCCTTCCTCGAATCAAGCTCCTCTGCAACCGTTTTGTACTGTACAATAGGACCGGCAATCAACTGCGGGAACAGAGCCACATACGCCCCGAACGAAATAATATTGCGCTGCACCTTCGCCTGCCCGCGGTAAACGTCCACCGTGTAGGACATTGTCTGGAATGTGTAAAAGGAAATTCCGATCGGAAGTGCCAGATGAAGCAGCGGAATTTCACTGCCAAACAGGGCATTTACATTTCCAATCAAAAAATCCGCATATTTAAAAAATCCCAGAAGCGCAAGATTAATAACCATGGACTCAATCACAAAATATCTGGCTCTTGCCCGGTTCCCCTTTTTTAAATTGGATTCCACCAAGATACCGTGCGTATAATCGACCACGGTTGAAAAAATCATAAGCACAACGTAAACCGGCTCGCCCCACGCATAAAAAATCAGACTTGCCACAAAAAGAATGGCATTCCTTAAAATCCTCGGCGCAGCAAAATATATAAGAAGTACCGCCGGCAAAAAACGAATTAAAAATATTGAATTGCTGAATACCATATACTAATTTCCTCCTGCACTCAGGTATCATCTGTTTTTGGTGAAACCGATAGAGCAAGCTCAACGCCGGCAAAAAATCCATCCACAGCCGCGTTTTTCCCCTGCTGCCCTTTTCCGTCCGCCCTCTGCATACCAATCCGGCTGTTCTGGTATGTATCCGTATTTCCCGGTTCCTCAAACGAGAGTGCCATCACTGCATCTTTTCCTGTGGTATCATTGTCCTTTTGCTTTTGTCCGCTCCCAGCATACACTGCCCCGGAAATGACCAGGCACAGACATGCCGCAGCCGCTAAAGCCGACCACGCCCGGAAATGAGGTTTCTTCCCGGCATCATCTTTTACTTCTTCCACTTTTCTTTCTTCCGCCTTCCGGTAAATCCCGGCGATAAATTCCTCATCACTTTTCATAGCAGCCTCACATCCCACACAAACAATGTCAACCCCTGCGAATCCCCCCCATATTACCTGCTCCTACGGCAGCTTCCCGGGCAGTCCCAAAACATTTCCCTCTTCTTCAAGTTTCTGTTTTAATTTCTTCCTTGCACGGTGAATCAGTATCTTCACCTGCCCTTCCGATTTCTTCAATACCTTCGCCGTGTCCGCGTAGGAAAGCCCCGCTATATCAATTAAGTACAGCGCATTCCCATATTCAGGCTTCAACTTAGCGATGGTATGATATAGTATTCTCTTTTCTTCTTCTTTTATTACTTTTTCCTCAAGCAGCGCTTCCTCCTGCACCAGTAGCTCATGCTGCTCACCTGTAGATGTTTCCTCATACTCCCCGACATAGGTAAGACGTGCATTCTTTCGAATATAATCCACCGCCCTGTTATGGCCGATCGTATAAATATAAGTTTTAAAAGAGGTGCCCACCCGGTAGCGCCCAGGGTGCAGCAATACCTCCACAAAAACATCCTGCGCAAGATCCTCCGATTGATAGAGGTCACGCACATAGCGGTTGATAAATTGTATCAATCCGTCCTTGTAGCGCAGAACCAACCGCTCAAATCCGGCCTGATCCCCGCCAAGAAAAGCATTATAATCCTGTTCATCCTGCACCATCCGGAATCACTTCCTCCCCGTGTTATCCTGCCGCCCTATCGGCGGCTTTTCCCATGATACCACAGAATGGAAGAATATTCCACCAAAATTTTCATGCCTGACCGATGCTCCCCTGCGCAAAAGGCAATGTTTTCCAAATATTTCCAATTAAGATTTATCCGGAAAAACGAAAATGAACCCGGCTAGGGGTTCATTTTCGAAATCCATCCAAATTTATATATTCCATGTGAAAGGGGTGATTTCCTTACACCCCCCATAAAAATTCAAGCCCCCTTCACATTCACCCTCTTCGCACTTACTCCTCCAGATTTTTGCTGATATAATTAAGTGAAGCCTGCATAGCACCCTCAGCCTCCGGAACCGGCTCCTCAAGTGTAGCACTCACCGTATCCCCTACTGCAAAGTTCTCAAGACCACCCTCTGCATAGAAAGATTCCGAGTATTTACACTCAAACGTATATACCTTGTCGTCCGTATACTCAAGCACAATCTTTTCTTCCGATATTTCCTTGATAACTGCCTGGAAGCGGTCGAATTTGCGCACAAGCACCATCTCTTCGATCGATGGGTCGAACTTGCGCAAAAATACATTCTCCGCATAGGAGGAAAGTTCTTCCTCACCGACAATAAACAATACATACCTGCCCTGTACTAAGAGTTTGTGGTTCTGAACCAGTTCAAGCTGGTCTGGCAGATAGCTCTCCCACTGAGTAGTCAGCGCCTGAACCCTCCCGTTAATCCCGTCCACGACAGCCTGCACATCTTCCTCAGTCGCCGCGCGGAATGCGGAAATCTCTGTTGCGGACACATTCATCATCGGGACACGGATTGCGTAAGCATCCACCTTGTCCGCCGGGATACCGTAAACCTCCGTGAGCTCCATCTCCGAGCCCTGTCCCATCGCCGGGGTTTGCACGCGCTCCAAAATACCATCCACCATCTCCGCCACATCAAAATCTTCAAATTGTTCAGGTGCCTCACTCGGCGTTGGTTCTGCCGTTGGCTCGCCCGCCTCCTGCGTCGGCGCTGTCGAAGGGGTAGGTGTAGGATCATTCTCCTTATCCTTTCCGCCGCATGCAGCCATTGAAAATGCCATTGCTCCAACCAGTGCCATACATAAAAATTTCTTTCTCATAATCCGCTCTCCTTTTTTGTGTTCAGCTTTTTGCTGTTTACCTTTACACCTATTATTCGCAGGAGATTTTAAAAAGTTACACCTGAAATCAAAAAAATTTAAATTTTCGGTTTTCCATATAATAATCCCCTGCTTCCGGAGGCAAGATAGAACATCCCCGGCTCCCTTCGGTCGCCGCAGACAGCGCGGATTTCACCAAACATCTGGTTTGAACAATTAATGCGCTCCCATGTCTTTGCATTGTCAAGGGAGCGATAAAACCCATATATTTTGTTAATGCGCCCAACAATATAGATAATTTTATCTAAAGCACCATAACCGCAGCCAAGCCCGACACAGCGCGCGTAATCCCCGTAAGATGTCAGACAGCAAAGTTCCCACCATAAGCCTTCCTCTTCCCTTAGTTTAAGCTGGTACAGCCCTCTTTCCTGCACCGCAAGATACAATACTCCCGCTTCCATATAATCTACAGTAATCTGGCAATGCACCGACCAGTGGGAAAACAGACTACCTGGGAACCCCTCGGGAACTTTTGTTTCATAAAAACTTTCCCCGCGGTCCGTACTTAAAAAAATCCTTCCCCCATCCGCAAATGCATAGATTAGTCGGGGATTTACGCGGTCAGCATACGGGTGGATAAAAACAGGTTCAACCAGAGGGCTTCCCGCCCGGTCGTAAAATATACTGGAATGCCAAGATGTACCAAAGCCTTTCCCCGCTTCCACATCCATATAGACCACGCAGTCCGACGCAAATTTCCCGCGCCCTGCAACTGCCCAGAGCACGCGCGTACCGTCCGCCGTAACTGCCACATAGCCCGCATCCACATTTGGACACTGTATCTTCGCACAACAGTCATCAAGTTTTTTCGAAATCCCTTCCGGGTAGGGAAGATGAATAAAATGCAGCCCCTGGTCATAGGAAAGCAGCGCCCCTCCCTTTGTACTGCCCGACCAGTTTCCCCTTGCCCCGGTCACAAGCATGTTCGGGTGCTGCTCCGGGAAATCCGCATTCAGGCAGGTAATATACCGGTCATTTTTTTCATCCGCAAAGGAATTTACGCATTGTTTATCCGGATCAGAAAAAGAAAATCCTCCCAGATCCCCCACAATATCCACAACACGAACCGCCCCCCGTGGGAGTGAATACACATTAAGATGCACGGTTTCCTCAAGTCCCGCACAATCCGGAGTACATTTAACAATCTTTTCAGGCAGGTCGGATATTCCCGCACATAGCATCTCCCGCACCCGGTCAAGCCCTTCCAGACAGAAAATTCCCGTTCCTGTTGTGACAAATGCCTTATCCGGGTGATGCGGATTTATCTTGATATCGGAAAGCCAGTGCAAAATCGATCTCCCACCATTATATTCTGTTTTCATATAGGAAACTTCCCCGTGGCTATATTCCCCCACCGAAAGCCCGCAGAGCACCGGAAGCCAGTGCTCCCCAGCATCCACACTCGCAAATACTGCGTCCGCCCCCTTAATGCTGCCGGTCGAACAAAGCAGCATTCCACCGCAAACATCGATCCCGCTGATTCCCCCAGAAAGCAGGCGCGCATTCTCCCCCTTTTCCCTTCCATCAGCCGATTCCCTTACTTCCCTCTGTTTTTCCCCTTCGGCTAACCCAGGTTCCTGCCCCCGGAATTCTGCAGGCACCAGTCCCAAAAGCTCCTCCTTTGCCGCAGACGAAAAACCTTTTGTAAGCAGGCGGCCCGGAACAGGTGTTACATCCTGTGAAAAAATCTCCTGCCCCGCAAAGCGGTAGCGCCACACCCGCCCGTCGCGGCAGATCCCGGTATCAAAACTGTAGCTGTCAAATCCTGCAAAATGCACCCCTTCTGTTTCCATAAAGGTTACATAGAGGAATTCTCCATCAAAACAAAAACGTTGCGGGACAAAACCAGCGATCCCCTCAAAACCGCCTGCGGAACGCGGTACGGGCATTTTTTGAAAGTGCTGACCCGCATCGTAAGAAATATAGAGTGTTGCACCGCGCATATTTTCCGAAACGCGGGTTGCCGCACCACTACAGCCCACCACCAAAATATCATTGTTCCTAAAGAGAAAAGTCAGGTTCTGTTCCGCATCCGAATTTTCACTGCCATTTTCCTTCCCATCCCCCAACTGGTTCCTCACCAAAAGCGGCTTCCAGGTATCACCCTCATCCTCCGAATACCACAATCCCGCTGATTGAGAGGCAAAATAAAACCTCCCGTCCGCGCAGCTTAGTCTTTCCCCCGTCGAACGCCCCGGCATATTGCCGTGCACCGGGCAGGGCAGCGGTTTTAACCTAAAACTTTCCCCGCTATTGCCGGAAACTGCAAAATACCCATGTTCCCCCCTGCGTGTACCGCAAACGGCGTACAAACTGCCCGGATTTTCCTCATCCACGGCAATGGAGAGCGGATAAGTGAGTGCTAACTCCTCCGAAGTCACATCATCGTTTAGGGGTATCCACCGTCCTTGTCTGAAATCCCTGCGGTACAGACCTCCGATATCTGTCCGCGCATACAAAACTTCCCTGCTCTTCTCAAACAGCAGACCTGGCACGAAGCCTCCGCCCGGAATCGGGCAGTTCCTATATTCATATGCAATCTCTTTCATTTTCCCTCCAAAATCGGATCATACAAAAATTCCCTTAAATTTACTGCATATTCCTTTTCCGAGCCTGAAAAAACCTTACTCTTTTTCTTTTAGCAATTCTGCATATGCGACAAGAAATGCGAGTGCAAGCCCCTGCCCCCATCCCTGTATCCACCGTTTCGGAACCTGCTTGTACCCTTCTGCATCTTTCATTACCGCAGTGCCGCCCGACACATTTAAAACCCTGCCGTCCTCCGTTATATTAGAAAGCACACCCGCTGCCGCCTTCTCCACATATGGAAGGTGCAATGGGTTGGCATTATCAATCATCGCCGCCGCGATACCGCAGGTGGCAGAAACCTCCTCATAAGAACTTTCGTCATCAAGAATTGTCCGCCACAACCCGTTTTCCGACTGCAAATATTTCAGTGCCGCCAACTGATCCCTTAACGAACATTCCACCTCCATACACTGAGGGTAAAGATACCAGTCGGACAACAGTTTTTTTACCTGTGCCATCGTGTACGCCGCCCACGCATTTGCCCGCCCCCAGTGGATACCGGACATATGGCTTTTTGCCACATGGCTGTATCCGTGATACCAAAGCCCGTTTTCCTTGTTTTGCAGAAATTCAATATGCCAGTAATACTGGTTCAGCGCATCCTTAATAATCTCCTCATCCTTTTCCATTACACCTACTCGAAGCAGGAAAAATGCTGCCATAAACAGGGTATCCGCCCAGCACTGTTCCGGGAAATCATTTCCGGAAGACACGGTGTGCTGCAAAACATTATCGCCAAAACGCAGCGCGTCCGCGCGCAGATATTTTACTTTGGATTTGATAATATCATGGTATAATTCTTCCCCCGTCTGTTTGTAGAGTGTAAGCATTGTGTGCCCCATCGCACAGGTGTTTACATTCCATGCGGGCAGACCAAGCTCTATGTAGCGTTTCGTCCAGTCCTCAAGGAAAGCGAGATATTCCTGATTTTTTGTCAGCTCAAAGGCACGGCAGATCCCATAATACGCCACGCCGCACGGCCATTCCCAGGTTAAGTCCATTGTCATGGTCTTTTTTACGACCGTGTCGATAATGGAAAGAATGTCTTTGTTTTCAATTTTATCCATCCTGATTCTCCTATTTTAAGTCCCGCAGCCCGCCTTCCCACCACTTTCATCCGGGGAAGGATTTTTCTCCGCCCTGCTCCGTAAAATCCTTCCCGTGCTGCTCCGGCAGGCTGCTGTTTTTTAAGTCCCGCAGCCCGCCTTCCCACCACTTTCATCCGGGGAAGGATTTTTCTCCGCCCCGCTCCGTAAAATCCTTCCCGTGCTGCTCCGGCAGGCTGCTGTTTTTAGTTCCGCTAAACTCCCTCCCCATCTCTTATGCAAGCTGTAATGCTGTTCTTCCATATCCTTTGTTTTGATAGCACCCGTCAGATTTCTTTTTCCCCTTCACCGGACACAGTTCCTTAGAATATCCTCCTTGGCGCTGCGATAATATATGATATTTTCCATCGTATTTTTCACTTCCGAAATACCCATCCCAATCTCATCTTCTGCACATTCCATCGAAAGCGAACGCTTCATATTGTACTCCAGCCATTCCAGCCTGCCATAATTACTCCAGTAAATTGTTTCCCAGTCCTCCGGAAGTTCTCCTCCCGCCCCGGCGTAGGACTCCAAAAAACAGCGGAATAACCTGTAATCCATACGGCATTCCTGATATCCCGACCAGCACAATGCCAGCTCATACAGTTCGACAAATGGAGAGGAATAACCAAGGCATTCCAGATCAATAATCCGGCAGTCCATCCCCTTCCACAAAACATTTTTGCTATCCATATCATTATGGCAGACCGAAACAATGGACGGAAGCTTTTTGACCGCGGCATTCCCATTATTCTGGCTCTCCAAAAGCAGCGGGAGGTTCTCTTTTAGCAGCCCGTAAAGTTCTTTGTTCTTTTCCGAATACTGCTTTATGTAAAACTCCCAGTCAATATGGATTTCTTCCTGCGCTCGCGCCTCCTTATGGCGGTCAAGCGCATGGATACCAGCAAGCAGCTTTCCGATTTCCCGGCAGTGCGGCTCCGTGATTTCCTCCCTCTTTAACGCCTTTCCATCATACCAGTCATACAGATAAAAAAACTGTCCTTTGATACTCTGCATTTTTTTACCCGAAAAAACCAGGGAAGGGATAACCGGGATTCCCTTTTCCTCCAGCATAAATTCAAATCTTTCCGCAGTCCGGTAATTTCCCATTGCAGTTTCCCTCTGCATAATATGGGGGTTTAATAATTTCACGGCATACCGACCCTTTGTTGTAAACAGGGAATACATTTTATGTAAAAAGCCGCCCTTTAATTTCTGCGGCTCGGACTCCAATGTCCCTAAATCACACTGCCCGCATATCCCTTCCAATAATTCAAGATCCATGATTCCTCCATTATCCCACAAACTGAAATTTATATCTGAACTTTCCTTAATCAAAACTTTTTAAGCTCCATGCTGTAAAACATTATGTACTCTATTATACTTTAACTTTTTTAAGCAATTTACAAGAACCCGTTTTTCTAAATGTACCCTATGCAATTTTTTCCGTTCCATCCAAAATTGTACACAAATCTGCTTTACCTCCCCGATGGCATGGCATATTTTTTATACCACCTCCAACGCCATCTCAATGCATACCCATTCTCCAATTGACATTTTATAAATTTCCGTTTTCCCAATCGGACGGAACCCGACGGATTCATAGCAATGTCTCGCACTGTCATTGTTTGCAAAAACGCCCAACGTAATTTTGGAAGCCCCCAAAATATTTTTCGAGTAATCAATTGCCTGACGCAGCATTTCCTTTCCATTGCCGCATCCCCTGAAAGCGGGATCAACAATTACAAAACCAAAACGCACGGTACGCCCATCCCCTTCTTCCGGATAGCGGATATACAGATGTCCGATCAGATTTTTGTCATCATCCAGCGCAGAGAGCGGAACAAACCTGCCGCTTTTAATCCTTAGCGCATAGTCATCATTCAAAGCATTTACCGCAAGCGGGAACTTCCCGATGCGCTCTGCCGACCATTGATATAAACTCTTTTCATCCCGAATCCAACTGCATATAATCGCGGAATCTTCTTTTTGATATTTTCTTAATTCCATCGTTTTCCCCTCTTTTTCCTGTTTTAACACGACATAGCTTTTTCCCATCCTCCTTTTCTAAGCCTTCCCTCCCGCCTTAAAATTGTAAACTGGTCTTATAATATCCGTAACTTCAACCGCATCTTTAATATCCCCAAGCAGCTTTTCCATATTCCGGTAGGCAAAGGGAGCTTCGTCCAGAGTATCCGCACCGATGCAGCTACAATAAATGCCCTTCATCTCGTTTTTAAATGCTGACACGGTATAGTGCTGTTTCACCTCGCTCCGCTGCATGCGGCGGCCGGAACCATGGGGTGCGGACTGGTTCCAATCCAAATTTCCCTTCCCTTTTCCGAGCACAACACCGTCCCGCATATTGATCGGAATAATGACCTGTTCCCCTTCCTTTGCAGAAATCGCGCCTTTGCGCAATATCCTCACTCCCTCCGAATCCTCCAGATAATTGTGCACACAGGAAAACTCGTCCTCGCACTTTAATTTCATCTCTTTTAAAATCTGCCACAAAATAATCTGCCTGTTAAGCTTTGCATACTCCTGGACGATCTTGACATCCGCAATATAATCTTCCATAATCTGTCCTTCAAGCCAGGTCATGGGATATGGCACTTTAAGCCCTCTCTCCTTCAGTATTTTTTCCCCTGCCCGCAGATAGCGTTCCGTCACTTCTTTTCCCAGATGCCTGCTGCCCGAATGGATAACAATATAAAATCTTCCCTCCCCATCCCTGTCAACCTCAATAAAATGATTTCCGCCGCCCAGTGTGCCAAGGCTTAAAAATGCCTTTTCCCAGTTCACATCCCCGGGGCAGCGAAGTTTTTCCAGCGGAAATTCTTCCGCCATATGGTGCACCGTATCGCGCACACGAAAACCGGATGGGATATTTCTTCGTATAACACTATCCAGTTTCTGTAATTCCATCTGTTTTCCCTTCACAAGGGCACAGGTGACACCGCAGCCAATATCAACCCCCAGCAGGTTGGGAAGGATTCTTTCACCAACTGTCATTGTCAGTCCTATGGTTCCCACCTGCCCCGGATGCACATCCGGCATCACCCGGATTTTGCTGCCCTGTGAAACAGGGTTGTCACATATCATTTTAATCTGCGTTTCCGCATATGCTTCCACATCATCCGTAAATACTTTTGCTTTTGCATAGTTTCCTATAATTTCTTTCATATCGATTCAGCTCCATTCTTGTAATATGCATTAACAGTCCATATATTGAAATATTATCACTGATTGCTTTTCCTTCTGTCAGGGAATCATGATCAAACTGTTTGCTCATCATTTCCTGTGCTTCATGCAAAAAAGGTTTTATTCATGAATTCCCCCTCAAAACGGTAACTACCCTCTATACTCCATGGGAATCCAAATCAGTTTTATACATATCGGCAAGTCGAATTACTTAGGCAATTACATCCGTCATTTCATTCACCAAACGCATATTAACAGTTTCTTCACTTTATCCACAAGCATAATATCTTTCTTTCTACATTACCCACTTAAATAATACAGCTACTTGTGTAGGATATATTATCAAAATTTATTAAGTAAAAAATTTCTTCTCTAATTTTTTATACAATAAAATACTAACAAAGATTAAAATTGCTAATACAACAATATTATATTGCATCGGTGCTAAATAGCAAATATTAAAGGTTGCGTGCAAAACAGCAATAAGCATTATATTTCTGCATCGACAATAGGTTATTCCCAAAACAACGGAAACAAGTAGCGTCCATACACAAAGACAAATAATTTGTTCAATGCCCAGTGAGTTTCTGATTATCCACATGGGCATATGCCACACTGCCCAAACAACACCAACAAATATAACACTATTGATTTTTTTCTGAAAAGGAAGTCGTTCAAGCAGAAATCCCCGCCATGCTATTTCTTCAACAAGCGCTGTTATAAGCAGATATACACTACTCATTATTAGTGATGTTACTGTCAGATATGTATTTTTAAATATA
>ERZ778516.1561-NODE-1561-length-17094-cov-6.851517_pt1 | contig 17094 bp, 12 predicted proteins | sample MGYA00510342_ERZ778516 | MGnify/ENA primary metagenome ERZ778516 (study PRJEB29527, sample SAMN07138961) | mouse gut metagenome | material: feces | host: mouse | place: China:Nanjing | collected 2016-01-25 ... | reverse complement strand
GCGGCATCCGGGATTTTAAACGGGACTGGAAGGCGACCGGACAGGAGGGGTAAGATATGCCTTAAAAATTTTCTTCTATCTGCATCCGCAGTTTTTTATATTCCTCATACCCGTATACTCTTTCCAGTTCAGCCAGCTGCTTCCCGGCCAGTTTCTTCAGCAAAGGAAGCATCTCGGGACTGCTGTTTTTCAGATAGAACAGGATGGGATTCTTACGGGCTGTAAAACGGTCTTCCTGTGAACGGTGTATCCACTTTTCCACAAGCGTGCTGGTACGGATGATTCGGTCATATTCATAGGAAAAATCGTTCAGATAGCAGACTTTCTCCGCATAGGACAGAATATACGGCGTCCAGGCCTCATCATCATGGATCATTACCGGAAATAAATGTGTCTTCACCAGGGACGCCCGATAGAGTTTATTCCATACTACTACCCCGAAACCGCACTCTTTCATATAATAATCGGCCAGAAAAACTTCTGCCGGCACTGCTGTGTCTTCCTTCATCGGATACTGCACAAATACTTCATATCCGCTGTCTTTGATCTGATATACGGACGTAACGGCAACATCGCAGTCATTGGCGGTGATAGATTGATATAATCGCTCTGTCATATCCGGGCAGATCATATCATCATTGTCCATAAATCCGATATACTGTCCGCCTGCGTGCCTGATCCCTGTATTCCGTGCCGCCGGCACTCCGCTGTTCGCCTGACGAATGACTGTGACTTCGTGATACTTTCCGGCATACCAGTCAAGAATCTCTGGTGTATGATCGGTACTTCCATCATCTACCAGAATTACTTCCAGACCGGAAAATGTCTGCGCCAGCACGGTATCAATGGTTCTGACAATATAGTCTTCTGCATTATAAACCGGTATGATCAGGCTGACCCTGGGAGTTTTATACTGCCATGTCTTCAGAGCGGCCGGTGACGACTCCGCCGTCACCACTTTGCCTTCCGGCGTATTTACATAAGCTTTCACAGTAAACACACCTTCCGGCCCGTATCCGCTGATACGGAAATAGTGCTGACGGGCATTTTCCGTCTCATATATCAGTCTCCCTGCTTTATCATAAATTAAAAATCCGTCCGGCCTTCCCAGAAAATTCCATGACAATGCCAGGGTTCCATTATAAGATTCCTTCAGCGTCACACAGGTAAATTCGCCTTCTGTGGGCATAATTTTTATCTCCGGAATTCTGCAGCCATATTTTTGAAGCATGTCTGTTACTGCATTTTTCTGCCCGCAGGTTGATACCATCATCGTGGACACCGCCTGTGAATATTTCAGCCATCCATAAAATCTGTTAAAACAGGAAACGGAAAGATTCTCTCTTCCTGTCCCGCATCCGACCTGAATGACCGCGACAAACCGCGCCCGTTTCCAGATATGAACCACCGGCTTTCTAAAGTTTTCCGGTACAACATGATCCAGCAGAACCGTATCCTGCTCTGACAGATCCATTGTCTTTAAAAATTCGGCAAAAAACTGAGCCGTTGTACAGCATCTGCCGTCCGGAAACAGATAATACTCTTTTCCTTCATCAAAAATCTGGTCATAAGCAGTGGTCCCGTCGTAATTATAAAACGTACGCCTCGTCATTCTGGCATAAAGCCCGCCGTCATTCGACTTTGCCGTAACATAAGTATTCGCCCAGGCAACGCCGTCTGTATATACCTCCATACGCAGAAGCCTGGCCCGGCTGAAATAACGAATCCCCCATATATGCTCCCGGTCCCTGCTTAAGAGAACCGCCGCAACCACATATCCGTCTTTGATAAGCTGAATCTCTGCTCCCTGGTCTTCCATCCTGGAAAAATGCAGACTTTTCTTCAGTTCTTCCAGTTTATCTGCCGTTTTTACGGACAGTTCCAGGCTGTGACGATCAGTAAGGTACTGGTGCATGCAGATCATCTGTCCTGCATGGGTTTCATATCTTTCCCAAAGAGCGGTCTCTCCTCCCTCCGGGAATTCTGTAAATACATGCCGGACAGAATCCAGAAATTCTTTCCGGATCCGTGCTCTGTACAGGCGCGTACTGTCATTCCTGTATGATGTCTTTTCGTCCAGCGGATCAAACATATAAAGCGCCACGCCCTATTCCTCCATACTTTTCTCCGGACCCAACAGCCGGTTCCATATACTGTTCTTTTTATGCTGCTGAACAGCCAGTCTCTTTTTCATCTCTGCAGGATGATCCACCAGACTTTGCAGTGTCTGTACCATTTTTCCGCTGTCCTGACCGGCAAATACACATTCGTCTGCTGTCAGTTCTCTGTTATGTATGGTATGTTCAAATCCCATAATCAGCAGGTTGTTCCTGTGTGCCGTATCTACTGCATCATATATTTCCCGGTAATGATTGATGTCAAGATAAAAATCGCACTGTTTCCATAACGTCTCCAGAAGCTTTGCACCTGCTCCCGGATATACTTTTACGTTTTTTCTTTCCCCCAGCCTGCAGAGCTTATCCGACACCTGCGTGCTGGCGGCAATGTGAAAAGTTACACATTCCAGAGCGGACACCAGAGATTCAATTCCTTCAATCCGGTCGGAAGCTGTAAGAATCAATGCTTCTCCCCTTGCACTGTTGTCCGGATAGGATTCCGGAACCGCATAAAACCGGCAGCCGTCTTTTCCTCCTGCGTTTCTGTACTGTTCCAGCAGCCCGGAATCTGCAAACAGGAGCTGATCCCATATTTTTTCTTCCTCCGGTTTTATGTCCAGACGCTCGAGACATTCCTGATCCTGTACATACAGAACCTTTTTTTCTTCTGGATGAGCCTTTGCCATACAGGATTCTGCGAACCCGGCCCAGGACGTAAAAAGGGCTTCTGTTGCCCCATGATTCAGCAAAACGACGGTATGGTTCTGAGGCCATTCCATCAGTATCTCTTTCCCGTCCTCTGCATAAAACACCTTTGATTCCGCCGTGCCGTCCGCCCCTGAAAATTCACTGGCGTATTTCAGACCGTTTTGTCCATAAAAATCAGTTCTCCGCACCCGGCCGTCTTCCCTGTACCATTCTATTCGCTGAAGTCCGTTCCGTCCAGCTCCGCTTACAAAATAAACGGATGCTTTCTCACAGCCGTCATAACAGATGGTCCCTCTGCTGCCTGTTATGCAGATCTCCCATGGTTCCGGAACATTCAGAAAAGCAGCGGGCAGATCCTTTTCTGTACGTTTTTTCCCCTGCTGCCGGGCAAGGAAATATCCATAAACGGAAGAAATCCCGTCCGGCAGAAAACCGTTTTCTTCCATAACCATAATTTCCGCCGTCCGTCCCATGCGCCGCATGGTATCCTGCAGTTTTTCCGCATGCTCAGTATATCGGTCAAAGAAAAATATCATTGTATGGTATCCTCCAGGAGTTCTCTCCATTTTTTCTCAGTCTCTGTCTGGAAAAAACATCTGCCTGTTTCATAGGATGTTTCATGAAACCGATTCAGTCTTTCTTTGTCCGAAAAGATGTCCACTATTTTTTCGGACATTTCTTCAATCAGCCTGCTGTGATCGCCTTCCACGTATGCCAGATCAAAGTCAATCAAATATCCGTTTTCCCCCGGATGAACAAACAGACGGTTGCCGTACCTGACATCCAGTCCGATCACTGCATTGCCCGAGCCAACCGCTTCCATGACCGACAGACCCAGAGTTTCCCACAAAGAAGCCGTAATATACACTTCATAATTTTTATATATCTCCGTCACATCTGCCCAGCCCTGAAAACGGATATAGGACTGTGCCTGCTCCGCAGCCACCATCGCCTGCAGTTCCGAAAGGAAACCATATGCATCTGCCCCGTAAATATCAAGAAAAATCCCGGGGTTTTTCTGGTGCGCTTTTATCACGCTTTTTATGATCCAGTCTATTTTCTTCCGACGGTCGATCCGGGAAACCGTCAGAAGAGAGTATGGTTTCCGCTTTGTCTCTGGACTGCGCAGGCGGTCAATCCCGCCTGCCGGTATGACTTTTATCTCCGGGACATAGCAATTGTATTCCTGAAGCTTTTTGATCAGTTCTGTCTTCTGTTCCTGTGTGGATACAATCATGGCATCCAGTTTGTCAGAGTACCGGAACCAGCCGTAATATTCACAGTTCAGATACAGGCTGAACGGATCCTCTCCCTTTTCATAATAATGGCCGGAATGCAGTACCGGAATGATCCGCGTTCCGTTTCCGTACTGAAGCAGCGGCTGTACATAAGCAAACGAAGAAGGCCGGTCCACCAGAACCAGATCCTGTTTTGACAGATTCAGTTTCTGGATAAACAGGATGATCAGCTGCTGCTTCGAGATGCATCTGCCGTCCGGAAAAATATACCATTCTTTCCGGTCTTCAAAAATCTGATCAAAGCACACGGCGCCGCTGCGGTCATAAAAGGTACGTCTTGCCAGCTTCGCATAAGGCCCCTGATCAGAATGGGCCGTGATATAACTGTTCGCATAGAGAAGCGCACCTGTGTAAATCTCCGTACGGATCAGCTTCAGCCGACTGTAATAATGGACGCCGTAACAGAAGGATCTGTCCTCTTCATCCAGCAGAATCGCAGCTGTTACAATTCCGTCTTTATAAAGCTCGATCTCATTTTCACCATATTCTACTTTTGTAATCTGCAGTCTTTCTTTCAGTTCCTCCAGTTTGTCCTCCGCTTTTACAGACAGTTCAAAGGAATGGTTATCTGTGAAATATGAATGCATTCCCAGCATCTGCTCCGTATGGATTCCTGTTTTCCTGTAAAAGTCAATATTCTCCCTGTCCGGAAGGTCCATAAACACATACTTTGCAGGGCAGGAAAGCTTTCTCAGGATCCGGGCCCGGTATCCCTGGGCATAATCCACACCGTTCGGCTTATATCCTTTCAGCAGGCTGAATATGTATACCGCCATCTTTACACCTCCGTCTGTTTCAGCCGTTCCTGTATGTCTTCCCACATGCCGTATGCCTTTTTACGCTGCTTTTCCCGAAATACCTGCGATGCTTCGGCATTACCGGTCAGCCATCTGATCCTCTGAACCATTTTTTCAGGTTCTGCGCTGGAAAACACATGTTCTTTTGCAAAAAGCTTCCGGTTGTGCACGGTTTCTTCAAATCCCAGAAGCAGCAGATGATGCCAGAGTGCTTTTCTCACCGCATGATGAATCTCTCGGTAGTGATTGATGTCAAGATAAAAACCGCATGTTTCCCACAGATGTTCCAGAACATCCGGACGTACCTGAGGATAGATCTTCACGTTTTTCCGGTCCGCCAGCCTTCTGATTTTATCGGAAACCTGTGTGTTGGCAGCAATATGAAACCGGATACCTTCAAGATGGTCGATCAGATAATCGATCCCCTCGAGCCGGTCGGAAGCCGTCAGAATCAGCGCTTCTCCCTCTGCGGCGCGGGCAGGACACGTCTTTGGTACTCCACAGAACTCATACCCGTTTTCCCCTCCCATGCCGATATACCGGTCCAGTAACGCCTGATCTGAAAACAGGACAAATTCCCACTCCCGGTCTTTTGACAGCTTCAGAAGTTCAAAATCTTCCTCTTTCTGGATGAACAGAGCGCGTTTTGGGCCCAAACCCGCTTCTCTTATCATGCACTCCAGAAACTGTCCATAGGAATGGAAACAGGCTTTCTGTTTTCCATGTTCCAGAAGCTGAACCACTTCCTTCTGCGGCAGTTCCACAAGAATCTCTTCATTCTGGTCAGAATAAAAAACCCTCGATTCTGTCGTTTTGTCCGCGCCTGAAAATTCACTGGCATACTTCCGGGCATACTGGTCATAATAATCGGTCTTATATACCCATCCGTTTTCCATCTCCCATTCCACACGCTGCACATTCCGTTTTTCAACCGGTTCCCGAAAATATATGGTCGCCTTTTTACATCCCATGTCAAAGACTGCACCATTAACACCTTCCGCACGGATCTCCCAGCAGTCCGGCACAGGCAGAAACGCATAAAAAAGATCCCTTTTCTCCCCTTTTGTTCTGCACTGTGCCGACACCGCATATCCCCAAGGCGACTGCACACCCTCCGGTAAAAATCCGTCATCCTTCCATACGAGGATCTCCGTATTAAGACCTGTATTCTTTATCGTTTCCAGAAGCTGTTCTGTATCTTCTGTATACCTGCTGCAGACAATTACCATTCCATCTCCCTCTCTGTTCAGCCGTTACTGTTGCCGAAACCGCTGGTAGCTTTCCTCTGTCTCTGCACAGGCAGCCGTATGCTGTATATGCAGATGCTCTGCCATGGCATGCTCATCCGTCATGGTTTCCTGAATCACACCGATCATCTGATGTACCTCGCCTGCCGGCCAGATATGCCCTTTTGCCGTATAATCCTGGTTATGCAGTGTCTCCTGAAAAGCCAGGATCAGCTGATTGTTCTGAAATGCCCGGTATACGGCCGATACGATCTCCGACTCATGATTGATGTCCAGATAATAGTCGCAGGAGTCAAAAAGCTCATCCAGAATTTCTGATTTCACCCCCGGATAGAGCGTTACATTTTCATAAGAATCCATGCGCATCAGTTTTGAAGACATTTCCGTAATAGCTGCAATGTGAAAATGCATTCCCGGAAGCGCCTCAACCAGTTCCCGGCACTTTTCAACCCGTTCCGAATTCGTACAGATCAGAGCCTCAGGCCTGCGGCGGTTTTCCCGTTCAAACGGATAGAGAAAGCCCAGCGGATGTATGATATCTGATGATGCCCCCAGCTGCAGCAGCCGCTCATAGGAATTTTTCTTCTGAACCAGAATCTCTGCCGTGCGGGTGGCCTGGCCTTTTAAGATAATCTGCATGTTCCCGGGAATCTCGTCACGCACCGGCTCCTGCCAGAACAGGATATCCCTTTTTTCTTCTGAATGCAGTCGCTGCGATACAAAAAACGGAACAGACAGGGAGTTAAAAAAGATCCTGTTCTGAACCAGTCCCGCCCGTTCCAGAACATGAACCGCAAGCTCCGTCCGGTTCCGGAAGAAATGAACCTCTTTCTCTTCATTCAGGATAATATCGCCTGTGACATAGTTTTCCACAATTACTTCTCTGCCATCCGCCGAAAACCAGGACTTGTTCACCCTCTGTCCTTTGGCATTGAACGTGGTTCTGGCATATAACGCCCCGTAACGGTTATAATGGTCGCTGGAGCGTACCACATGTCTCTCATCATACCAGTCCACCACCTGCACCAGACGCCTGTGCCTGGGCTCCGCATAAAAGATCTTCCCTCTTTCCCGATGCAGATCATGTACTTTTCCCTGCCGGTTCGTACCGCTGATTTCCCAGTATTCCGGCACCGTGATCTGATTAAAATAGCGGGGTCTTCCCGGTATTCCTTCCGCCTTTTCATAATCACCCAGGAAAAATCCATATATGGAGATGACATGTTCCGGAAGAAACCCGTCATCCTCAATCACAATGGCCTGACATTCATATCCTGCCTTCTGAAACGAAACATGAAGATTCCGGCTGTCTTTGGAATATTGATCAAACAGCAGAACTATGTCGCAGGACTGAGCAGTTTTATCCATCGTTTTTCCACCTCCTCTGTAAGATACTGCCGTGCTTTCTCATAGGAATGCCGGTGAAAACGTTCCAGGTCCGCTTCCGTAAACAGCCGGACGATACATGCAGCCAGCTTTTCCACCCGTTCCTTTTTTTCCATCCGGTCATGAACCGGAATCTGATACCCGTTCTGTCCGTCGTCAATAAAATTCTGATTGCCGTACCGGACGTCGAATCCGATCACCGGAAGTCCGGAGCCGATCGCTTCCATCAAGGTAAGCCCGAATCCCTCACTGGTGGAACCGGAGATATAGGCCTCGTATTCCTGATAGATTTCCTGAAGGTCCTGCTGCCCCTTCAGATGAACATAACTGCCGCAGTCCAGTCTGTCGATCAGTTCCTTCAGCACTTTTTCCTCTCCGCCTTTTCCGTAAATATCAAGTGTAAGATCCGGAATCTGCTTTCGGGCGGCGGCCGCCGCTTCCACGACCCAGTCCACATGCTTCTCGGATGCAAGCCGGGACGCCGTAATAAGAGCATGCCGCTTTCTGTCCCCCTTCGGATGCCTCAGCCTGTCCAGACTTCCCACCGGGATCGTGACCACATTCGGCTCTGCTCCCACATAATTTTGGAACTGCTTTCGAAGGAGCCGGTTCTGGTCGTCGGTAGCCGTCAGATAAAACGAGATTCGTTTATACTGTGAAAAACTGTATTCATAATAATTATTCCAGAGGATATTCTGATCATCCGTGCTGCTTTCACTGAAATGATCCGCATGAATCGTGATTCCCAGCCTTGCGGGTCCGGCATTCTGCATAATTGCCTGCCCGATCCCCGTTGTCCGGTCTATGATAACCGTATCTGCGTCAGTCAGATTCAGGCAGGAAACAAGATATCCTACCAGTTCCTCTTTGGAGCCGAGCAGACGGTCCGGAAACTGATACATGACGGTATCATTGTCCGTGATCTCCTCATAGGCGACACTTCCGTCTTCGTTAAAAAATCTGCGCTGATACAGATGAGCTTCCCCGTCCAGCGGCGCATAATATTCTGAATAGATCCGGCAGTAAGTAAAATAATCTTTTCGAATCAAACGTCCCCCTGAGACCATCTCCACCCGGTGTACCCGGTCGCTTTTGTCATCCACCATATAAACCGTGTAATAGATCCCGGTACCTTTAAATGTATAATTTGCCTTTTTTCCTTCCCGGGAAAACGTATAGTTTTGGCTTCCGAAAGTTTTTTGCAGATCTCCCAGTGTATAGGTAACCGGTGCAATCTTTGTGTCTGTAAAAAATGTATAAAGCCAGATAATTTCCGAATCCCGATATCCCATGTTCTCTGTCATGTGCTGAATATTTTCCCGCGGAAACATATCTGTAAATACGAATCTGGCGTCAATCCCTGCTTTTCGCAGCGCATTTCTTCTGTATGCCTGGGCATATTCCACACCACTGCTGGCCCAGCCGATGCCCAGATTAAAATTGTAGACCATATATCCTCCTCACTGTTCTACGGAAGCAGAATCTTAAGCCTGCCTTCTTTGTCTGTATATACATTTCCCAGCAGAATATTTCTCATAATGTTTTTTAACACCATAACCTCCATCTTCTGCCAGGATTCCAGTGCATCCTTCTGAAACTCCACCAGAAGATCTCTCTGGGCGGATGCTCTGCCCGATACTGCCGTCTGAATCTGCTGAAGATAATCCACCTGCTCTACCCAGCCGTCATCAATTGCCTGAAGCGCCGCCACACGCATGAAATCCTCCATTGCCTTCCTGCCGCCCACTTTCTGCTGCTGCTCTCTCAGGCCCTGTTTCACCCGCTTCATCAAATATTCCTCGACTGCATCCGGTTCTTCCAACGCCGGAACAGCTTCCTGTCCGTCCAAGCAGTAGGAAATATGGTCCAGAATATACCGGTTCAGCATCTGCCTGTCCATAGGATCCCCGCCTGCCAGAAACCGGCGAATATTTTCTCCGGCAATCTTCAGTACTTTCTGAAGATCCACGCCCTCGCCTTCCAGTAACCGGTCCCTGATCCCATAGATCAGATTTCTCTGGTAACGGAGCACCTGATCATATTCCATGGACTGTTTTCTGGACTGGACTGCAAGTTCCTCTCCCAGCTTCTGTGCCCGGCAGGCGATCCGTTTTACTTTTCTTCTGTTCACACGCTTCCTTCCCTCCCTGTATTTTTCCATACCGGAAGGTCCGTTTTCCTGAACCACATCGTCCTCCAGAGATACAAAAAAACAGCTGGAACCCGGATCGCCCTGACGGCCGGCGCGCCCTCTTGCCTGACGCTCCAGACGGACATTGGCCATCCGGCCGATTCCGATAACCGCAAGCCCTCCCAGCGCTTCCACACCCGCTCCAAGACGAATGTCCGTACCGCGCCCGGCCATACCCGTGGCAACTGTCACGGCGCCTTTTTGCCCGGCTTCCTTTATGATCTCCGCCTCCCAGAACGCATTGTTTGCATTCAGGACATTGTGGGGGATTCCGGCTTTCAGAAGCTGTCCGGACACATATTCTGTCTCCTTGATCCTGCTGACTACGATCAGTACCGGCTGTCCCCTGTCATGTGCCTCCATAACAGCGGACATGGCGGAGGCAAACTGTCTGTGTGCACTGCCGTAACAGCAGTCCGGCAGATCCTTTCTTCTGAGCGGACGATTGGGCGGGATGACCAGCACCTCCACATGATACACATCCGCCAGTTCCTCCGCAGCATCCGAGATCGTACCGCTCATACCGGACATCTTTGGAAACAGCTGGAAAAAGTTCTGAAACGTAATCGAAGCCACAGAACGATTGTCCTGGGAAGGTTTCAGTCCTTCTTTTACCTCCAGCGCCTGATGCTGACCGCCCCGGAGTTTGACTCCGGGCATCAGTCGGCCGGACCCTGCATCCAGAAGCTGCAGATCCCCTTTTTCAGACGCCATATATTCTTTCTCTGCTTCATACAGCATATGGGCACGGAGTGCCAGCGTCACATGCCGGTTGATCTCAAAATGCTCTTCTCCATAAAAATTATCGATCCGGAAGAAGCGTTCTGCATACTGTACCCCCTCTTCCGTCAGCCATACCTGCTTCTCCTCCAGCTCATAATCCCGTTCTTCGATCAGGGTGCTCACAAAAAAATCCGCCAGTTCATAAAGATTGGACTGCACTCTTGGAACCCCCGAGATTACCAGCGGTGTCTGAGCCCCGTCCAGAAGAACGGAATCCGCTTCATCAATAATCACATAATAAAATTCCCGCAGGAAACGGTCGGAAGCTGTGGATACCAGATTGTGGAGCAGATAATCAAAGCCCAGAACCCCGTGCGTCGTATATACAATATCCGCCGCATAAATCTCCTTCTTCTGTTCATTTGTAAAACGTGCACCTGCCCCTGCCTGCACACCGACGCCAACCGTCAGCCCCATGAACCGGTACACCTGCCCCATCTCTTCTGCGTCTCTCATGGCAAGATAGGCATTTGTTGTCAGCAGGATTGTGCTTTTACCTGAAAGAGCATTCAGATAAAGGGGCATGGTTGCCACCAGCGTTTTCCCCTCGCCGGTATTCATCTCGGTCAGATATCCCTGATGAAGCGCAATGGCGCCCAGCACCTGCACATCATAAGGGAATTTCCCCAGAATCCTGCGGTCCGCCTCACAGACAGCCGCATAGGCTTCCGGCAGAAGGTCATCCAGACTCTCTCCCTGGTCCAGCCGTTTTTTAAAACGATCTGTCAAGGATGACAGCTCTTCATCCGAAAGCGCCGCCATCTGCTCTCCACAGCTTCTTACGCGAAGCAGAATTTTCTTCAGTTTTTTTAACTTCTTTTTCTGTCTCATAGAGCTTCCCCTGTGATCTCCCTGATCACGATGGAATGAAAACGAAAGGATGTGACACCGCCATTAATCAGCTGCATACGATAACTGTAGGTTTTCAGGGGACACTGAAAATCCGTTACCCGGTCCCGCACCAGCAGGCTTCCGGCTTCCACTTCATACCGGTCATAGAAAATCAGCCGGATCAGACAGCCCTCGTCCACATCACAGTCAATATTGCGGATCAGCTGATAGGTACTCTCTCCGTCAATTATGGGCAGCGCCGGTTCAATCCTCTGTGACTGATAATTGGTTCTGGAATACCATTCTCTGATCACGGTTCCCGGAGGCATCAGAAGATTCCGGAATTCCACGTCGTCTCTGCGGTGAAAGATGACTTCCGATCCGTACAGATAAGTGGCGGAAACGTATTCATTCCAGTAGACATTCCATCTCTCTTCTGCCATCTACATCTCCGCCTTTCTTGAAAAATCCTCATCCAGAATCTTCTCGTACTGGCTGACAAACCAGTTTACAATCGCCCGGGTATCATCATTATGTCTTCCGTGGATCCCTTTTCCATATACCTGTACTCCGTCAGAATGAAGGTGTGCAAGCAGATTTGTATACGCAGAAGCATCGTAATCGTCCTCCATCATATAGGATACAATAAATTTTGACCTGCCCCAGTCCGCTGTATCAAATTTATCCCAGAACCGTGCATCCAGTTTCTTCACCGCCTCCGCATCTGTATTTCTGTACAGATACTTTAATACATCCAGCGATGTAGGAAACCCGCCGGGACGCAGAAGTCTCTCATTTGCAGCCACGGTACCGATGCTCGCCAGCGGTTTTCCCAGAAGCAGAGCATGAGGGCGAATATCGCAGCCATAATAAAGCGCTCCGAACGTTCCCATGGAAAGCCCCGAGAAAATCACCTGATCTGACGTAAATCCCAGTTCCTGTATGTACCCGAAGATGGCCGAACGGATCATCTCTTCATACTCTTCAGATCCCATATAGAAGCATCCGCCGTCCAGCCTTGCCTCAGCAACCAGCAGAAACGGGCAGCCCAGCTTTTTCATCATCCAGTAGCCCTCAAACCCCTCCAGTGTCTTGTAACCGGAAAAGTAGACATTCAGCGGCGGCTTCAGATCTCCCGGATCAAAATAGCAGAATACCTCTTCCCGTTCTGATGTAACATACCGGTCTCCCCCGGGCAGGAAATATCCGTGTCCGCGTCTGGAATACCGGTCATGCAGCGCAATGATCTGAAGCTTCCCTTTCCCCATTGCCGACAGAGAAAGAAATACAACTCCTTCCGGCATCTGATTGTCCACACGGACCACATCTTCCAGTTCTTCCTCCGAAAATTCCCATTTCTGCTGCACTTCTGATATGGTCCCCCGGACAAACTGGGTTACGGTCAATGCGATTCTGACTTCCGGATCCTTCTTATACTCCAGCCACAGATCGATGCACTGCCCCTGAAAAACAGGAATATTGTTCCTCCAGAAAGCGATCTGATGAAGCTCTTCCCCAAAATCTCCAGTAAGACAGACACTGTATTTTCCGTCCCATCTGACTCTTCCCTGAAAGTTCCGGCTGACCGCCAGATTTAAGAGGTCAAACTTCTCCCCATAAGGCCTGGGAAAATAGTTGACCGCCTCCAGCAGCAGAAAGTCCTGGATATGAGACCGTTCTATATATCTGCCTTTTCTGCTGCGGAGCAGCCAGTCTGTCTCCTCACTCTGTTTCACGCGGTCTGTCGCAAACAGCGTATACGCTTTCGCCGACTGATGCAGAAACGGAATCTCTTCCTTAAGAGGTGTACGGTCCAGAAAGATCAGATCACAGGGTTGTGAAGGAACTTCCCGCAGAGTTTCCTCATAATACAGTTCCACGTATTCCGGAAGTGTATAGACTCCGTTCCAGTCTTCACTTCCCAGCTGCAAGATTCGAATCTTCTCCAAAACTGTCGATCACCTCTTTCCACTGTTTCAGCAGCACACCTGTTGTATATCTTTTTCCAATCCGGTAGGAAGCGATCATGGCATCATTCCAGTTCTTCAGGCTTTTCAGATAATGCGCCAGCACACCCGGCAGTTCATTGATATTTCCAATAACAATACCATTTCTTCCCGGACGCACAAACTGTGTTCTGGTGCGCACAATCTGCGGAATGCCAACGCTGATTGCCATAATCTGAAGATACAGCTCCGGCTGCTCCCTTAATTCCACCAGAATCCGCTGTTCCCGCATGCATCTGCTCACAGACAGTTCATCCACACACTGTTCCACCATAAACCGTTTCACTTTCGGTTCAGAACTGTCCACATCATTCTCGGATACAAATGTCTCTGTCCCCTGTCCGTTCTGCGCTTTGGCCTGATCCGATGTCTCCAGATATCCACACACCAGATCCAGAAGCTGTCTGTCTCTGCCATAGTCCGCCTGTCTGGTAAACAGACAGACTCTGGCATTGTCATTTGTACAGAGATATGTGTTCAGAGCCTGTATCATCCGCCCAAAGATTTCCGGCTTCAGACCGTCCACCGGAACCAGGATCTTCTGTACTTCCAGCTGCTGACTGATTCCCGGATCCACCCGGGTATCAAAAGGCGGAATACTTCTGCTCTTTTTTATCAGTCCGCCCATAACCTGTCTGATTTTTTTCAGATTTTCTCTGGAATCCATAATCACATAACCGGCTGATTCCAAAAGTCCCAGACATTCCATATGTTCTTCATATGGATACCGGTCTTCAAAGAAAGAAAGGATTGTCCTTTTTTCCCTCAGTACATCCCTCATCATCCCTGTATGACGGTCATGCATGGCAAGGCAGAACAGATCCTGAGCTTTTGTCAGTTCTACATATGAAGAGAACACCTCCCGAATCACCTGTTCTATCTGATCGTAAACCAGTCTGGAAAAACGTCTTTTTTCTTCCCCGCTTCCGTTCACAAGCAGATATTCCGGGCAGCGGGGATTGATCTCCACATGTCCGTCAGCAAAGAAATGCCGGAGTTTCCACATCCCGTTTTCCATTAGATAATCCTGCCGGAACGGTTTTTCATCCTTCCGGAAGAGAACGGTACTGGATAAAAATCCCCGGTCGTCATAAAGATTCCGGCGGCAGATCCTGCCATTCTCATACAGATCAATCTGAATGGGATTGCCGTCTTCTCCGAATTCGATCTGCGCATATTTTTCCCCTCTGTACAGGGCAGTAACCGCAAACATGGTATAGACAAACTCTGTATAAGGAGGCCATTTCATGTTATAAAAGGACAACGGCATGGCCTTTTTCCGCCGAATCTCCTGCACCGCATCAAAGCAGGACCAGTACGGAGCATGAAAAATTCCCTGTCTGTGAAGAAAATGACGGAAATTGGGAGCATATCCCGCCAGCAGAATCTGATATGGCCAGGATCTGCTTCGATGAAAAAGCTGAATCTGCTTTACGGTATCATCAAACTCTGTGTGCATGCGCCTCACATGCCATTTCTGTTCATTTTCGCACCACTGATCCCGATGGTACCAGGCTGGTATAAAATACAGCATCGCTCCTCCTGTCTTCCTGTCTGTTATCAGATAAAAGGACGGTAACAGTCATAACTTCTGACGGCCAGATATTCCTGATACAGGCTGTACCAGATACCGGTAAGAATCATGGCCGATGCCGGAAACATCATAAGCCCCTGATCCCAGCCTCTGTAAAACTGCAGAAACATCGGCAGCCCCATGCAGACACTCATAACTGTAGCGCCAAAAAGGCTGATCCGGCATACTCTTCCGACCAGATACCGCTTCGTATCACGTCCTGCATGAAGATTCAGAATACTGTCTCCGCCTTTCATAAGCTGTTCTGTAATATCTCCCGGAGAAATAAAGAGCAGAGCAAAGCTGATCGTAAGCAGATAGATAACAGCAATATAGATCACGATTCCCAGCGGCCTGGTCAACATCAGATTCTCATGCCACCAGGCAATTCTCTCACTGCCCGGAAACAGATAGAAAAGTCCCTGCACCATAAGCTGAGGAAGCATGAAGAATGCAGTGGAAAACATGATCGGCATTACTCCCACCGGATTCAGTTTCACTGCCAGATAGTTCTTATCTGCATAGATATTATGTATGGAGATCCGCTGGACCGGGATTCTGAACTCTGCGCCTTCCATGATGAGCATGATAAAAACCAGCTCTGCTGCAAAAACCAGCGGAAACGCAAGTTCCCGGATTCCATGTCCGCCCAGTGTCGATGCCATCCCATCCAGAATATTAATATAGATCAGAATGGTCTGTTTTCCGAAGCCGTACCGTTTATTCCGGCCGACCAGCCAGACAATCAGCATGGCTCCGGTCACCATCTCCAGTCCGCAGATCATCCTGGCTGAAAAAAGCATGGGTTCCGGAACCTCCAGCAGCAGAGACTGCGACTGAAAAAAAGCCTGCAGAACTGCAAGAAGCAACGTCAGAATAAGAATCGCACGATTCATCCTCTTCGGAGAAACTTTCGTCTTTGACCAGATTCTTCTGCAGGCAAAAAACATCTGAACGAGTATCGATCCCATCATATATGGTGATATTCCCAGTGCAAACAGAGAGCAGCGGTTCACATCCCCGCTGATCGTCTGTACCAGCAGCGCCTGTACATCCGCTCTTCTGCCTGCGTATGCGGAAAAATCAACTCCATACAGCGGAATACACCTTCCCATAATGTATACCAGGGCAATAATTGCAGTAAATGCAAGTTTCCGCTTCAGCAGGCTGCTTTTTTTCTCTGACTGCCACATGATCTTCTCCCGACGACAAATACCCCACAGCTGACTGTAGGGGTATCTGTCCATGTTCTTATCTGATTTTAGTGATCTTCTTACCGGTTCCTGTCCTCCGTATCATCGGATGAACGTTTTCCTGCAAAAAGTCCTTTTCTGTATTTCTTATCATAAGCTGTCTTTCCTGCAATCGCCGCAAGGATCGGAATAATGGACCATGTTGCATATTTTGCATATTTTGATCCTTCCTGTATCTGTGCCGGCGCTGCCAGCGGAACATCCTCGTCTTCGACCTCTTCAAGTCCGGCAGTATCTTCCTCATCTTCCATAACTGCCAGCGGAACTTCTTCGTCCTCTACAGCCTGAAGACCATCTCCCTCATCTGCAGGACCGTCTGCCAACGGAACGATTCCATCCGGAATTACTGCTCCAGGCGTCGGTGTAGTTGCTGCGACTGCTGCTGTAGCAACCGTTGTTACCGGTGTCGTATCTGCGGGTGCCGCAGGTGCCGTATCTGCTGCAGGCGTGTCGGTTTCGCCTCCAGTGGTTCCACCACCGCCGCCGCCTTCACCCTCATCAGCAGCCGATGTACTGGTGCTGGTACTTGTGCTTGTACTTGTACTTGCAGACTCACTGGTGTTCTCGGAAGTTGATGTGCTTGCGGAAGTGCTTGCACTGGTGGATTCCTCTGTACTCGTACTTGCGGATTCGCTGGTACTTGCACTTGCAGATTCCTCTGTGCTCGTACTTGCGGATTCACTGGTACTTGTGCTTGCGGATTCCTCTGTGCTCGTGCTTGCGGATTCGCTTGCGCTGGTACTCGCACTTGCAGATTCCTCTGTGCTCGTACTTGCAGATTCACTGGTACTTGTGCTTGCGGATTCCTCTGTGCTCGTGCTTGCGGATTCGCTTGCGCTGGTACTCTCAGATTCTACAAGGCTCTCGCTCTTCTCTGCGGATTCTACGAGGCTCTCACTCTTTT
>ERZ778516.1560-NODE-1560-length-17097-cov-7.509799_pt1 | contig 17097 bp, 19 predicted proteins | sample MGYA00510342_ERZ778516 | MGnify/ENA primary metagenome ERZ778516 (study PRJEB29527, sample SAMN07138961) | mouse gut metagenome | material: feces | host: mouse | place: China:Nanjing | collected 2016-01-25 ... | reverse complement strand
CTCAAAGAATGTACAGATAAATATGGTGTTCTCAATATGGAGGAAATAATAGAAGAGATACAGAAAGATCTGGAAAGAGGTGGCCTGTTAAAAGAATTCAGGACCAGCAGGCGCAGAAAGCTGTTATTTTATATCAGTAAGGATACAGTATTTGCGGTAGCACCTCTACCCGATAAAGTCAAGAATGGGTGGACTGTAATGGACAGAGATATTTATGATGAAAATTTTGCTGATGGCAGAGGCAGCCTATCTTTCGTACAACGGAATGATAGACACTACAGGGTGGTGGCACATCTGAAAGGAAATGGTCAGATGCCTCTGCACCGTCTTGTGATGCGTAAGAGATATGATGATGAAATGCTGAAAAATTCTGACGCTGTTGATCATGAGTTTATGTCAATGTTTATCAATAATTCTTACGTTGTTGATCATGAGTTTATGTCAACGTTTATCAATACTAAAGAGGCTTTAAGATTTGCCACATATAGTCAGAACCGTCAGAACAGCAGGCGTTCTCATAATCGGAACGGGGAGTTTGCATACAATCCTGATGTGGATTTTACGGATACATGGTATCTGTATGTTCTGCATAAGATGCTTGATATGGGTACATGGAAAGAGGTGCAGGAGTATAATGGCAGGATTGTGTCAGCCGGACATTAAGGGCTTTGCGGGTATGCTGTTCAAATCAGGAGAATGATAAATCGGGAAGAGCTGGCAGAGTCAGCTGGCTGGGGTAGTGTTTTCGGCAGTATGCCGTTGGAAAAGATATGGTACACAGACAGAGAGAGCAGATTTTAAAAGAAAGCTGGTTGATTTGATGGAAGAAAAAAAGTATTTGAAGACTGGTGAGGCGGCGAAACTGATCGGCTGTTCCTGCCAGACCCTTCGGAACTGTCAGAAAAGAGGGACTCTGATTCCGGAGATAATATTTGAAACAGGGCACAGAAGGTATTCTGCAGAACAGGTCAGGCGTTTTGCTCAGGGAAGAAACAGGGGTACTGTGAAAAAGAATCTGTAATATCAGGGGTAGTTATACAGGCGGCAGATTTCATGTGAGATCTGCCGTTCCTTATTAAAACGGGATAAACAGCTGATTTTTAATACTTGTAAAGAAGAGTAGGGTATGCTAAAATATGGTTGAGAAATTCAGGAACAGCATAGGTGTACCACCACAGGGAGTTGGCGCTCCCCGTGGCAAGGATGGTAGTTAGGGTACCACACAATACAGACGAAGTCTGCGATACACATTGTAATTATACAGTACCATGTGAAAAATTACAATATTTTTGTGTCTGAACAGACAGCTGTCATAACCTTTATACAAAACGAGGGGTGAGTGTGGACGCATACTTACACCTCGTTCTTGATTTCTCACTGTGTACTCAGGCGGCGGAGCAGTCTGCCGCAGGGGTACTTCTGGTGAGGAATCGGAGTCGAAAGAGGCTACGATTATTTGTGCTACAGTCGTAGTCTCTTTTTTTTGTTGCTTCGAGACAAAAAAATACGTTTAAGGAGAGACAGCTTATGAAGAGAAAGGTACTGATGATGATTTTTGCGGTAAATATCGCACTGGCCGGCTGCAGCGGCGGCAGGAAGACGCAGCCGGACCCGGATACTTCTTCCGGTCAGGTGGAGGAACCGGCAGAGATATTTGGACCTCAACTTCCGGAGGAGCCGGTTGAGAATGAAGATCCGGAGCCTGTGGAAGAGGCGGAGGAGGAACCGCCGCAGACCTATGTGGAAGAACATGGTCTGGAGTTCTGTCAGGATACATCTCTTACGCTTCAGGCAGTGCGTTATAATGGAGATGATGACATGTCCTATGATTTTATTGATGAACAGCTGAAGCTTGAAAGCATCAGAATAGAACCCTCAGAAACAGAAGGCTATCAGACAGTCATTATTGATTCTTCAGTGAGCGGAGATGCATGGGGGAATGGCATTGAGGACAAGAACCATTTAAGCCTGAAACGGTTTGTACTTTGTGAGATGTATACCGGAAGAATAATCCCAGCTGCAGAAACAGAAGATGATATGCAGATTGAGTATGGCATGGAAGTAGAATGGGAAGGCGAGAACTATCACATTGGTTATACTGAAAATACAGAATGGGAATGGAGCGATTGGGAGGAAGACGATTCCGGCATTTGGAATGAGAAAGGAACAGTGCATGTTACCTGCAAAGTTACAGTTCCGGAGGGGTATGATGGCCTTATGTTATGGGCAGCTCCAAAACGGGAATGGGATGGACGAAACGATAATGCAGGGGTTGTTGATGAGACTGAGGTGTATCTTTTTGATGAGTGGAAAGATGGAGATTACCTGATTCGTGTCAGTGATATGTATGAAATCTTGAATAACACACCTGTGGAAGAGTAGAGATATACAGAAGGAGAAAGATTATGTTTTGTGCAAAATGTGGTACACAGCTTCCGGAAGGAGCAAATGTATGTCCCAGCTGCGGGGAAAGAGTTGAGAAGGAGATTAACTTTTCAGATGTGACAAATTATGCGGAACAGAAAGCGCAGCAGGTGTCTGATAACATTCAGAATCAGGTGCAGAATATCCGCCAGACGCAGGTGGAGGAAAGAGCCGGCAGAGCAGTGCGTGATATCCGTGAGATGTTTGTAAGCGCCGACGAACAGCAGAAGGCGGTCATCGGAGGAGGATATCTGGACAACATGCTCCGGACAGGCGTTCTCGGCAGAGGCTTTGGGGTACTTACAAACCGCAGACTGTATTATCGGGGAAAATGCTTTTACAAAGTTGGCGGCCGGTATGTGAAGACAGATGAAGACTGCACGGTAGATCTTCAGGATATTACCTCTTCGGGTTTTACCTACACAAGGTATTTATGGCTGCTGGTGGTGGCTGCTGCTGTACTGGCATACGGAATATATAATCTGTACATGGAGTCATCCAGCCGTTATCCTGAGTATGCGGTGGGGATTGTGATCTGCCTGACGGGAGTCATATTGTCAGCGGCATATGTTTATTTCCGGATGACCATGTATACAGTGACCTTTGCCGGAGGCAGTCTTTCGATTAAGGCATCTTCCTTTGGTGTGAGCGAAGTGAAAGCATTTGACAGGACTCTGCATCTGGAAAAAGACAGGCGTTCGGCGGGTATACAGTGATTTTACAAAAAGGGTGATCAGTCGCTGGTTGCCCTTTTTCAGGAACAGAGGAGATTGGAGATGTTCTGTAAAAAGTGTGGAAGGCCGTTAAAAGACGGTGCACAGTTTTGTACGAACTGCGGCGAAAAGGTAATGATGCCGAAGGCATCTGTTCAGGCAGAGACGAAGGTATCCATACAGGAGCCGGAGCCTGAGATGAAAGAGAATACTTCCGGCAGTCTGTTTCCGTTGATTATTGCCGGTATTCTTGTCGCTGTAATTATTGCATCAGCTCTGGGGTATTTCCTTCTGGCAGGCCGTTCTGATGAGGCAGAAGAGACCATGGAAGCTTTCGCAGATCAGGAGACTGAACCGGAGACAGAGATTCTTCCGGAAGAACCGGATGCGGAAGCGTCGGAAGTTCCTGCTGTGCAGGAAGAAGAATCAGAACCGGAGGAGCTTCCCGGCGAAGAACCCGAAGAGACAGACGAAGAAGGGGTACATACCTACGAGCTGCTGGTCAGTGATGTGACATGGACACAGGCATATGAAGACTGCATTGCCAGAGGCGGTTATCTGGTCAGAATCAACTCGGAAGAAGAATATCAGGCGATTCTGCAGCAGATCAGCCGGGAGGAGAAAAATAACATCAAGTTCTGGCTGGGTGGAAGGCGGGATGCAGATGCGCATGAATATCACTGGGCTTACGAAGATGGAAGTTCTGGTGATGAGGTATTGAATGGAGATGAGAAATATGCTTCTTACTGGCTGAGCGGTGAGCCAAGCTATGAAGATGAGGCGGTAGGCAGTCAGGAGATGTATATGAATATGTTCTATATGCGCAGTGAAGACCGCTGGGTGTGGAACGACGCGCCGGATGATCTGATTGCGGCGGTGAATACCTATTCAGGTACGGTAGGATATATTTGCGAATACGAAGAGTAAAGGCGGAGATGAAGATGTTCTGTAAAAAGTGTGGAAAGGAATTAAAAGATGGCGCAGTGTTCTGCAGCAGCTGCGGTCAGAAGGTTCTGATGTCTGCTTCTTCTGCACAGGTCAGACAGCCGGAAGAACAGAAGCCGGCCGGGCGCGTGAGTGCTCCGGCGCCTGCGGGAAAATCAGGATCTGCGGTAAATCTGATACTGGTGATTGCAGTATGTACTGCAGTGCTCGTGACCGCTGCTGTGGGGTACTTCCTGTGGTCGGGTCATTTTAATGCGCCGTCAGAGGATGACAGGATGACAGAGACCATGGGAGACTCTGCTGGAGAAAGGCAGGAGCCGGAAATGTTCGGTGATGAGGGAGACTCTGCGCTGTACAGGTCTGCGGAAGAGCCGGAAGAGGCGGAAACCGTCGGGGAGTCAGAACCGGCCGGAGAGCCGGAAGAGGAAGAACCGGAGGAGGAAGAGGTCAGCCAGTATTTCCTGCCGACCAGCAGTTCTGAATATCTGACCATGTCAGATCTGGAGGGCTTTTCGCAGGACGACTGTCGTCTTGCAAGAAATGAGCTTTATGCCCGTCATGGGCGGCGGTTTGACGACCCGAACCTTCAGGCGTATTTTGATGCGCTGGACTGGTATGAAGGTACGATAGAACCGGCAGATTTTGATGAATCCGTCATGAACGAATATGAGATTGCGAACCGTGACCTCATTGTCCAGTATGAGAAGGACATGGGGTACCGTTAAGACAGAGGAAGGAGAGTCGATGTTATGTTTTGCGCAAGATGTGGAAAGCAGATGGATGATAACAGCACTTTCTGTCCATTCTGTGGTCAGAAAGTCGGAGAGCCGGTAGAACATACAAAGTTTAACAGTAAAATAAATTCTTTTGGTCAAAAGGCTATTCAGAGAGCGTCTGTTTTGCAGGGATTTATACATAGAAAGAAGCTGTGCGGCTTTATTTTAGGTTTAGCAGCTGTTGCAGTAGCAGTTTCTGGTGCGGTCAGGCTGGCCGGAGGTAAAAAGACTGTGCCGGAGAAGTTATATGAGATGTCATGGAAAGATATGTCGGAGTTTTCTACAGATGATTTTATGGATTATTTGGACAGAAGGGATGTGAGATATGTTAAAAAGAGCCGCAGTTTGGACTTCAATGTCGGGTCTGGTACGGATGTCCTTTTAACAGCATATAATCATAGAGTGTATGTGAAAGAATTTGAACCGTTTTTTGGTGGAGATTGTATAGTTTTCTATGACACCTGCTCATTTCAGACTGGATATGTTATTTGTTATAAAACATATGAAGAATTTGAGAAAGGTATGAAAGCTTTGGAGAAGGATATAAGAAAAGGATGCATGCTCTGCAAAAAATATGATTTTGATGATCAAACATATCATTTAACTGAAATGACAAAAGAAAATATCGATATTTGTATTGAGAACGAGGTAAAGCATGACTATAATTGGACAATTACGGCTCGCAACAGGAATGAATATGAGGAAAAAATCCGTAATGGGTATTCAGATTCTGATTATTCTGTTTGCAGGATAGTAAAAGTTGGTCCTATTGATATTGATGATAATTTTTTTTACGGTTACAGTGATTTTTCGGATAATAGTCTTCCTGATGAGGTCAGGGAAATTTACAGCAGAGAGATGTTTGCCCCATATTCCTACTTTTGTGGTATAAATGTATACTATGACCTTGAAAAGAGAGCGGGTTAAAAAGTATTTATAAGGAATTGTAATGCTGCATTTTGATAAAGAAATCTGATATTCAGGGAAATTTTAGAGCAAGGAGGAAGAATATGTTTTGTGCAAGATGCGGAAAAGAAATAGATAACGACAGTACCTTCTGCCCATTCTGCGGTCAGAAGACAGATGAACCTGTGGAGAGCGGCGGAGGTATCCAAAAGCCGAAGACAGGCTCTGCAAAGAAGTCAGGCAGAAAGGTGATCGGGGGTATTGCAGCAGTTGCAGTGGTGGTTCTTATGATATTTGGTATTTCCAGATTGATCGGGGGTATCCGCAACCGGGGTCAGTCACTGCCGGAAAAGCTGTTTGCGATGTCATGGGAGGAGTTCTCCGAACTGTCCGAGAATGATTTTAAGGATATGCTGGATGAAGCAGGCACTCTTTACAGCGTGGAAAGCGCGGAAGATTCTGCTCTGGAAATGAAAAGCATAGAAACAAAAACGACAGATTCTTTTATGGGCGGAGACTGTCTTTGCATGTATGCTCCTGAGTCCCTTTTGGCTATGGTATGTGGGATAAGATATGAGACAGAAGAAGATTTCAAAGCCGGAAGGGAACAGATTGAAGAGACCTTAGAGAAGAGTCTTCTCAAAAATACAGTTGCTGTTGAAACCACGCTTGGCGGCTTGAAGATGGACTGGTACCCGGTAGGAGTTTCTGATAAAAATCTGGATGTGAATCTGGATTCAACAGCCGGTTTGCTGACTTTGTATGGTATTGATATCGATGAGCTGGATGATGAAGAACTGGATAAGCTTGGTCAGTGTTATATTTACAAATTTGTGGGTGTAACATTTGGCAGCTACAGTGACATGTCAGGGGATACAGATGAATTTGTATTTCCAGGTGATAAGTCTTACACAAACAATATGAGTGGGATCGCCACGATGTATGTACCCATGTCTGAGGAGATGCTGATCTCACTGTTGGCGACTGTCGGCGGTCATGATGCCATATCCGGCAAAAAGATTGATCCTGACAGGTTTAAGGATTCTGTTGATGAAAAGCTTGTGGCGATGTATCTCGATGAAAAGACGACATCAGATGATCTGGAGCGCCGTCGTGAGTTGAGAGAAGAGCTGTATATTCGTCTGTATATGATGGAGGAACATAAGCTTGATACAGACAAATGTATTTATTTAAAGACAGACGATGAAAAAAGATTATGGTATATCCGTAATTTCAACTGGGATACGGACACGGGTGCTCAGGTAGATCTGTCAGACTATCGGGACTCCGGCTCCATATACTGTGCAGTTGAGTGCAATTACAATTCTGATACGTCTGAGTATTTTGAGAGTGAGCTTGACAGGGCACTGTATCTGGCGGACAAAGATTATAAGGCAGACACTGGAGAGCGCTTCGAGAATACAGAAGAAAAGCGTCTCTGGTTCATGCGGAATTACAGTTATGATATTTCGTCCGAAAAAGTAATGGATAAAGAAGTTGTTGATGCTTTGATTGCTTATCAAAAGTATATAGATGAGGATCGGCTGAATCCATATCCGGAGTATGGTGAACTTGAGATTACAGGTTATACTTTGGTTTATATTGATGATGATATTGTTCCAGAGTGTGTAATTCTGTCAGATAATGGTATATTCATTATGAGTTATAAAAATGGAGAGATTCAGTCAGTTGCGCCTGAAGAACATTACACTCTTGAAGTATCTGTTTGGTATACGCCTCAATCTGGGACATTTGCAATAGACTCGTGGTATGGAAATCATGAACGTGAATGGGATGTTATTGAGTTGAAAGATTCATTTAAGAAGACATCTGTTTTAGACCGTGTTAATGATTATGAAAATGGCATAGTTTATACTTTAAATGGTCAAGTAATATCGACAGGCGGTGACGATGACTCTTATGGCGATCATTATTTAGATGAGTTTAATTTTGAGGAGGAAGCATTACATGCAACTCCTGCGATAGATGATGAATACAGGAATGTGTATGATTCGCTATTAGCAGCCTACGATGCTCTCAGAACCACCATATATGAGACCTATGAGTACTGCATCTATGAGTACGAATTAAAAGACGGCATACTGACAGTAAAAGCCGATGATGGGGCAGCGGTCGCAGATGGATTTGGCACCTGCCAGCCGTTTGAGTTCAGTTACCCGGTTGCGGATGACTGTATATGGGAAGGCGGAAACGGGTTTGGTGAATATCGTACAGAATACACTTATTCTATGACGCCGGAAGAACTGGAGGTTGAAATAAAAAACTGGAGGAATCAGTATGAGTTAACTCCGGATAATCTGGAAAGTCCTGTGGCGATACAGTTTCATGTGATAGATGAGCAGGTGGTCGGAGTCTACACATCCACACCATAGGTTATAAAATCAGGGGTATTTCCCACAGGCTGCGGTATGTAATCCCATGGTTACAATGAAATTACAGATGGTCTGTATTTAATGTTAAAATGCGGCGCAGATCAAAAGGGAAACCTGTGTACAAAAGCGAGGAGGAGCAAAAGTGATGAAAAGAATTATGATTTTAATGATAATCTTACTGGTATCGGTGCAGTTGACAGCCTGCGGCAGAACCTGCAAAGCAGACGGCTGTGACGAAAAAGAAATTTATGAAGATGGATATTGCCGTCTGCATTATTATGAAAATGTAGGGAACCACATTCTGGATGATCTCTTCAACTGAGAACATCTTCATCGGAGTTATACGGTATTTTTAAAATCAGGGGTATATCCCTTCAGGCCACCGGCAGTTTTCATGCCGGTGGCTTTTTCTGCGTATTTATAAATAACCACCAAAGCTTTTCCGCCCTTTTTGTGCATACCTGACGAATCTGAAAAAAGGACTTGCTTTTTTTCGCAGACAGAGTGATGAATAGGACACGAAATAAAATAAAAGTGCGGAATTACCGTATAACTGTGGAAATGGCGATTCCAGAACAGAAGGAGGAAATATTTATGGCATGTATTATCACACCCAGAGGGGTACTTTGTGAGGTTGACAGAGTGGTGCCTGTCTGTGAAACAAGGTTTGAGTTCAATGGAAAGCAGAGGAGACTGGTGGAAGCTGCAGACGATCTGCGTGCCTCAGCTCCTACGGCACTTGTACTGCGGTTTCAGCAGACGCCTCCGTTGTTTTCAGGAGGATGTGTTTCTGCACGGGAGCTGTTTGTGGGAAATCTCAGGCCGGAGCAGACAGCAGATATCCAGAGGACGCTTCTGACTCAGGGGTACTATGATTTCAGTGCGCTGAGCTGGCAGGAAGCGAAAAGACTGAAAGATACCCGCTGTGATCAGGGGAAAAGTCTGCCGTATACGTCAGATTATGTGGAAGATCTTCAGGATGACTTTCTGCTGCTGTCTGATATACATAATGGTGATATCTTTGCGCAGTCACCATGTCCCGACAGCATTTTTTCTCAGAGAAGCAGCACTCTGGATGGATGTATGACCGGTCGGGAGGATTTGTTATGACAACCGTGAAGCCCGGCCTGCAGGCGGGGCTTGCAAAACTTAAGAAGTGGTGGGACGGGGAGGACAGGGTACTGAGATGTACCCTTCCTTTTCAGCGTCAGGCCGGGGTATGGAATTCCATTACGAAAAGCAGTCTTGTATGGAGTGTTCTTTCAGATAATTATATACCGCCTGTCATCCTGCTGAGAGACAGGTCAGGTGCCGACGAACGGGGAAAAGACATCTTTATCTATGAGATACTGGACGGACAGCAGAGACTTACGAACATGTTCAGCTTTATGAATGATGAATGGGCATTACATGCTGATACACCGCCGGTCGTCTTTGAGAGTTTTCCATTTGATATTGCAGGCAGAAAGTTTTCAGAACTGGAAGAGGAACTTCAGGCAGCCATCAGTCAGTTTAAATTTACTCTGCAGTGTTTTGAAAACTGTACGATGGAAGAAGCGGAGTCGTTGTTTTTCCATATCAATTCAGGGGTAGCTCTCTCCGCAGTTCAGAAGTCCAAGGCCAGAATGGGAACGGATCTGATCTCCTGTTTTAATGAACTTCTTGGGGGCGTTTTCTTTGCGTCAGCGGTTCATATTACAGAAGCGCAGGCGAAGCGTGAAGAAAGACTTCTGATGCTTCTTCAGTCGGTACTGCTGCTGGACAACCGCCGGGACGGGTATCCGTACAAAACCACAGCTGCTTCCTTCTGTCAGAAATATGCAGAAGGGTTAAGAGACAATTATGGGGAGGCGTGCAGGAGGATGCTGACGGAGACCATTGACTATCTTGGGGAAGCGTTTCAGACAACAAACAAATTTCTGCGGAAAAATAATGTGCCGGTTGTGGTGGTTATGGGGAGAGTGGCTCTGGAGCAGAAGATTGAACCGCACGATTTCCGGCTGTTTGTCAATGAGTTTGCCAGTGCGTTTTATCCTTCTTATGAGAATGCCAGCGGAAGCGGCAATGTGAAGGCAAAGCAGGTTCAGATGCGCCTGCGTGTCATGTTTCTTGCTTTCTGCAAATATTTTCATCTGAATGCGGAGGCTGTAAAAAGACCATTCTCAGAAGATATTGATCTGTATGAAGGGATTGTGCCGGATGACAATGTGCTGTCAGAAGAGTTCTTTGCAGAACTGCCGGAGACGGAGGAGGAGGAGTCCGGAGGTGAAGATCATCCGGAGACTGGTGAAATCCGTGAAGAAAGCTGAGAAGATGCAGGCATATTTTATGCGGGCAGATGAGACTGCATCGGGGGTATCCGGATGCCGATGGACAGGACGGCGTGTGATATTATGCGGTTAACATTTGTCCGTGGGGGCGTATTTGCTCTGCTTTCCGGGATGCCCTCCGTACTGGCGCACACGGCCCGTTTTCCGGCTCCATGGTATACTTGCTGAAGCGTGTCCATAAAACCGGACACGGGGCGGATACGGGCTTTACAGCGGGGGTTCTGTCTCCGGGACAGCTTCCGGTTCCGCCGGCTCTGCCCGAATCCTGCCCACGGGGTACCGGCGGTCGGCTTCCGATGGTCTGCAGGTTATCCGGACTTCTGCGGCTGATCGCCGGTTCAGGTGAACGTTCACTTCAGGAACAGACCGCCGGTTTTGCAGGGGAGGCCGGGGATTTTTGAACAGGAGGTAAAAATGGGATATGTAAAGGATTTTATCGAGCATGCAGTAGTAACCTATATGGATGAGCCGAATGCAGATGTGGATAAAAAATGTCTGTTTTATTATCAGAGGGCACGAAAGGAAATAAGGGAGTGGCTGAAAAAGGTGCTGCTGAAGGAACTTTCAGATGGGGAATACACGGAGGTTCATGTGCTTTTGTATCTGCCTCTGGGAGATATGGAGGTGCGTCTGGAGTATTTTGAAAATGAAAGAGAATATCAATCCGGATGCGTGCCTGAGATGTATCATACGCCGATCGGCATAATGGACTGGGAGACATGTCAGGCGATAATCCGCGAAAAGGATAATCCGGTTGCGATGCTGTATGATTATCTGTTCTGGCATATGACAGAAATCCGCAGTCAGAGTTCGGATAATGACATGACACTGTTAAGGGGGGATATTCTGGAATATGACAGAATCAATGATGTACTGGGACTGCATAAGATGGAGTACGTCTTTTACAGTTGTCTGGAGTTCCTTTCAGAGGATTACTGGGCGAAATGAGGGTGTGCGGACAGGCACTTCACAGCACGGCAGCTTGCATGCGGCAGGAAAAAATAATATGATAAAAACAGAAAACAGACGGGGTACGGAATATGGGAAACATATATGACGGAGCGTTCAGAACAGTCCTGAATGACTGCAGGCAGCTGATTCTTCCGGTGATGTGCTGAAGGAGCTCACGAAAAAATATGAAAACATACAGAAAGGAGCAGGTGAGATAATGGGCGGAGGGTTGATTGAGACAAGCGCACGAAAGCTGAAAAATGAAACAAAAAAAGAAACAGCACTCAGGATGCTGAAACGGGGAAAACTGACTCCGGAGGAGATTGCGGAATACGCAGATCTCAGTATTGCAGAAGTAAGAGAGCTTGCAAAACTTCAAACCGTGTAGTCTGTAAGGGGTACTCCCTTCAACCAGTCGGTCTTTCATGATGAGAGGCCGGCTTTTTGTTGTGCATTATTTTTCTCAGATGCAGCTGACTTTATTTTGATGAGAATTCACATGATGATGACTGTTCATATAAGTATAAAGAGAAGTCTGTAGAGAATTCAGCAGATGTATTTCTTATTTTACGTCTTTAAAAATCAAAATGAGTTTTTATTTTGTAAAAGTGAGATGAATTTAAAATGATTAGTGAAAGGACGATTTGAGGATGGATTTGCTGGTGCTTATAAAGGAAAGGAGATTCCGGCAGGTTGCGATAAGACAGAACGTGAATTCAGATATGTTAAAGATCATAAGAGACAGAGGCGTATGGACAGTCATAAGCAATGGTTATGGAAGACCGGCAGGTCATGGAAAGTCAGACACAGGCAGTGTATGGAAAGACATGCACCGGATATTCGGGTGTTGAGTTTTTACGAAGTGTTCAGGGGTAGTTTTTCTTTTCCAGAACATTGAGAGCTGTATACAGGAAACGGCTCAGGGGTATCCTGAAAAGCAGGCTGTTTTCAGATTTTGAAAGCTGACAGATATGTAAACGTATGGAGCCGGATGTTTCAATGGTATTGTTAAGCGGCTCAGGGGTATTGAAGGAAGTGTGGTTTTATGGAGGATTTATACAGGTTGTCAGAGATCAGACGCAGTTACTGTTTTGACAACAGGTTTTCAGCAGAGGCTGTCATATATGTGGATGATGAGCACTGCAGGTTCAGACTGTTACTGAAATGCAGTTCGATGTCCAGTCCGCCTTTTGTTTCTGTCAGAAGGGCCTGTTTTGAGAATTCGTTTCCTCAGGAGAGCGTCTGGATACAGATGATGCAGAAGATTGAAAACAGATATGGTTTGAACGCGGCTGTACTGGTACGTGAAAAGTTTGAGGCGGTTTTTTCTTCTCCGGAAGGTGAGCGCCGTATAATAACTGTTTCAGAAAATGCTGTCAGCAGGCAGGCGGGGCTGTCCTGTGTGGCGGAAGACGGGAAGAAGATCTTTAAAAAAGCAAAGATAAATATGAGGGATTCTGAGGCTCTTCTTTGTGTATGCAGATTGTGGTTACAAAAGACGAGAGACGGATAAAGGGGTTTCATGGGGTAGTTCAAAGCGTCGGTAAACGCTGCCCGGAAAGTCGTATTTTAATACGGCCCCGACATCGCCCCATACAGCCGGTTTGTGGGGGTGGTGGCGGGGTTCCGCCTTTGCGGCTTTATAATCGAATCTGGCCCCGTTACCGTGCGGCACGGGGCTGCTTCCGGTTATGGAACGGGGCCGGACATCGTATTCGGAAATGTCCTTCTCCGAATACGATGTCCGGTTGTTGTTTTACGACCTCCGCTGAATTCATTATGATAATGAAATGCGGGTGACATTTATTCAGTTTCAGGATTCTCAGGGGCAGTTACCGGTGCATACGGGTGAAATTCCAGCAGGTCTTCGATCTTACATTCCAGAACCGTACAAAGTTTGCAGAGAACAAAGGTATCCAGCCTTGTGATTTCATTTTTGCAGTAGCTGTCAATCTGCGCCCATGACATTTCACAGCGGTGCGACAGTCTGTTTTTGCTGAGTTTCTTTTTCTCCAGTAATTCCATCAGTTTGATTTCCAGTGTTCCATATTGCTCGTCCATCATATTCCATCACCTGTTCATGTGAGTTTCATTCTGATATTTCATAACGCGTTTCAGGTCTTTTTTCTGAATAATTTCCTCCGGTTGTATTTCTGTATGTCCATAATCGTTCCGGATGTCGTTTCCTGTCATTTTCTGTAAATCACTTCTTCTTGCATTTGTATTGTACATTAGTTATAGTATCCTTGTAATCTTAAAGAAGTATTCTAATACTTGTTACAGAAAAATATGTTCGAGATGAAAGGACAAAAGATGGAGTTTCATAATTTTAAAGATGAGGTATTTGAGCTGCTGAATGAAAATGACTGGACGGACCTGAAGGATATTGAGGTTCATGACAGAGAGAGTATTTTTCTGGTATCCTTTCGGGATGGCAGTCAGTTTGAGCTGAGTCTGCGTAAAACAGGGGCCGGGGGCAGATCGGATCATTCTGACAGAGTGAGATGGGAATTTTTTGAAAAGGTGCTGCCGAAACTGCTGTACAGCATGAATGGGGAAATCCGCAGAGAGGCTTTTGAATCTTTAAGAGATAACGGGCAGGAGTTTATCTGCTCCATGCTCCGGCAGATGTGTGAAGAGGATGGAGCTGTTTTTCCTTATGAACCTGAGGATTTTGAGGTAACTGTTTTTGACCGTCATGACATTCATTTTATTCAGATGAATCTGCCGCCGTATAATCCAGGCATCAATGATATCGTGAGGGCATATGTTCTGTACACGGATGGTTCAGACAGACTGTATTTCCTCCTGAAGTATTTTACAGAAGGCGGTACTGCTCTTTTATATGTCAGTCCTCAGCTTCAGATATGGAAGACAGGGGATCTGGCAGAGCATGTGGATGACATGAATTACGAGCACTGGAAACTTGCAGCAGATTATCGGATGATTCTCCATGACATGCAGTCGGAAAGAGCAGTTCAGGGGTACTGGAGCCGGGACTGGCGGAAAGTGGACTGGACAGCTGTCAGAGAGAAGATCAGACAGGGTAAGATGGACATTGGTCTGACAGAGGAGGAGTATCTGGAGTTTCTTCACTGGTGTGTGGCAAATGAGACGGAAATCTGTGAGCAGACGATTTTCTATCTTGCTCTCAAAAAGTTTGATTTTCCAGATGATGTATCCAGGTATCTGGCGGCACATACAGATAAGCTTCGGGAGGCAGAAGCGTATGTGAAAAGGTAAGGTGCTTCCGGGGTAGTTCAGGCTTTGTGCAGACGGTTGATGCATGGAGCCTTTTTCTTTGTAAATAGATATTTTCTCAAAGTTATGATTGTACTGCTCAGCCGTATGCCGTTTGTTACAGAGCAGACGGCTCATTCTTTCTGTCTGATGATTCTTTTCGGCTGTTTCATATGAACAGCCGGTTATTTGCTGATTTTATTTTCTGTTTCATATACCGGAGCAGCTGATCCGTGAATCTGTTTTTTCATTCATATTCTGTGAATGGCTGTGGTGCAGGAGCTGTTTTCCGGTGCTTTTTCCCATCTTTCCATTCGATGAAGTTCTTTTTCGTTCGTCTCATTTTTTTGTATTATGTGAAAGTGTACGGGTTCCAGTACATTGAAAAATATTTTGAGAGAGGCGGGATATACCATGGCGGAGAGATATTACAGTTACAGGGAGTTTGCCGGGATTGCAGGTGTTTCACCACAGACGCTGTCAGAGTTTGTCAGGAAAAATAAAGTCCGTGCCAACAGTGCAGGTCAGGTGCCGGAAAGTGAGGTGGAGTATTTCATACGCAGAAAACTGAAGAAGGGACTTGATGAAGGATCAGAAGGTTCTTATCTTTATATTACAGTCGGAAAAACTCAGGAGGAGGCTGAGCGGCTGCTTCAGGCATGTAAAGAGGCGACAGGGGACAGGCTGACAGAAGTTGCTTCCATTGAAGCTCTGGTATCTGAAGTGAGAAGATCCATGTTCCGTATGGGCATTGATGATGCAGCTGTGACTTTAATATGGAATCAGTATATAGCCAGTATTTTGAAAGAACTGGTGAAACGCTGTCACGAGGCGGCGCTTCGGTGCATCAGCAGATGTACAGATATTTCAGAAGTAAACAGATTTCCGCTGGTCAGTCTGTATGAGATGTTTATGTATGACCGTCTGTATACAGACAGAGACAGGGAAGATGAGATACGGCGCTGTCTGTCAGAAGGAGCAGTTTCCGGTGGCAGTTCCCCGCTGCATACAATGGAGGCGGCTTACCGGTCGATCGTTGTCAGTCTGCATATCGTTGCAGACCGGGTGTCAAAAAAGCCTCTGATTTCGAGAGCGGACTGGAATCCGGATACGATACAGGCAATCAAAGAAATGTCAGAAACGGAAAAGAATTCGGACAATGCTTTTATCAGGAAGATTTACTCCAGGATCTGGCTCCCGGACCCGAAAGCCGGAAGCAGAAAGGAAGGTCTGGAGGCAGTGAAAATTTTCAGGGATGTCCGGAGAAAGTTCGCCAGTAAGGACAGTCTGTTAAAAGCATATCATACAGGACTTCGGGGGTACTATACGCTTTTTAACGTGTCAGAAGAGACTACAGAGCAGGAGGTGCAGAACCTGATCAGCAATATCAGTCAGGGGTACTACAGGGTCATTGAGATTGAGGCACCCGGCGGTGCCCTGCCGGAAAACTTTCCGGAAATGTTACGCATAACGCTTTCCATCTGCAATCAAAACAATACTGCGGTTGTAAGGACGATGAAGCGGTCAGGCTCATAAAAAGTACTGCATCAGGTGCTCTGGGGCAGTTCTTCAGACAGAGAGTATGGGCAGCCGTCAATAAAAACATTTTCCAACAGGAGTCTTATAACAGATGGAGCTGAAAAAACAGCACGGATGTTTTCGATATCTTTTGAGATGTGGTATGTTGGAGAGCTCTGGGGTAGTTCTTCTTTTTAAGAAAGATGGCCGGGGCATGAATCTGCCGGTAAACTGTCTGAAATTTCTGATGGAAAAAGGTGGTTTTTTCGGACGTTTTTTTCCGTGAGGCATAAAAAAGCGGGGAAGTGCCTGCGAAAAGTGCCGTTTCACGGAAAAGAGGAAGCGGGAAATCTGATGGACAAAAGAGAAGGAACCGGGGGTATGAAAATGTCAGAATTATTTTTCGGTGTACTTAAGATTCTGGAGAAGAGCAGTGCAGACGGGGCGCTTTCCGATCAGGCAGCTTCGCTTCTGAGGCGTCTCACCGACTTTGTGGAAGGAGGTTCTTTCACAAAGTCGAAAACAGATCAGTTCATACTGGAAAACTTCAGGCTGTCATCGGCAGAGATGACAGGGAAATGGAATGCGCTGCATCCTGACCGGAAGAAGCTGGACAGTACTTTCCGGGGACAGGTATCTGTACTGAGTCATTATCTGTATTCCATGTTTTCAACAGCTCCTGATGAGCTGCTGGAAGGATTTTTAAATAACGAAAAAGGGGTAGTCAGGCGTATGTCAGAGTTTCTGGATGCATCTGCTCTGGAAGAGTTTCATATTGCAGACAGGTTCCCGGCAGTCACCCAAAGCGGCTTTCTTCCGGCATATACAACGGACTCCGGCTATGATATGAAAGACTGCATAAAGGAGATTCAGCTTTTAAAGTCTCTGGAGTGCAGCACCA
>ERZ778516.1559-NODE-1559-length-17097-cov-19.200094_pt1 | contig 17097 bp, 15 predicted proteins | sample MGYA00510342_ERZ778516 | MGnify/ENA primary metagenome ERZ778516 (study PRJEB29527, sample SAMN07138961) | mouse gut metagenome | material: feces | host: mouse | place: China:Nanjing | collected 2016-01-25 ... | reverse complement strand
TGGCCGAGTAGGTGGTGTTGACCGACTGTCCGCCGGGGCCCGAGGCGCAGAAGATATCCTTGCGGATGTCGTTCATCGATATCTCGATGTCGAACTCCTCGGCTTCGGGCAGCACGGCCACCGAGGCGGCCGAGGTGTGGACGCGTCCCTGGGTCTCGGTCTGCGGCACGCGCTGCACGCGGTGGACGCCCGATTCGTACTTGAGCGTTCCGTAGACGTTCTGTCCCGAGACTTTCATCACCACTTCCTTGTAGCCGCCGGCGGCGCCTTCCGAGAAGGAGGTGAGTTCGTAGCGCCATCCTTTCGACTCGACATACTTGGTGTACATGCGCAGCAGGTCGCCGGCGAAGATGGCCGCTTCGTCGCCGCCCGTGCCGCCGCGGATCTCTACGATGGCGTTCTTCGAGTCCTGGGGGTCTTTGGGGATCAGCAGCAGCTTGATCTCCTCCTCCATGCGTTCGATGGCCGGTTCGAGTTCGGCGATCTCCTCGCGGGCCATTTCGCGCATCTCCTCGTCCTTGTCGTTGAGGAGGATGTCTTTGGCCTCGGCCAGGTTGGCAATGGCCATGCGGAAGCGCTCGGAGGTTTCGATGATCGGTTCCAGTTCTTTGTACTCTTTGTTGAGTTGTACGAACTGCTTGACGTCGGCGATGACTTCGGGGTCGGTGAGTTTCTGCCCCGTCTCCTCGTACTTGAGTTTCAGACCGTCGAGGCGGTTCAGAATGGAAAGGTCTGCCATAAAAGTATCTTGCTTAAGGTACAAAGATACGAATAAGTCGAGCGCAAAAGCAAATTTTATTTGCATTTTGCCGAGACGGGAGTATCTTGGGCGTCAGCCAAAGTCGAATAAGTCGAGCGCAAAAGCAAATTTTATTTGCATTTTGCCGAGACGGGAGTATCTTGGGCGCAGCCAAAGTCGAATAAGTCGAGTGCAAAAGCAAATTTTATTTGCATTTTGCCGGGCGCGGGTGTCTCCGAGGCGGCCAAGGAGTAGCAAAATCAAGAATCGCCGATCAAGAATCGAGGTGTCGGGCTGGTTTTGCCGATAAATTGTTATATTCGCATCATGATTCGACTTTCGCTCATCATTCCCACGCACAACCGGGCCGAACAGCTGGTGGCGGCGCTGCGTTCGGTGGTCCGTCAGACGCTCGATCCCGCCGTGTGGGAGTGCGTCGTTGTGGACAACGCTTCGACCGACGACACGGCGGTGCGCTTCGCGGCTTTCGCGGCAGAGCATCCGGGGTTCGACCTGCGCATGGTGCACGAACCCGAAGCCGGGGTCTCCCATGCCCGCAACCGCGGGCTGCGCGAGGCGCGCGCCGAACTGACAGCCTGGATCGACGACGACGAGCGGATCAACGAAGGATTCCTGGCCGCCTACCTTGCTTTCTTCGACGAGCATCCCGAAGCCACCGTGGCCGGCGGACGCATCATCGCCGAATATGTGACCGGACGGCCGCGCTGGATGTCGAAGTTCACGGAGATGCCCGTGGCCAATCCCATGGATTTCGGCCCTGCGGTGCGTACGTTTCCGCGCGGCCGGGTGCCGGGCGGCGGCAACATGGCGCTGCGGCGCTCCGTGGCATTGGCCTACGGCGGGTTCGATGCGACGCTGGGCCGCGTGGGGCGCGAGTTGATCGGCGGCGAGGAGAACGATCTGTTCGAGCGCTTGTTGCGTGGCGGCGAGACGATCTGGTACGTGCCCGATGCGGTGATGTGGCACATCATTCCGCCCGAAAAGCTCACCGAATCCTATTTCCGGCGGCTGTGTTACAATGTCGGCCGGAGCCAGCGCCTGCGGGCCGTCATCCATCGGCGGCGGTGGAAGTCCGGGTTCCTGGAGGTGCTCAAATGGGGCGCCACGTTGTTGCTTTGTCTGACGCTCCGCCCCGTGCAGGCGCGGTGGCTGCTGCGCATGCGCTGGCAGATCACCTGCGGCCTTTTCGGGAAATAAAAGAAGGAGTCCGGTTTCCCGAACTCCTTTCCGATGAGCGGATGCCCGCGATTTGGCACCGGCTCTTTTTCCGTTAAAACAGATATTTTTCGGTCTTGACCTTGTTCACAAGGCGGTAGATGTCTTTCCACGCATCGTCTCCGAAAGTCGTGCCGACCACCTCGATGACCTTGCCGGCCGTGATGGCACCGATGGTGCCGCACTGGCGCAGCGAGAGCCCGTCGCACATCCCAGCAAGGAATCCGGCGGCATAGAAGTCGCCGGCGCCGGTGGTGTCCACCCGTTTTGCTGCGGCCATGATGCCGACGTGGACTACCTCTTCGCCTTGTTTGATCAGGGCGCCGCGCGTGCCGATCTTCACGATGGCCAGTTCGCACATTTCCGAGATCATCTGCAGGGCGTTCAGCGGTTCGGCCTCGCAGGTGAAGGCCTTGGCCTCGTCTTCGTTGGCGAAGACGATGTCCACATGGTCGCGCACCAACTTGCGCAGGAACTCCAGGTTTTCTGCCACGATGTTGAAGCTCGCCAGGTCGAGCGCCACTTTCAGTCCGCACGCCTTGGCTGTCTTGGCGGCCGTGTGGATCAGTTCCTGGTTCTGTACCAGATAACCCTCCATGTAGAGGCAGTCGTAGCCGTCGAAAAGGGCGGGGGCGATCTCCGCGGCTTCCAGTTCGAGGGCGGCACCCAGGTGGGTGACCATCGTCCGTTCGCCGTCGGGCGAGATGAGCGACACGCACTTGCCCGACCGCTCCTTGCCGCGGAAGACACGGGGTGCCACCTTGAGGTTTTCGAGCGCCTGCACGAAGAAGTCGCCCGTGGTGTCCTGTCCCACCTTGCCGATGAAGCCCACCTTGCAGCCCAGCTGCGCCATGGCGCGGATGGTGTTGCCGGCCGAGCCGCCCAGCGAAAGGGAGTAGGGGAGTCCGGCCACCGATTTGGAGATTTCGGTCTGCCGGCGGTTGTCTACCAGGCTCATCGAGCCTTTGGGCAGGTCGAAGCGCTCCAGCACGGAGTCGGTCTTGAGGTTGACCAGCATGTCGGTCAGGGCATTGCCGATGCCTATCACACGTTTCATTTTCAGCGTAGTTTGGGTGCTGTGGGGTTCTTTTTTTAGTGGCTTTTCCCGCCTCGACATAGCCCGAACAAGTTCGGTTCTGCCCTCGGCTTAAGAAAAGGTGCGTTTTATATCGAAAGAATCTTCACCAGGTCGATGCGGTTGCGGTCGATGCCTTTGTTGTGCTTCACGGCCTTGGAGAAAGGTACATAGACGATGCGGCCGTTTTCGGTGCCGATCATCACGTTGCGCTGTCCCTCCATGATCGCCTCGATGGCCGATTCGCCCATGCGCGAGGCCAGAATGCGGTCGAAGGCCGTGGGCGAGCCGCCGCGCTGGATGTGGCCCAGGATCGTGACGCGGGCGTCGTATTGCGGGAACTCTTTCTTCACGCGTTCGGCCAGAGCCGTGGCACCGCCCGTCTTGGGGTTCTCGGCCACGATGACGATCGCCGAGTTCTTGCTCTTGCGGAAGCCGTGGTTGATGAGTTCGGCCAGCTGGTCGACTTCGGTCTCCATTTCGGGGATGATCGCCGCCTCGGAGCCCGTCGCCAGGGCGCTGTTGAGAGCCAGATAGCCCGCCGTATGGCCCATCACCTCCACAAAGAAGAGACGTTCGTGGCTCGAAGCCGTGTCGCGCAGCTTGTCGACCGACTCCATGATCGTGTTCAGCGCCGTGTCGTAGCCGATCGTCGAGTCGGTGCCGCCCAGGTCGTTGTCGATGGTGCCGGGCAGTCCTACGACCGGTACGTTGTATTCCTGCGCGAAGATGCCGGCGCCCGTCAGCGAGCCGTCGCCGCCGATGACCACCAGTGCGTCGATGCCGGCGGCAACCATGTTGTCGTATGCCTGCTTGCGGCCTTCGGGCGTGGCGAACTCCTTGCAGCGGGCCGTCTTGAGGATGGTGCCGCCCAGCTGGATGATGTTGCTGACGCTCTGCGACTTGAATTCTACGATTTCATTGTACACCAGCCCCTTGTAGCCGCGCATGATGCCTTTCACCGCAAATCCGTTGTAGATGGCGCTGCGCGTCACTGCGCGGATGGCCGCATTCATGCCGGGGGCATCGCCTCCCGACGTCAGAACACCGATACATTTGATTTCTGCCATGCTTTTCTCTGTTGTTTGAGAGTTGGTTGGACCGTTCCCGGATTGGCTCCGGCCGGGCGCAGAAGCGTTCGGAATCCGATTCTGCCGCGGCGAAGCCGTTCGTGGAAAGCCGAAGATGCCTGCGGGCCCGGCGCTGAACCGAACGGTCCGCGGCCGGAACGGAGTATTTTCGGCACAGCCAAAGATACGCATTATTTCAAATTTTTCAAAAAGCGGGCCGCGGTCTCTCGGTCGGCGAGACGGTTTTTGCGGCGAACGGCGGTGAATGGCGGCGGTCCGGTGCGCCGGCCGGTTCTTTCGGGATTCCCCGGTGCAGAATGGTTTTTCGGGGGCGGACGGCCGTGGCAGCGGCCTGCGAACAAGCACGGACGAACCTGGCGGCCCGTCCGTGCTCCGAAAAAAACTTTTTATTCTAAAAACTGGCTTGTTGCTCCTTTACGACTCTTTTTCCGACTTTTCGATCATCCGCAGGACCGCTTCGTTGTCGGCTTCGTCGGCATAGAGGGTGATCTGTTTGCCGCCGGCCGTGATGTCCATGCGCGATTGCTCCTTGTCGACCACGATTTCGAGCTGCTTCGACGGGACGCTGATGTGCACCGTGCGGAGGTTGTCCTCGACGATCTTTTCGTCGTCGAACTCCTCGAGCATCTGCCGCAGCGTGGTGGTGTCGCCTTCGATGATCACTTCGCGGTCGAGCATGCGGCCCGCGGGTTCGATTTTCTGGCGCACGCGGTCGACGGCGTGTTCCCGGACTGCGAGGCATCCCAGCGCCACGATGCAGAGAATCCATACCAGGAAGATGCCGAGGATGGTTTTCCCGCCCGGTTTGCGCGAGGCGATCATGCACATCGTCACGTAGATCAGCAGGATGACCAGCAGCAGTGCAACAATGATGCCGAGGATGGGTATCCACAGGTTGATTCCGCCCAGGACGTCCGACATGATCAGCATGTCGCGGCCGCCCACCGCTATGGCGAAGAGCCCGATGATCAGCATGCAGGCCGTCAGGATAAGACCGAAGACCACAGCGCCGGCCAGCAGCTTGCAGAGGATCAGCACGATCTGGCCGATGCTCGACACGGCCTGCGCCACGAGGGGTTTGGCCCGGCTGTCGGGGTCGCCGTCGGACGCCGTGCGTTCGGTGGTCTGGCGGATGGAGCGTTCGGTGATGCGTTCGCCGTTCATCTCCAGCTTCTGACGTGCGGTGCGGGCCGCAGGCACGGTGAACCACATGATCAGGTAGCAGATGATGAAGACGCCGAAGAGGTTGCCCATCGTGGGCCCGAGCCAGCGCAGCACGGGGATGGTCTGCATGCAGGTGAGCAGCAGCGGCAGAAAGAGCGCCAGCCGCGCCCACGAGGGGTCGATGTCGAAGTATTTGCCGATGCCCGAGCAGACGCCGCCCAGCTTGGCGTTTTCCGTGTCGCGGTAGAGTCGCCGCGGGATGCGGGGTCCGCGCCGGTCGCCCGCCGGATCGGTGTCGGAGATGTCCTCGGCCGAACCCATCTGGTGGATGATGTCCAGAATGAGCGGCAGGTTCACCACGCGGGTGTTGTCCTGCACCGAGAGGATCAGTTCGGCGATGCGGGCTTCGATGTCGGCCACGATCTCAGCGCCGTCGGCCGAATCGGCATAGCTCTTTTTGAGCGTTCCGATGTATTCGTCGAGCGTTTCGTAGGCGTCGATGTCCATGGTGAACGCTACGCCCGAAAGGCTGCATTTTTTTACCTCGTTCATGTTTGCGGTGTGTTGGAAGGGTTATTTTTTGCGGATGCTGCCGCCGCTCGAGCTTGTGGAGGTCGCGTTGCAGTCGCCGGTGTAGCGGATGCTGCTGCCGCTCGAGGCGTTGGCCCGGAGGTTTTCGGTGCAGAAAATGTGCGCCGACGAGCCGCTCGAAGTGCGTATGTCGGCATTGCGGACCGCGAATTCTTCGCCGTGCAGCACGGCGGCCGAGGAGAGTCTGCCTTCGCAGCGGTCGGCCGAGCCTTTCACAATCAGTTCGGCGGCGCTGGAGAGTTTCAGTTCGCAGTCGGTGGTCGTGACGTCGGCGGTGATGCGTGCCGAGCTCGAGGCGTCGAGGCTGCACTCTTCGGCCTTGAACGCGCCTTTGATGCAGGCGGCGCTGCTGGCGTCGGCTTCGCAGTCATAACATGCGGCATCGGCTTCGATGCGTGCGGAACTCGATGCCTTGAGCGATATTCTGCGGGACGTGAGCTCCGGTTCGCAGACGATGAGCGCCGCGCTCGATGCCTTGAGGGTGTTGATTCGCTTGTTGTAGGGTACCGTCACCGCGACATGGTGGTCGGCCAGGCTGCCCACCGACTTGTCGAATCCGATGACCAGCGTTCCCTCGTCGTCGACCTCCGCCACGACCTTGTCCAGCAGGTTGTCGTCGGCTTCGATCAGCAGGTCGTTGCTGCGGGTGTTGCCGATCTTCACGCGGATGGCGCGCGAGGCGCTGACAGCGTCGAACTTGCCGACGGTCTGCGTGCGGGAGACGATTTTGCCGCTGCCCTTGGTGGTGCGGCCTTTGGCGAAGAGTGCGGTCAGATTCGAAGCCTGTACACCGATGACGGAACCTACGACGGCGGAGAGCAGGGCGAGGCTTAAGATAAGAATAATGAACTTTTTCATGACTCGGGGATTTTTGAGGAGGTTAGTTTTCGGTTTTGCCGTGACGGATGGTGCGGATCTGCCCGACCAGCTCGTTCCACGCGTCGTCCAGGTTGGCCAGGTAGGCATGCCCCTTTTCGGTCAGCGTGTAGTATTTGCGGGGAGGTCCTTGCGGCGACTCCTCCCAGCGGTAGGTCAGAAGTCCGGCGTTTTTCTGCCGGGTGAGGATGGGGTAGAGCGTCCCTTCCACGACGATCATCTCGGCCTGCTTGAGCTCGGCGATGATCTTCGGCGCATAGGAATCCTCGCGGGAGAGTATGGCCAGGATGCAATACTCCAGGATGCCCTTGCGCATCTGTGCTTTTACGTTGTCTTCAGCCATGGGATTCAGGGGTTTGATTGTTTGGGCTCCAGCGGAATGAGGAGCCAGAGGATGATGTAGGCCCAGAGCGACAGTCCTCCGAAGAGGAAGAGGATCAGGGCGGCGATGCGCACGAGTCCCGTGTCCAGTCCGAAGTAGGCGGCCAGGCCTCCGCAGACGCCGGCCACTACGGCGCGGCGCGAGCGATAGAGTCGTTGTTTGTTGGCAGTCATGATATTTATCGGTTGTTTTGGTTCGGTTGCGATGTCTGTTGCTGCGCTTCGGGTACGATGACCCAAAGGATGAGGTAGATCCAGACGGAGAGTCCGCCGCAGAGGATGAGCAGCAGGGTGACGATGCGTACCAGCAGCGAGTCGAAGCCGAAGAATTCGGCCAGACCTCCGCAGACACCCGCCAGCGCGCGGTCGGTGCACGATCGCCGCAGTCCACGGGGCGGCGTGGCGGCAGCGGCCGAAGCGTGCTTTTCGCCGAAGTCGGCCGGCGAGCCCATGCGGTCGATGGCGGTGCGGGTCATCTCCAGCGTGACCACCTGCATCGGCGAGGTGATCCGTTCGTGGAAGATCTCGGCGAAGTGGCGTTCGATGTCGTCGAGCGTCTCCGTGTCATCGTTCGGGAGGCGGCTGCGGATGTCATCCAGATAATCTTTCAGCAGCGTGTAGGCGTCGCGGTCGAGCGTGAAGGCCGCCGAGCCGATGTTTGCTTGGATCGTTTCTTTCATGGTCCGACAGGGGTTACAGGGTTTGTTGTGGCGTTTTTGCTATTTTCACATTGCAAATATAATGCTCTTTTTGGTATTATGCAATACAAAGTATTAAATTTTTCGATAAAAGTTGCTTTTTTCTTCTTTTGCGGTGGGCAGAGCGTGGTTACCTATATATAATAGAGCTCATCCGATTCGTCTGCGGGCGCTTTTTCTGCACGGGCGGTCTGTGGGGTTCCCGAACGTTTTGTTTTGACGCTTGGGTGGCGGGTTTTCGCGCGGCTGGTAATGATGTATGTGGTGTCGCAACTGCATGAAAAAAGCGGAATCCTCGAAAAGGATTCCGCTTGCTGTGTCGGACAGAGGTCCGTTAGTCTTCGAACTTCGCCGAGAGGAACTCGCGGTTGAGCCGGGCGATGTGTGCGATAGAGATCGACTTCGGGCATTCGGCCTGGCAGGCACCGGTGTTGGTGCAGTTGCCGAATCCCAGTTCGTCCATCTTGGCGACCATCGCCTTGGCACGACGGGCACCCTCTACACGGCCCTGGGGCAGCTTGGCCAGCGACGAGACGCGGGCTGCCACGAAAAGCATGGCCGAACCGTTCTTGCAGGTCGCTGCACAGGCGCCGCAGCCGATGCAGGCCGCCGCATCCATCGATTCGTCGGCGTCGGCCTTGGGAATCGGAATGGCGTTGGCATCGGGCACCGAGTTGGTGCGCACCGAGATGAAGCCTCCGGCCTGGAGAATCTCGTCGTAGGCCGAGCGGTTCACCACCAGGTCCTTGATGACGGGGAACGCCGCCGAGCGCCACGGCTCGATGGTGATCGTCGCGCCGTCCTTGAACTTGCGCATGTAGATCTGGCAGGTCGTCGCACCGTCGCCCGGACCGTGGGCCCGGCCGTCGATGTGGAGCGAGCACATGCCGCAGATGCCTTCGCGGCAGTCGTGGTCGAAAGCCACGGGTTCCTTGCCCTCGTGGATGAGGTTGTTGTTCAGAATGTCGAGCATTTCGAGGAACGACGTGTCGGCCGAGATGTTCTCGACCCGGTAGGTCTCGAAAGCGCCCTTCGACTTGGCGTCCTTCTGACGCCATATTTTCAGATTGAAATTCATGATTCCGAATTGTCTTTAATATTGTACGTCAGAAAGCCTTAGTCCTTGTAGTTGCGCTGGGCCGGGTGTACGAACTCGAAATTGAGCGGTTCCTTGTTCAGCTCCGGAGCCTGGTCCATGCCCTTGTACTCCCACACGGCGGCATAGACGAAGTTTTCGTCGTCGCGCTTGGCTTCGCCCTCTTCGGTCTGGTGTTCCGAGCGGAAGTGGCCGCCGCACGACTCCTCGCGGTTCAGTGCGTCGCGGGCCATCAGCTCGCCCAGCTCCAGGAAGTCGGCCAGACGCAGGGCTTTCTCCAGTTCGACGTTGAATTCGTTCTCCTCGCCCGTGAGCTTGACATCCTGCCAGAACTCCTTGCGCAGAGCTTGGATTTCGACGATGGCTTTTTCGAGCGATTCCTTCGTGCGGGCCATGCCGACGTTCTCCCACATGATGTGGCCCAGCTTCTTATGGATGTCGTCCACCGACTGCTTGCCCTTGATCGAGAAGAGCTTGGCGATCTTCTCTTTCACTGCTTTCTCGGCTTCGTCGAAGGTCGGCGTGTCGGTCTTCACCTTCGGAGCCTGGATCTTGTGCGAGAGGTAGTCGCCGATGGTGTAGGGCAGTACGAAGTAGCCGTCGGCCAGACCCTGCATCAGGGCCGAAGCGCCCAGACGGTTGGCTCCGTGGTCCGAGAAGTTGGCTTCGCCGATGGCGTAGAGTCCCGGGATGGTGGTCATGAGGTTGTAGTCGACCCAGATGCCGCCCATCGTGTAGTGTACGGCCGGGAAGATCTGCATCGGCTCTTCGTAGGGGCTTACATCGGTGATCTCTTCATACATGTCGAAGAGGTTACCGTAGCGCTGCTTGATGATCTCCTTGCCCAGACGCTCGATGGCGGTCTTGAAGTCGAGGAAGACGGCCAGCCCCGTTTCGTTCACACCGTAGCCGGCGTCGCAGCGCTCCTTGGCAGCACGCGATGCCACGTCGCGCGGCACCAGGTTGCCGAATGCCGGGTAGCGGCGCTCCAGGTAGTAGTCGCGGTCCTCCTCGGCGATGTCCGAGGGTTTCTTGGCTCCCGAGCGGATGGCCTTGACGTCTTCGATCTTCTTCGGCACCCAGATGCGGCCGTCGTTGCGCAGCGACTCCGACATGAGGGTCAGTTTCGACTGCTGGTCGCCGTGCACGGGGATGCAGGTGGGGTGGATCTGCGTGAAGCAGGGGTTGGCGAAGCCGGCGCCCTTGCGGTAGCACTGGAATGCGGCCGAGCCGTTCGATGCCATGGCGTTGGTCGACAGGAAGAAGACGTTTCCGTAGCCGCCCGTGGCGATCACGACTGCGTGGGCTCCGTGGCGTTCGATTTCGCCCGTCACCAGGTTGCGGGCGATGATGCCCTTGGCTTCGCCGTCTTCAATGACGATGTCGAGCATCTCGTGACGCGGATAGCTCTTCACCGAGCCGGCGGCGATCTCCTTGTTCAGTGCGGCATAGGCGCCCAGCAGGAGCTGCTGGCCCGTCTGGCCGCGGGCGTAGAACGTGCGCGATACCTGCGCGCCGCCGAACGAGCGGTTGGCCAGCAGGCCGCCGTATTCGCGGGCGAAGGGTACGCCCTGTGCCACGCACTGGTCGATGATGAGGTTCGACACCTCGGCCAGGCGATAGACGTTGGCTTCGCGGGCACGGTAGTCGCCGCCCTTGATCGTGTCGTAAAAGAGACGGTATACCGAGTCGTTGTCGTTCTGGTAGTTCTTCGCAGCGTTGATACCGCCCTGCGCAGCGATCGAGTGGGCGCGGCGGGGCGAATCCTGGATGCAGAAGATTTTGACGTTGTAGCCCAGTTCGCCGAGCGAAGCGGCTGCGGAGGCGCCGCCCAGGCCCGTTCCGACGATGATGACGTCGAGTTTGCGTTTGTTGGCCGGGCTTACGACCTTGATCGCCGCCTTGTGGTTGCTCCACTTCTGGGCAAGTTCGCCGGCGGGAATTTTAGCATCTAATTTCAGTGCCATATGTTCGTACGGTTTGTTGTTACGGGTGAATGCGGATTTAGCAGTTGCCTGCGCAGCAGGGGCAAAGGCTCCGGATGAAGTAGAAGACCGCCACGGCGGCGAAGCCGAGGAAGATGACCGTAGCGACAAGGTTGGAGATGCACTTCAGGCGCGGATACCACGTGTCGTTGGCCCAGCCCACGGTCTGGAACATCGACCATACGCCGTGCGTGAGGTGGAACCACAGCGCTGCGAACCATACCAGGTAGAGAGCCACGTAGTACCACTGCGAGAAGGTGTAGGCGATCAGCGCCGCACCGTCGGTGGGAGCCAGGCCCAACGAGTTGGTGTGCGCACCCGTCAGTTCCACGAGCTGCATCTTAGCCCAGAAGTTGAAGAGGTGCAGACCGAGGCCGCCCAGCACGATGAAGCCCAGCACGAGCATGTTTTTCGAGGCCCAGCTCACGCCTTTCTCCTGTACGGTGACGGCGTAGCGCTGCGAGCCGCGTGCGCGGTAGTTGTTGACCGTGAGGATCAGCGCATAGGCGAAGTGCAGCACCACCAGCGCGGCCAGTCCGGCCGTGCCGACCAGCGCATACCAGTTGGCGCCCAGGAATCCGCAGATTGCGTTGTAGGCTTCGGGCGAGAAGAGCGCGGTCATGTTCATGGCCATGTGGAACAGGATGAAAAGCACCAGCGCGCAGCCCGAAATGCTCATCACCAGCTTCTTGCCCACGGAAGAATTGCAGAGAAAAGAGCTCATAACGATAAAATTGATTATTTTTGTTGATGTTTGTGTTGCTGTCCTTTGCGGCACGAAGCAGGGAGGGGCCGGACGCGGCGACAGGGCGGAAGTCTCTTTCGCCGGGCGGCGGTCTTCTTCGCGACGACGTTGCAAAGATAGCCATTGTTTGCAGAATAACAATAGCGGCGCGGGGGAATTTGCGCTGAAAACGAGGGTTGACGATCGCATGCAGCGGTATGCCGGTGTCGTGCCGGTCGGGTTTGTTTCGGTTTTCCGGCCGGAGCCTCTCCAATGGAGTTGTGCCGGGGCGGAGGCGAAACGGAACAGGCGGCCTGCCGCGAGCCGAAGCGTCCGGATTCCGCGAATGTTGCTACATAAATTATAATGATATGACCAAGCAGGAGATACGCGTTGCCATGAAGCGGGCGAACCGGGCGTTGTCCGACACCGAGCGCCGTGCAGCGTCGGAGCGGATATGGGCGCAGGTGGCCGCTTCGGCCGAGTTCGCGGCGGCCCGGTGCGTGGCCCTGTTCTGCTCGCTGGCCGACGAGCCCGACACTGCGGCGGTCCTGGCGGCCTGGAGCCGGGAGAAGCGCATCGTCGTGCCGCGGGTCGAGGGCGAAACGATGCAGTTTTACGACTACGACCCTGCGACGATGGCCTGCGGCGCTTTCGGCATTGCCGAGCCGGGCCCCCGGGCGGTGCGGTGCCGGCCCGAGGAGATCGATCTGCTGGTGGTGCCGGGCGTGGCTTTCGCCCGGTCGGGCCTGCGGCTGGGGCGCGGCAAGGGATATTACGACCGCTACCTCGCGCAGCCCGGGATGCGTGCGTGCCGGATCGGGGTGTGTTATGCTCACCAGCTGGTTGCGGATTTGCCGGCCGAGCCCCACGATGCGCCGATGGACCGGGTGGTCGATGACAAGGATTCCTTCGGCACGATGCGTGCACGGGGAGGCGGAAAATAACTGCCGGCCATTCCGCTCTGCGGGAGATGCGCCGGTGCAGAAGTACGGCAGCCCCGAATGGCGGCCGTATGGTGAACGACGGATGACAAATACCTCTTGATTATGAAGAAGAAACGGATCTCGCTGGTGTTGGGCGGCGGCGGCGCGCGCGGCATCGCCCACATCGGGGTCATCGAAGCGCTGGAAGCTGCCGGCTATGAGATCGCCTCGGTGGCGGGCACTTCGATGGGTGCGCTGGTGGGCGGCATGTATGCGGCGGGCCACCTGGAAGAGTTCAGGGAGTGGCTCTGCAGCATGGACCGCTACAAGGTGCTGAGCATGGTCGATCTGGCTTTCAGCTCCGAAGGCCTGGTCAAGGGCAACCGGGTAATGAGGGCTCTGAAGGAGCTGGTGCCCGAGGTGCGGATCGAGCATCTGCCGCTGCCTTTCGCCGCCGTGGCGGCCGATCTGCTGACGGGTCGCGAAGTGGTTTTCGACCATGGAGGACTCTACGACGCTATCCGTTCGTCGATCTCCATCCCGTCGGTTTTCCAGCCCGTGCGGCTCAACGGCATGGTGCTGGTCGACGGCGGGACGGTCAACCCCCTGCCCGTCAACCGCGTTGTGCGCGAACCCGGCGATCTGCTGGTGGCCGTAGATGTGAGCGCTCCCTTTTCGGGGCAGAGCCGTTCGCTCAACTACTATCATCTGCTCACCTTTTCGTCGGAGATCATGATGCAGCACATCGCCCAGCTGATGTGCCGGATCTATCCGCCCGACATGTTGATCGAGATACCCTCGGACCGTTTCGGCCTTTTCGAGTTCTACCGCGCTGCGGAGATTCTCGAATCGGGCCGCGAGTTGATGGAGCAGGTGTTGATGCGGCCGCTCGTCGCGGCGGAAGCATAAGAAAACCCCGTGTTGCAGACGCAGCACGGGGCTTTTGTTGGTTTGCACCGGGGCTCCGGGAGTGTTCTCCGGCGGAGTCCGGACTGCCGGGGCGCAGTTTGCGCGCTTGGCTGTCGGCGGTGCGGTATGGGGTGCGGATGCTTCCGGCTCTGAGCAGAAAAGAGCAAAAAAGCGATCGGAAAAGGCAAAAAAAATTGCGACAGCCCGGCCGAAGAATTCAAAAATTCAGTGACGCAACTTCACACGGAGAACCGGACTATCGCAATATATGTCGCTTGTAGGCCCTTCCGGGGCACATCAAGTGTTCTTTCGTGACAAAGATAAGCAAATATTCTGAAATAACAATATCTCGGGCCGATTCTGGTATGGGTACGTCCGAAACAGTTAACGGGGCGGGCTTTTCCTGGTGAAAGGCGCCGCATTTTTCTGTATGCAGGCGAACCTTATTCGATACGGATGCGCGGCTTCGCGGCGCAGCTTGGTCGGAAATCCGGTGATCGGCAGGGCGGGAGCGCGGCCGTTCGTACTCCTGCCGTAAACGGCTGCGCCGCAATCCGCTGCGGTCGCCGAAGCGCGCAATGCGGCGTGTCGCTTTATGGCATGCTTGTTTCTTTCTGACCGATGCTGCGGGTCTTGACAGCGCGCTTCCCGGTCGTCAGATGTTGCGGTTTCGGTCGCGGATGCGCAGGCCGCGTTTGCCGAGCGGGAATCCGAGGCCGAAGGTCACGTTCGCCGAGCGCTGCCGGACCGGAATGTACTGCGGCGTGAACCGGGCTGTGACAAGGTCGGTGGCCACGAAGAAATTGATCCATCCCGGGCAGAGGTTCAGCGCGAGTCCCAGGCTGTTGCCGCGGCCTGCCGCCAGCGTGTAGGCGGCCGTGAGCGTAAACCACCGCACGGGCGAGAAGTTGACCGATCCGGTGACGCTGTGCAGCGCCTTGTATTCGTCGAGGCGGGCGCGGTAGAGCAAGCCGAATCCCACACGATGGTCCCATGCGAAGTATTCCGCACCGGCGTTGAGCGATGCGTGCAGCATGCGGGCTTTCGTTTGGCTGTCGTTCGGGCGGAAGCGCAGCAGGTCGTCGAGCGAGAAGTCGGGCGACGAGACCACTTCGTCGCTCTCCAAGGTGATGCCTGTATATTCGATTTGGGCCGTGCTGTATCCTTGCACCGAGCTGGTCTTGCTCCAGCTCATGAATCCCAGGTCCGTCACCGAGAGCGACACCTGCAGGTCGGGCAGTACGTCGTACGTCGCGCCCAGGTCGACGGCGAATCCGTAGCCGGCGGGTTTGATGCTGCCGAGACCGATGTCGTCGATGCCGAAGTAGGGGCGCTGCGATTCGTCGGTGCGGTAGTCGATCTCGGCGCCCGGAATGTTGGCGTCGATCGATCCCTTGGCTTCGACGGCCCAGCGATCCTGGTGCATGGTGACGTTCATGTAGTCGAAATTGACCTTGGCGCGGGCCAGACCCACCAGCACCTTGGCTTTGGCGCCCACGTAGAGCTTCTCACCCAGCAGCGGGAACGAGTAGCTGAAGCCTGCATCGAGGTAGCTGCTGGCCGTAGCGCCGAAGTTGCGGATGACGCCTTCTTCGCCGCGCTTGACGAATTCGAACAGCGATTTGGGCAGGTTGATTCCGGCCGCGGCATGCAGGTTGATGTCGAAGGCCCAGAAGTTCTTGCGGTTGCGGGTGAACTTGCCGAATCCGAGGATGTTGGTGCGGACGTCGAGTCCGAGCAGGTTGTTCTCCTTGATGTTGCGCAGGGCTTCGTCGGCCGTGACCGACCGGTCGAAGATCGTGACGAGCTTGCCGTTGCGCGGGTAGAGCACGTCGTCGAGCGCAAGGCTGCTGTTCATGTTGACGTCGATACCGCCTGCTGCGGGGATGTTGAAGTAGCCACGCAGGGGTGCGAACGCCGGATTGAACTGCGTGCGGAACGTCGAACCCTCCATGAAGTAGGCCGTGGGGTTCTGGGCTGCGGCGCCGGTCGCCAGGAAGAGCGCCGCCAGGAGCATGCGGAGTGTTTTCATGAGGCCGCTTGTCAGTAGTTGAGGTTCAGGGCGCCGGTCTTGCGCAGGCTCAGACGGATGGTGACCGGAGTCTGCTGGTCGATGACCGTGCCGGGATAGTAGTGTTGCAGGTCGACCGGCACGCGCACCGTGACGTTCGAGGCGCGGGAAAGCGCGCGAAGGTCTTTGGCGTAGATGCGGGTCGAGGGGAGCTGCGTGGTGTCGGCCGCTTCGATAAGGAACGTGGGCACACGGATGTCGGCCGGCTCGAACGACGGCGAGAGGTTGAGCGTGATCGGCAGCGAACTGATCACCTCGCCCTCGATCGAGAGGGTGTTGACCGGATCGGGGGTGTTTGCGGGATCGAGGTTGGCGGTCAGCATGTCGAGCATGTCGCCCAGGTCGATCGCGCCCAGTTCGTATTCGAGCGTCTCGACGTCGAGCGCCGTCAGGTAGTTGCGGGCCGATTCTTCGGTTTTGGTGCGGATGGCTTCGCTGAGCGTGCTGCCGGTCCGGAACTGCTCCTTGAAAGTTTGCAGGAACAGCGTCTTGGAGACGTTGTCGGGGAGGTTCAGCGTGCCCAGAAACTTGATGCGGTAGTCGCTCCAGGCCAGGTCGGCCACCTGCGCGAGCTTCTCTTCGTTGCGCTTCATCTCGTCGATCAGCGCATCGAGCAGGCGTCCCATGTAGGCGTCTTCGGTGCGCACGCGGTGCAGGTCCACGCAGCCGGCGCCGTCGGGCAGGGATGCGGGGAGCCAGACGTCGGCTTCGGCGAGCATCTGCCGGAGCGAACCCTTGTCATCGTGGATGTCGTCGAGGGCCACCTTGATGCAGGCCAGGGGCACTTCGAAACACGAGGCGTCGCCGCCGATGGCGATGTGGCCGGTGTCCAGGTCGCTCAGATCGTAGTCGCGGTCGAAACACCCTGCGGCCAGCAGGGCGAGCGGACAGAGCAGCAACAGTTTTTTCATGGGGTTGAAAGCGAGGTTTTTCATTGGGGGTGCGGGCGCAACCGAGTCCTTGGACTTTTCTGGTTCCGGAAACGGGCGTGAAAATGAACGGTTTGCGGCGCAAAGATAATACATTCGGACAATTAAAACAACACGATTATATACCATGCGTATCAACAATGCTGTAATTTCGTTTCTGTCGGATTTCCGTCAGAAGCCCCCTGCCTGAGGCGGGGGTTCGGGGGGGGTCGGAACTTGAATACGCGGCCATAGCCGCGAGTTGCAGCGGTCGGATTCAGGATGCAGGTCCAAGGACGCCGGTACATCAAGTATATAGATGGGTAGAACAATATTGCGGATGATTTGTACCGGGTCTGTCGGGCGTGCTTGCAGCGTGTGCCGTGCAGGCTGTTTCTGGCGCGGCAGACTAATCGTTCTTTCGGGGCATGTTTTCTCGCCTCGGCATAGCTCGAACAAGTTCGGCTCTGCGCTCGGCTTGCCGGAAACGTTCCCTTTGGGCATGTTTTCTCGCCTCGGCATAGCTCGAACAAGTTCGGCTCTGCGCTCGGCTTGCCGGAAACGTTCCCTTTGGGCATGTTTTCTCGCCTCGGCATAGCTCGAACAAGTTCGGCTCTGCGCTCGGCT
>ERZ778516.1551-NODE-1551-length-17175-cov-5.394568_pt1 | contig 17175 bp, 11 predicted proteins | sample MGYA00510342_ERZ778516 | MGnify/ENA primary metagenome ERZ778516 (study PRJEB29527, sample SAMN07138961) | mouse gut metagenome | material: feces | host: mouse | place: China:Nanjing | collected 2016-01-25 ... | reverse complement strand
TATGAGAAAGAAGAAAATTGGCGCTTTGCTGATGAGTGCGTGCATGGTGGCAAGCTTGGCTGCATGTGGCGGAGGGGATTCCGGTACGACACCAACAAACACCCCTGAGCCGACAAAAGGAACCGAGGCAACCCCGGAGCCAACCAAGGAGGCAGAGCCGACTACGGGTGCAGAAAATACACCGGAACCGACCAAGGAAGCAGACCCTGAGCCAACACAGGAGGCAAATGTGCCGCAGGGTGATCCGGTTGTGATCCGCTACGGCACACACTGGGTCCAGGATCTTGATCCGAACCATGTGGATGAGGTGACGGGCGAATATACAATGAACGAAACAGAGAGACAGGCAGGGCTTGCGGCACTTGCAGCGGTTAAGGAGCAGTTAAATGTCGAGTTCGAGTTCCTCCAGTACAGTGCAAACACAACTGAGGAGTTAATGACAAGCGTGCTTGCGGGAAATCCGGTCTGCGACTTAGCGCTTATGTGGGGCGGTTCGGAGGGTGTTATCCTTGCGCAGAACGTATTACAGCAGCTTGACAATTACGCTTACATATTTGAGGATGAGGATACATCCTGGATGTTCTATGATAAGCTGTACGGACACAACTACATGCTTACCAATGTAATCCGCTATAAGCAGCGCTGGCCGCTGATCTTTAATATTTCCATGCTTGAGAAGGTGGATGCGTTAAAGGATGAGAGCGGAAATCTTGTCACCCCGATGGATCATTACCTGAACGGAACCTGGACCTGGAGTACCTTCACGGATTACCTGACCAAGGTTCAGGCATATTACGCAAACACGGCAGCGCCGGATGGTTCAAAGTATGACACAATCCAGGCATATGAAACCGACCACCGTTTCGCAGGTCTTTCCGCAATGTATTCCGCAGGCGGCGCGATCTATGGAAACGCAGGTCTTGAGCCGGATTCTGAAGCATCCATAAAGGGTATGCAGTATATTGAAGATCTGTTTGAGAAGAAGCTTTTGGTAGACCCTGGCACTTACGATGACGGCAAGGGTACACCGGAGTGGACCCGCGCGGCGGACGATTTCGGCAAGGGCTCGACGGTATTTACGGACTGTCCTGACTGGTATATTGGCGGTGTTGCAGGTTCCGCGGCGGATCGCGGCGAGATCGTCGGCATTGTTCCGTGGCCTAGGGAGGATTCCCTGAGTGTGGATGATCCGGAGTATACACAGGCAATCACGCTCGGCGACTCCGTCGGCGTGTTAAAGGGTGTCAGCCCGGAGAAGACCGAGCTTGCATTAAAGGCATATGCACTTTACTGGACAACTTACTACAAGGCACTCGGCGGCACGGATACTGTTATGGAGTACAAGGAAAAGAACGCGCTTGAGGAACTGAATAAGATGAAGCTCGACGTTCTGAATGAGAAATACGGTGACAAGATCATAGAGTGCTTCCTTGCAATCGGTGACAAGCTTGTCAATGATTATGCCGACCTGCTTGGCATCCGCGTTACTTGGGATGAGATTGTTGGTCAGTCCCTGTACGGACTTAACGGTATGAGTGCATACGATGTTGCAGTTAAGGCAAATATGAATCTCTTTACCAATGTAACAAGCAATGTGGAATCCATCCTTGCTTCGAATGATGTTCACGATAACCAGCCGCCGGCAGTTGACGGCAAGGAAGCAGTTTTTGCGGCAGGCACTGATCTGTCTTCTGTAAACTGGGCAGAGTACTTTACCGCGAAGGACAGTGTGGACGGCGAGCTTGACATGACAAAGGCGACCTATACAGTATCGGAAGAACTTGATGCAACAAAGGCAGGTTCCTACGGCGATGCAGTGAAGGCAGAAATTTCGGATGCGGCAGGCAACAAGGGCGAAAAGAAGATCAAGGTTATCATCTACAACCCGGACAATACGACGGCACCGACAGTTACCGCGAAGGAAGAGCTTCCTACTGTTAAGATGGATACTGATACCACCACGATCAACTGGAAGGATTATATTGCGTCCGCAGTGGATGCAGATGGCATCGATGTAAGCGGCACAGTTGCGGCTGATCTTTCCGAGCTGGATACGACAACGCCGGGCACATATAATGTTGCCCTTACTGTTACGGACTATGCGGGCAATACGGGCAGTGTAACAGTGCCAGTAACGGTAGAAGCAGCAGAATAAGTATTTTGTTTCCAGACGGCAATTTTACTGGGTGAATGAATTAAGAAGGCAGGGGACCATGGTCTTCCTGCCTTCTTTCACCGGTAAATAGAGGGAAAGAATCGCAGCAAGTCAGGTAGGAAAGGAACTATCACCCATGAAAGACAGGAATAAAAAAAGGGGAATCCGTATCATTGCAGTGGTTGTGCTAATTGCGCTCATAGCAGTTGTCCTTATCGTTTCGGGGGGCGGGGAGAGTATCCATGCGACCTCGGCGGGCTCCGAAACAATTTACGAGTCAAGCTATGCGAACTACCTGAAAAGCAATGGGTACGATGGGATGCTGTCGGATCAGACAGTGGATGTCGATATAAGCCGTTACACGGCTTCGGCAGATTGTGAAGTAACGGTTGGCATCGAAGGGATTATGACGGGAGATGTAGGTCAGATCACATGGGAGTTTGATGTGGCGAAAGAAGGTTTTTACAATCTCAAACTAGGCTATATCGCACTTCCGGGAACTACTTCGGATATCCAGAGGAAAATATTGATTGACGGGGAAATCCCTTATGAGGATCTCTCCCGCATTGTGATTAAGAGATGGTGGGCGGACGAGGAAATCAGGGTTAAGAATAAAAATGAAATCCGTCCGGGCGCATATGAGGTATACCACAATACGGAGTGGTTTGTGGAGGATTATAACCGGCGCAACAACGAGCCGCTGATCTTTTTCCTCTCAGCCGGGAAACATACAATTACTTTTGAGGTGACGAAAGAACCGCTTGAATACACTTCAATACAGTTTGTGGCGGCAGAAAAAATGCAGCCTTACACGGAAAAAATTGCGGAATTAAAAGCGCAGTACCCGGTCTATGCGGGGGAAAACATTATCTGCCAGGCGGAGCGCGTAACGGAAAACACCAGTGCAATCTATAAGAGCTCTACTTCCATCAATATTCAGAAAAATTATTCGGATACGCTCCTTGAGCCGTATCACCCGTATTACATCGTATATAATACAATCGGCGCGGCAAGCTGGAATTCGCCGGGGGAATCCATTACCTGGACGGTCCAGGCACCTGAGGCGGGGTTGTATGAACTGACAGTCAAGGGCAGGCAGAACTTAAACCGCGGTGTAACCAGTTACCGCAGGCTTTATATTAATGGGCAGATCCCATATAGGGAAGTCAACAGTGTCGGCTTTAACTACAGCAGTGACATGAATATGTACACGATTACAGATGAAAATGGGGAGCCTTATCTGTTTTATTTAAATGCTGGGGAAAACACCATTACCCTGGAGAACGTGATGGGACCGATGGGCGGTATTATCAGCCAGGTTGAGGAAAGTCTTTCTGTGTTAAACGAAAGTTACCTGGCAGTAGTCCAGTTGGTCGGCCAGGCACCGAACAAATTTATTGATTATGAAATAGACAAGAAGATCCCGGATTTCGCAAAGAACCTGAAGCAGGAGAGCGAAAACCTCTACGCCGCAATCGATGCGATTGTCGGAATTACGGGCGAGAAGGGTGAGAACACCAGCCTGCTCGAGAAGATGGCACTTGAGGCAGAGTGGCTGTCCGAGGACCCGGAGAGTGTTATTGAGGAGTTAAATCAGTTTAAAAACAATATTTCCGCGATCGGTACCTGGCTGGTAAATGTAGCTGAAATGCCGCTTGAGGTGGACAGTATTCTTCTTACAGGGCAGGATGGGAAATTGCCTGCGGCAAAGCATGGCTTCTTTAAGGGTGCTGCCAACAGCGTGGTCAGGTTCTTTGCCACCTTCTTCTACAGCACAAACCAGATTACGGAAGAGGATGTTTCAGGGGATAATTCCATCAAGGTCTGGATGGCATCGTTCGGGCGCGAGCAGGCGCAGATTATCCAGAACCAGATTGATGAAACTTTTACACCGACACATGATATTTCGGTCAATCTCCAGTTGATTCCGGTGGATGTCGTGCTGCGGGCGGCGCTTGCGGGCAATGGTCCTGACGTAGTAATCGGGCTTTCCCAGTCCACATTGCAGGATTTTGCAATGCGTAATGCAGTTTCGGAGCTTTCTTCGCTGCCGGGTTACGACGAAGTGGCGGGGCGTTTCTATAAGAGCACACTTGACTGTGCAAGTTTCCAGGGCGGCGTGTACGGCATCCCGGAACAGGCGAATTTTATGATGGTATTTGCGCGCACGGATATCCTCGACTCCCTGGGGCTTTCTATCCCGCAGACCTGGACGGAGTTTCTCGAGATGCTCCCGGTGCTGCAAAAGAACAATTACAATGCCTACATACCGAATGTACAGCAGAACGCAGCCTATATCAATCTGTATTTCTCCATGGTATTCCAGAATGGCGGCGATGCTTACGGCGGGACGGGCAAGGATTACGGCATTGTGAGTGCGTTAGATTCGGATGAGGCGATGATCGCGTTTAAGAGTTTTACGGATTTTTATACCGGCTATGGGCTTGAAGTGCAGGTGGATTTCACGAACCGCTTCCGCACCGGTGAGGTGCCGATCGGTATTATCACCTACAACACATTCAACCAGCTTGAGATTTTTGCGCCGGAGATTAAGGGGCGCTGGACATTTGCGCCGATGCTTGGCACCAAGAAGGAAGACGGGACGATCGACCATAATTTTGTGGTGGATACGGTTTCGACGGTAATTATGGCTCAGAGCAAAAAGCAGGAGGCGGCATGGGAGTTCGTCAAATGGTGGACGGGAACCGAGGCGCAGCTTAATTTCGCTAATTCCCTCGAGGCGCTGATGGGCACGGCAGCAAGGTACTCCGCGGCTGACCCGGAGGTATTAAGGCAGCTTCCATGGAGCAATGTGGAACTTAGTGCATTACTTTCCCAGTTTGAGGCGACCATCGGCATTGAGGCAGTGCCTGGCAACTATATGACAACACGTATGGTACAGTACGCGTTTAACGATGTGGTGGCGAAGAATGCCAACCCGCGCGAAACCCTGTATTTAAATATCAAGTCCATCAACGAGGAGTTGACCAGGAAGCGCGAGGAACTGCATCTGAGCTATCAGAAATAGGAAGGAGGGATAACTGTGGGGAAACAGAAAAATTCAGCGAAGCAATTATCCCCCGCGGTGGGGATGTCCGTGGAGGAAAGACTATCCCATGACAAAAAATTTTCCACCGTGTGGAGAAAGCACAAGTATAAATACATGATGATTGCGCCATTTGCGTTTATCTTCATTGTCTTTACATTTTTGCCGGTTGTGATTTCCATGATACTTTCCCTTACCTCCTTCGATATGGTGGAGGCACCGGAATTTATCGGTTTTTCAAACTATGTCAAATTGATTGTGTACGACCCGATCTTTTTGACCGCGGTAAAAAATACGCTGGTGTTCGCAATTATTACGGGACCGGTCAGCTATATTATGTGTTTTTTGTTTGCGTGGGTGGTCAATGATCTGCCGCGCATCCCGCGCGCGATTATGACGCTCGTGTTTTACGCGCCGTCCATCTCGGGCAATGCATATCTGGTGTGGAAGCTTTTGTTTTCCTCGGATACATACGGCTGGGCGAATGCGTGGATGTTAAAACTCGGGTTTACTAACGAAGCAATCCTGTGGCTTCAGACCGAGGGCTATATTATGCCGATCCTTATCGTCGTACAGCTCTGGTTAAGCCTTGGTATCAGTTTCCTGACCTTTATCGCAGGTTTGCAGAATATGGATAAATCGCTGTATGAGGCGGCGGCTGTCGAGGGAATCAAGAACCGCTGGCAGGAACTTTGGTATATCACCCTGCCATGTATGAAGCCGCAGCTTATGTTCGGTGCGGTTATGCAGATTACCAGTTCGCTGTCGGTATCGCAGCTTTCCATCGATTTGGTCGGGTTCCCGTCCCCGAATTATGCGGGGCATACGATCCTGACACACCTGCACGATTTTGGTAATGTCCGCTACGAGCTCGGGTATGCATGTACGATTGCAGTTATCCTTTTCTGTATCATGTTGATCTGCAACGTGCTTGTACAGAAGCTGCTTAGAAAGCTTGGATAGGAGGCCGCTATGAAATTATTCCGTTATATAAAAAAGAAGCTGGTGAGCCGGAAATTCAAGCGCAGGAACCGGAGCATGGGCGGGGATATTGCCCTGATCGTGATCCTTGGACTGTTCGGTATATTCAGCCTTTTCCCACTTTTGTATACCATAACAAGCGCGTTCAAGCCGTTCAGCGAGATTTTCATCTTCCCGCCTAGGCTTACGGTTGACAATCCGACCACGGACAATTTCGTTGACCTTGCAACGATCATCGAGAGTTTTGCCATACCGTTTTCGCGCTACGCATTTAACACATTGTTAATCACCGGTATCGGGACATTTGGAACCGTGCTTTTAGGTTCCATGGCAGCGTTCCCGATTGCAAAGTACAAATTTCCGGGTTCGGCGTTTATGAGCAACCTGATTGTGTATGCGCTTATGTTTTCGGCTTCGGTAACAGCGATCCCGAACTACCTGATTATGAGCGCGATGCACCTGATTGACAGCTACTGGGCGGTTATCCTGCCGGCGGTTGGCGGGACGCTCGGACTCTACCTTATGAAAAACTTTATGGTCCAGGTGCCGGACGAGATGATTGAGGCGGCGAAAATTGACGGTGCGACGGAATTCCAGACCTACTGGAAGGTCGTGATGCCACTGTGTAAGCCGGCGTGGATCACACTGATTATTTTCTCGTTCCAGCAGATGTGGGGAACCACGGGCGGCATTTTTATCTACTCCGAGGAGTTAAAACCGCTAAGCTACGTGCTCTCACAGCTTGTCAGCGGCGGTATCGCAAGAACGGGTGTCGCATCCGCAGTATCCTTGGTTATGCTTATTGTTCCGGTCGGCGTGTTTGTGGTATCGCAGAGCAATGTCATTGAAACGATGTCCACATCGGGAATAAAGGGGTAGGTGATACGGTATGAATAAAAAAATAAAACGAATCATCAGCATTACGTTTGTATTCATTCTGCTCATGCTGCCGGTAAAGGTGTCGGCATCGGACGGCAGCAGTTATGTATACGACGGCTACATTTACGATCTTTGGGGGAATGTAAAGGAAAGCCCTGCCACTTTCCAGCTTGAGCGCATGATCGATGTGAACAATCTGGGGGGGATAAAGCTTGGCAGTGTGGATGATGTCTGCACCAGCAAGGATGGAAGGATTTTCCTTGTGGATTCCACCGAGAGCAGGATTTTCTCGCTGGATGAACAGGGGAACCTGCTTGCGAACATAAAGCTTCTGCGCAACGCCGACAATAAGATTGCGCTCGATGAGGCGGGCAACCAGATTATGCTTACCTCCCCGGAGGGAGTGTTTGTCCATGAGAAAAACCGTGAAATCTATATTGCGGATACCGGGGCGCAGAGAATCTTGGTGGTTGATCTTGACAATTACTCCTTAAAGCGCATTATTAACCAGCCGGAAAACATGACTGGCGCAACGCAGTTTAAGCCTTCAAAGATTGCGGTTGATCTGGCAGATCGTATCTATGTGATTGTGCAGTCCAGTTATGAGGGAATTATTGAACTGACGGCGGACGGAAGTTTTTCCGGTTACTATGGTGTGAATACGCCCCGTGTCAGCCTGATCGATTATTTTTGGAAATCACTCGCGAGTGACGAGCAGAAGTCCCAGATGTCAAAGACCTATGCTCCGGCATTTAACAATATAACGCTGGATGGCGAAGGTTTTATAATGGCAGTAACATACGATACCTCCGCGGCGGATATGGTGTTCCGTCTGAACTCAAAGGGTGAGAACGTACTGCGCGAGGAGGGAAACAGCTTTGTGGTCGGTGAATTGTGGAATCTTCACAGCGATGACCAGGGAAGCCGCTTTGTCGATATCGCAGTGACGGACTACGGCACTTACGCATTGCTTGACCGCGCCCACGGCAGGATTTTTTTGTATAATTTTGACGGGGAACTGCTAAATGTTTTTGGAACCCTCGGGAATTTGAAGGGCGAGTTAAAAGATCCGTCCGGGATCGCGTGGCTCGGAGATAAGCTGGTGGTAGGCGACAAAACTCTAAAATGTGCCTACATCCTGGCACCGACCCAGTTCGGCCAGGCAGTGCTCGATGGGAACCGCTGCTATTACAATGGGCGGTGGGACGAGGCGCTGGTGCATTTTGAGAAGGCAACGGGGCTTAATGTCAATTATGATGTAGCGTACAATGGAATTGGAAAAAATTACCTAATGAAAAGCGAATATAAAAAAGCGATGGAGTATTTTAAACTGGGACAAAACAGGACTTTCTACTCGAAGGCTTACAATGGCTACCGCAGCGAGATGCTTGAGAAATATTTCCCGGTTATCATGGTAATTTTTATCGCGCTGATTGGCTGGATGATCTTTACGGAAATCCGCTACCATAAAAAAGGGGGGAAGAAGAAGTGAAGGAAGAGATTCGCGAAAAACTCGGTTATCTGAAACAATCGATATTCCATCCTTTTGACGGGTTTTATGAAATCCGTTTCCGGAAGAAGGGCAGCACGCTGCTCGCGGTATTCCTCCTGATGGTTTTTGGGGTTCTGCGCTGTGTGGAACATCAGTACACTGGTTTTATTATGAATACGAACCAGCTTGAGGCGATGAACAGCGTTTCCATTTTCACGACAACCGTGCTGATTTTAGTGTTGTTTGCCGTCAGCAACTGGACGGTTACAACGCTGCTTAACGGCAGTGGAAATCTCCCGGCCATTGTAACCGTGCTTGGCTACTCGCTGATTCCTTATATGTTCGGTATTTTGATCAAGGTGTTCGTGAGCAATTTTATTATCCTTGAAGAAGCAATGATTTTAAATGTTGTAGTTTCCTTAGGGCTGGTCTGGTCGATTTTTATGTTGGTGGCAGGGCTTTTAACCATACACGAGTACACCTTTGGGAAAAATGCGGCGGCGATTTTCTTGACCTTCGTTGCGGCAGCTATCATTGTATTTATCGGGATGCTTTTCTTTACGCTGATTGAGCAGATGGTAACATTCATCGCTTCCGTCGCGCAGGAAATGATCCGAAGATTGTAGAAGGGGGGTGCCAGTCATGGATTTTTTGAAGAATTTAAAAGAGAGCAAGGCAGTTAAGGCGATACAGGGCTTCTATTCCAAACATGTGATCCGCAAACTGTTCCTTACTATCCTCTGTGTGGCACTTTTGATCGGGATTATCTATATGTTCCCGGCTCTCTTTGTAAAAAGCAGGAGTGTACCGGATGTTAAGAGTGCGCCGCTTTCTGAATCACTTGGCGAAATTGCGAAGGATGAAGGAAAGATCCTGGTTGCGGAGAATGGCGGCAGGCAATTATACCTGTCCACGGCGGATATGATTTTTGAGATGGTGGACCAGGCGACGGGGCAGACGATTTCTTCGGGGGATGCCAGTGCGGAGGAGGGGAGCGATAAGGCGCTGATTTCCGTGCAGTATCTGGGGGAGGACAACAATTTATACGAGTGGAATTCCTATGATAACAGCGTGGTGCTCGGCTCCTACGATATGAAGCGCATCGCGGACGGCGTGAGCATCCACATGAACTTTAACGAGGGGGAATCCCAGCGTTTTTACGAGTACTGTCCGAAAAAAATGTCCATCGAGCGGTACGAGGAATTCTTTTTGGGCGGCTTAGAGAGAGCTAAGGAGGCAGGGGAGATTACGGCGGCGCAGGAACAGCGTTACGTGATGGCGCTGGGGCTTGTCTATAAAAAGAGTATTATGGAGGAATGCTATTCCGTAACTTACACCGGGACACCTCCGGTCAGCGCGGTAAAACAGATGCTTGAGATTGTCAGGATTGTTGGCTACACGCAGGATATGCTGTTTGAGGACGCGGAACAGTTCGGGTTTACCGTGGTGATTGCGGAGCCTGCAAATTTTGATATCACGGTTGAGGCAACACTTGAGAACGGGGAGTTTGTAGTGCGTATGCCGGCGGGGCAGATGGTTTCAGCGAACGATTATTACAGTATCCAGAATGTGAAGTTCCTGCCGAATTTCGGCGCGGCGGCATCGACGGATTACGAGGAAGGCTATATCCTGGTGCCGGATGGCGCGGGCGCGCTCTTCGCATTTAACAGCAACCAGCCGACGATAAAGGATTATGAGCGGCCGGTATATGATAACGATTATTATAAGGATTACTACTTTATGCCGGAGTATGGCGAGGAATTGATGATGCCAGTCTATGGCATGGGGTACGGACCGGAAGAAAATACGGAGAAGGGTTTTTTTGCTATTATCGAATCGGGCGCACACAATGCTTATATCAATGTGAAACTGGCTGGAAGTGCGGAGGGCAGTTCAAAATACAACCGTGCTTATGTATCTTTTGATATCAACCAGTTCCAGAGGGTTAAGATCAACGGCGCATACAGTGAAAATTCAGCGAATTACCTGGTACAGACCGGGATGCAGGATATCGACTGCACGGTGCGCTACCGGATGTACGGCGGGCAGGTCACGTATTTTGACATGGCAAAGGATTACAGGGCTTACCTTGTGGATCGCTATGGTTTAAATACTACCTACGGCGACGGTGCGGGCAGCCTGTATCTTGAGTTTGTCGGGGCGCTCTCGCTCAAAAAACGTATTGTCGGTATTCCGTACAACTCGGTTTATTCGATGACACCTTATGATGAGCTGATGGAAATAATGAAGGATCTTTCCGATGTGCGCTTCCAGGTTCAGTATGACGGCGCGTTTAATGGCGGCGTGGACGGCAAGATGAATTCGGAGGCGAAATTAACCGGTGCAAACGGAAGTAAAAAGGAACTTAGATCCTTGCTTGACTATGCGGATAATAACGGTTTTGATTTTTATCTTTCCGTGGCTCCTGCCAAGGTATCGGAGGGCGGAAACGGTTTTATGGCGGGAAGCCATGCGCTCAGGGATTTTGCCAACGAGGAAGCGCTGCTCTACCGCTATATGCCTGCGATCGGCATTTTGAGCGGGGAATTGTACGACGGCGTATCCCACAACGGTTATTACTTGCTTGCACCGAAATATCTTGACTATGCGGTTGACGGCTTCCTTAAAGATGCGAAAGATTATGATAAGATTGCCATTATGGGGTTAGCGGGTATGTATTACGCGGATTACCGTTTTAACAATATGTTAAACGGTGCGCAGGGCGCGGCGGTAATCTCGGAGAATCTCGCCAAGTTTTCTGATAAGAAGGTTGCCCTTGAAAATCCGTTTATGGACAATATTGCTTATGGCAGCATCGCGGTGGATGTTTCGAAGGAGAGCAGCGATTATGCTACTTTCTCGCATACCATCCCATTCCGCCAGCTTGTTATGAACGGGATTTGCGACTACACGACCGAGAATGTAAATATCTCTTCCAAAAACGCGGAGTATTTTGTGCTGCAGGCAGCGGAACTTGGCTCCTACCCTAAGTATATCCTGACTTCTAAACCTGTAACAAGCTTGAAGAATACGGATTACCATTATCTGTATTCCGCGCAGTATGACCTGTTGAAAGATGGTATCAAGGCGATGTATGCGCAGATTGCAGATATCCGGGGCAGAATCGGAACGAATGAGATTACAGGGCATACCTGCCTGGCGGAAAAGGTTTATAAGACAACCTACGCGAACGGGGTGGAGGTTATCGTAAACTACAATCTTCACAGCGTGGAACTTGAGGACGGCACAGTACTTGAGGCCGAGGCATATCGGATCGAGGGAGGGAAATAAGTGTGAAAGGGTCATGGGGAAGCAAAAAGATTTTGGGAGTGATCCCTTTCACACAACCAGTTTGCGCTGCAGGCGCAAACTGGGGTGGATTAGCTGCTCCCGGAAGCAGTCGCAGCATGACCACAAGTTTGAAAGTAAACTTTCAAATTCTCATTGGTATGCCCGCTTTAGCGGGCAAGGAGGTGTAAGGATGAAAAAAGGGAAAAAACTGCCTTATCGGGTAAAACGAAAGATTAACGGGCTGATTTTCGTCGCTCCCTTCCTGATCGGTTTTATCGCATTCTTCCTGATTCCGATCATCAACACGATCTACTATTCATTTAATAAGGTTGGCGTTGGGGAAATGGGCGGTATGACGTTTACTTTTAACGGGATTCAGAATTATATTGACCTGTTCAAGACGGAAGTGACGACAACCTCCACAACAATGGCAAGGCTTTTTACGGAGCAGAATCGGGATATGCTTTTAAGCGTGCCGTTAATTGTTATTTTCAGTCTTTTTATGGCGCTGCTCGCGAACCAGAAGTTTAAGGGGCGCGCGTTTGTCCGCCTTATATTCTTCCTGCCGATTATCCTCGGTATCGAGGTGGTTACCTCGATGCTTACGATGACGACCGGGACGGAGAGCCTCGATACAGGCAGCCAGCTTGTTTCGGGCAGCTATATCACTATTTTCCTTGTGCGCGTGCTCGATGTGCCGATGCGGGTGCTCTACCCGATTATCACGTACATTGAAAATATTTTCACGCTGATTTCCCAGGCGGGTGTGCAGACGCTTGTTTATCTGACAGCATTGCAGTCCATCAGCCCGAGCATGTACGAGGTGGCAAAGATGGAGGGTGCGACCGCCTACGAAACTTTCTGGAAGGTTACGATTCCTTCCATTATGCACATTACACTTTTTGTAATTGTATACACGATTGTGCAGCTCTTTATCGCTTCGCCGGTGGCGGAGGAGGTATATGCTTTTGCATTCAAGCAAAACAAAATCGGTATCAGCTCGGCGCTCTCGGTGGTTTATATTTTCAACGTGCTGATTGTGCTTGGGCTTGTAATGCTACTTTTGAGGAAGGTGGTGAAGAAAAATGAAAAATGATGATAGGGATGCGTCCTTGGCATTGTATTTGTTTAAGAAAAGGTCGAAAAAGACCGTGCTGAAAATAATTACGACCGTGCTGATCCTGGGACTTTGCTTTACCATTATCCTGCCGATCTTAAACCTTGTTCCGGTCGTGTTCTCCTCAATCGAGGAACTGGGCAACCCGAATGTCATCTGGCTGCCGCTTGAGAAGTCCTTAGTCAGCTTTAAGGCTGCCATCCGCTTTATCCTTCCCGGTGGGATCGGAACGATGGCAAAGTCTGTGCTTTATGCGGCGGGCATTATGGTAATCCAGATTTTCTTCTCTGCAATGGTTGGTTACGCGCTTGCAAGAATTAATTTCTGGGGAAGGAATATCGTATTTTTTATGGTAATCCTTGTATTCCTCCTGCCAAGACAGTCGTTACTTTTGTCACAGTATATTTTCTTCAATCACTTTGATGTGGTCGGAATTATGGATTTGTTTACCGAGGCGGGCGAGATCAACCTGATTAACAATCCAGTCGTGCTTGTTATCCTTGCGGTATTCGGATTCGGTGTGAACCAGAGTTTGTTTATTTTCCTGTTCAGCCAGTTCTTTAAGAATATCCCTAAGGAACTGGAGGAAGCGGCACTAATTGACGGGTGCGGCTTCTACAAGACATATTTCAGGATTATGGTGCCGAACGCGGTGCCGATTATCTCGACCGTCGCGATATTGTCGTTTGTGTGGAACTATGGTGATACTTACTACACGAATTATTTCAGCCCGAACGGGGGATTTTTAAGTACACTTCTCTCTACAACGTTTAATTCCGCGAACAAGGACTATGTTATGAATGCGGTAAGAACCTGGTATGATGTGCCACTTGTGCCGGATATGGCATTTGATGCGGTAAAGCAGGCAGGTGTCTTGATCTACCTGATTCCTCTTTTGATTGTCTATCTGATCGGGCAGAGGAAGCTGGTGGAGAACCTGGAGAATTCGGGTCTGGTTGGTTAAGGGGCGGAATGTTACCGCTGTTTGACCTTCGGCCATAGCAGGCAGTTAGATGGAGTTTCCTTTGCAAACTATATGGTATTTCCGCGAAGGAAGGCTCTGGAATGGATGGTTGATATGATGAAAAGATTTTTGGCAGGCAGGAGGTTTGCGGCGGTGGCGGGTGTTGTGTTATCGGCTATGTTTGCGGCGGGGATGACCGGGTGCGGTGATAAGCAGGAAACCCCGCCTGCGCCGACACCCGCACCCACCCTTTCGGCGGAGGAAATTACGCCGGAAGCCACGCCGCAGGTCACCCCGGAAGTGAGTACAGCACCAGAGCCAACAGGAGATGATAGTATGGCAGTGAATTATGATTCAATGAAGCTGGATACGGCGACGACCTATCAGACCATGGAAACTTTCGGCACAAGCGGCGCGTGGTGGTCGCAGTATGTCGGGGGGTTTACGAAAGACCCTTACGGGAACGGAGTGGCTACAAGGGATGCAATTGCCGAACTGTTGTTCGATAAGGAAAAGGGAATCGGGCTGACCAGCTACCGCTATAATCTTGGCGCGGGTTCCGTGGAGAGCAGGACGGGGACGTTCTGGGACAGCCACCGCAAGGCGCAGTGCTTTGAGACGGAACCGGGCGTATATGATTTTACAAAGGATGCGAATGCCGTGTGGTTTTTGAAGAAGGCGGTGGAACTGGGTGTTGAGGAAGTTGTGTTTTTCTGCAACAGCCCGCTTGTCCGGCTGACGGATAACGGTCTGCCCCATATGAGTGAGGGGGGAAGCAAGACCAATATCCAGCCGGAGAATTATGCTGAATTTGCAAATTACTGCTATGATGTGACGGAGCATTTTATTGCGGAGGGCATCCCGGTTAAGTTTCTCTCACCGATCAACGAGCCGCAGTGGGACTGGTACAATGGGCAGGAGGGCTGCCACTATACTCCGGAGCAGACAAGGGAACTTTACTTGGCTTTCTTAGATGAGCTGGAGAAACGCCCGGAACTGCTTAGCGTTCTGCATTTATCGGGACCGGAGAGCGGTGAGTGGGGCGGCCAGGCGAAGGATTACACTCAGGCGATTCTCGGAAATGAGCGTCTTTATGCGCATTTTGACGGGATTGACAATCATTCCTACTGGTCAAATAATATTGCGAAGGAGAGTTTCCGCAACTGGATGAAGATTCTTTATCCGGATGTGAAGATGCGCACGAGCGAGTGGTGCGAGATGGTGAACGGCTCCGATGTGACAATGGATTCCGCGTATCATCTGGCGCAGCAGATTGCCGAGGATCTTACGATTTTAAATGTGGTTTCCTGGCAGAACTGGGTCGGCGTGGCTCCTGGCGGCTATCGCGACGGGCTGATCTATATTGATGAGGCTTCGCAGAAATTCCGCGCGCTAAAGCGCCTGTGGAGTTTTGGCAATTACTCCCGCTATGTGCGTCCCGGCTATGTGCGCGTTGAGCTGACCGCAACAAGGCGCGCGCAGGAGAAGATGATGCCGACGGCGTTTGTCGGCACGAACGAGGAAACAGGGGCAGAAGAGCTGGTTATGGTATTTATAAACGACGATGTGCTTGACCAGACTTTTGTGCTTGAGGGTGCGAAGGAATATGGAAAGATCGCAGTTTATGAAACTTCGGACGCGCGTGATCTTGAGTGCGTGAGGGAAGGGGAATGGACGGAGGATGAGCCGATCACGATTTCGAAGGGGTCGGTGACAACGGTGGTGTTGACGAAGTAAAAACGCTTTTTTCTTTCGCTTGAATGGGGGAAGTTTTGGGGGTTAAAGTGGTTTGAGGTTAGCAGGAATTGGATTGGCATAGTTGAATTTATAGAAATTGAGTAAATGTAAGAAATTGTAAAATGCGCCGGGGTATAGAGACTCCGGCGCATTTTAGGTGTTTGCAGTTTGTCAGAAAAGAAGCTGGAAAAGTTAGGGTGAGAGTGGTATGTATACAGTTTGGGCAGAGTGGGAAGGGGGAGGATTAGGGCGTGGAATAGGGGTGGTGGAGGGAAGTGAAGAAACTTGGGAAAGGGAAGAGGCAAAGCGGGTAAGACCGCTTTGCCTCTTTAAATTTACGGATTTTCAACTGTTATATTGTTTGCATCAGTTGGTTTGGTAACAGTTGTACTTCCGCTATCTTTTACTGAAACAGTAACATTGGCTACGGCAGCGGGCTTCTCTGCTTTTTCAAGTTTGACTGGAGTTATGTCGGAAGGCAGGAGGGAGGAAGCTTTATCCCCCATTCTTCTTACATAAATTATTGTGCCGGAGGTTACTGAAACGGTTTTTGATCCGCTGACTTTTGTCCATCTTGTAGAATCTTCGGAATCAGCATATTCAAAAACTCCATTTGATGCGGTAAATGTAACTTTGCCGTTATCTTCAAATGCCCACTTAAAGGTTGCATCGCCAACTTTGATGCCGTCTTCACCTTCTATTGTTTCAGACTTTGCGGTTTTACCGATGGTTACGAAGTTGATGCTGGAAGCTGCTTTCTTCTTTTGACCGTCATATGCGGTGCGGATTGCTACAATAAATCCGGATTCAAGAAGTTTATCCTGTGTTTCGGGATCTGTAATTCCACTTTCCTTTAGGATGTTTTTTGGGGAAAGCGATGCTTTCGTCGATACAGGCTTCCAAGCTGCGGTTTCCGCCATGGTAGCAGAAGCCTCTGTTGTTAATGCAGAGTCGTTTTCCCCGGACGCATAGATTACTTTATACTCGGTTTTGTTCGGGATTGTAACCACACCTTTTTTGTAATCAACCGTTGCTTTTGGAGCTTTCGGGGCGGCGGCAATCTTTACCTTTGCTTCGGCACTTGCAACATTTTCGCTTCCGGCTGTTTCAACAAAAGCTTTGCGGATCATTAAAGTAGTGCCAGCTATTGATAAAGTATCAATGGGAAGTTCTGACATATTATTCCAGGAAGTGCCATAAAGTGGTTTATACTGGTAGAGTGCCGGATCAAAATCTGCACCTCTGAGCGTAAATGAATTCTTAATGGATAATGATCCCGGTTTTGTGGAGTCTTCCTGTGCCCCGTATTTTATAGAAGGTTTCTTTTCCTGTTTTGCAATCTTTACGGGTTCCGTTCTTTTTGCCATAAGATCGCTATCGCCGCGGACACAGATCATGCAGTCCTTGCTAAGGCTTAGGAAGGATAAATCAATTGTAATTGTTCCGTTTTCCATAGCTCCATAGCCTGTTATCCACATTTCCACGGCGCAAATCTTTTACGCCCTGTCACTGT
>ERZ778516.1545-NODE-1545-length-17205-cov-5.334694_pt1 | contig 17205 bp, 16 predicted proteins | sample MGYA00510342_ERZ778516 | MGnify/ENA primary metagenome ERZ778516 (study PRJEB29527, sample SAMN07138961) | mouse gut metagenome | material: feces | host: mouse | place: China:Nanjing | collected 2016-01-25 ... | reverse complement strand
TTAGCAACAAAAAAATGCCGTATTTATGCGGCTTGTGGCGTTTCACAAACGCCTAAATAAAAATATTTATAAAAAGGAGAAAACAGATATGAAAACAAAAAACGCATCTTTAGACTGGCTCTGCAATCCTGAAATTTTTCAGGTAAACAGAGAGCCTGCACATTCTGACCATAACTTCACCTTATATGGTCAGGAATCAAGACAATATTTAAACGGCACATGGAAATTTTCATATGCTTCCTGTCCTGCCGAACGAAAAAAGGATTTTTATCAGCGGGATTTTGATATTGAAGCGCTTGATAATATCGAGGTTCCAGGGCATATTCAGCTTCAGGGCTACGGCAGACCACAATATGTAAATGTTATGTATCCGTGGGACGGCCAGCAAAAAGCACAGGCGCCGGAAGTGCCAATGGATGTAAATCCAGTAGGAAGCTATGTAAAGGATATTATTTTTGATAAGAATATTATGTCAGGCAAAAGGCAGTATATTTCTTTTCAGGGAGTGGAAACAGCATTTTATCTGTATATCAACGGACAATTTGTCGGATATGCAGAAGACAGCTTTACTCCATCAGAATTTGATATTACAGAATATATTACAGAGAATGTAAACAGAATCGGGGTAGAGGTATATCAGAGAAGTTCTGCTTCATGGCTGGAGGACCAGGATTTCTTTCGATTTTCAGGTATTTTCAGAGATGTATTTGTCTATGCAGTACCAGAAGCTCATATCAGAGATATATTTGTTCATACCAGTCTTTCAGAAGAATACAAAGACTGTGAGTTAAAGCTTGATACAAAAATTGACTGCCATAGTGAAGAAAAAGATTTTTCCGCTTCTCTGGTTTTAAAAGACAAAGAAGGCACATCCGTAATTTCCGCTGAAAACCTTGCATTATCCGAGCTGTCAGAAGCTGCTTATTTGATAGAAGCTGCCCATTTATGGAGTGCAGAAAATCCATATCTTTACACATTAATTATCACCATAAAAAAGCAGTCAGACGAAATAGAAAAAATCACTCAAAAAATAGGAATGAGAAAATTTGAGATGAAACAGGGGCTTATGCTTATTAACGGAAAAAGAATTGAATTTAACGGAGTAAACCGTCATGAATTTAACTGTCACAAGGGCCGTGCTGTTACAAAAGAAGACATGCTGTGGGATATACGGTTTATGAAACAGCATAATATTAATGCAGTCAGGACCTGCCATTATCCGGATGCTTCCCTGTGGTATGATTTATGTGATGAATATGGCATCTATATGATAGGAGAAACAAATCTGGAAACTCACGGAACATGGACAATACATGGAAAGGACCCTCTGGAAACCTGTATTCCAGGAAACAGACCGGAATGGCAGGAAGCAGTTCTGGACAGAGCAAATTCCATGCTGCAAAGGGATAAAAATCATCCGGCAATCCTTATATGGTCCTGCGGAAATGAAAGTTTTGGCGGTGAAAACATTTATAAGATGTCGCAGCTTTTCAGAGAAAAAGACCCTTCAAGACTGGTACATTATGAGGGAATTTATCATGACCGGAGGTACCCTGATACCAGCGACATGGAGAGTCAGATGTATACAAGACCATGGGATATTGAAGAATATTTAAACAATAATCCCAAAAAACCATTTATCTGCTGTGAATATATGCACGCAATGGGAAATTCCTGTGGAGGAATCAAAGACTATACAGATTTGCTAGATAAATACCCGATGTATCAGGGAGCGTTTATCTGGGATTATATTGACCAGGCACTTTATAAAAAATTACCAGATGGCAGTGAAGTTTTATGCTATGGAGGAGATTTTGATGAGGTGCCAGATGACGGAAACTTCTGCGGAGACGGAATCGTAAGAGCAGACAGACAGCCTTATGCAAAAGCGGCAGAGGTAAAATTTGTATATCAGCAGATAAAGCTTGAACCGGATTTTCAGGGTGTAAGGATTAGAAACAAAAGACTTTTTGAGGATACAAAAGATTTATTGTTAAAAATAGAGGTTTTAAAAAATGGAAAAGTTATAAAAACTCTTGAAAAAGAAATAATTGTAGAACCGTTAAGTGAAAGCTATTTTAAAATAAATCTGGAAGATGATATAAAAGAGGCCGGAGAATACTTTGTACAGGCATTTCTTGTACTGAAACAGGATACTTTATGGGCAGAGGCAGGATATGAGCTTATGTCCGGCAGAAGTGAGCCAAAAATTGTACAGGAAAAAGAAGATTTAAAAGATACAAAAGCTTTATCATCTTCTTTTATGAAAAATGGAATATTTGTAGTAAACGGAGATAGAAATGTAGGGATTCATGGAAAACATTTTGATATTACTTTTTCAAAAGGCGGCGGTTTGATTTCACTGCAATATAAGAAAAAAGAAATGCTGGCAGAAAAACCGAAGCTGTGCTTTTATCGGGCTTCCACGGATAATGACAGAGGATGTAATTATATGTTTGACAGTGGAGTATGGGAATTTGCGGAAAGATGGCAGAGATGTATAGCCTTTGAAATGCAAGAGACAGAACAGGAAATAACGCTAAACTATGTATATGAACTTCCGATTGCCGAAGGTGGAATGTTGGTAGTCAATGACAAGAGAGAAAATAAGAGAAGGAAAAATAATCAAACAGAAAATGAAAAAAAGAAAGAGGATAAAAAGAAGGAGGAAGCCACTGCCGAAAATCAGGGGAATAGAAGAAAGGGTATTACTGTAAATGTAGGTTATACAATTACTTCCAATGGCAGAATAAATGTCCGGCTGCATTATCCGGGCGCGCAGGGACTGCCGGAGCTGCCGTTGTTTGGTATGCAGTTTGTATTAAAAAAAGAATTTAACAACTTTAAATATTATGGAATTGGTCCTTGGGAAAATTATTGTGACAGAAATCATGGTGGAAAAATAGGTATCTTTTCTGGAACAGCAGAAAAAAATATGGAAGGCTATCTAAAACCGCAGAGCTGTGGAAACCGGACAGAAACAAGGTGGATGGAAACAAATGATGGACAGACAACACTTCGTTTTTCCGCCGGTAATGGTGAAAAACCATTTCAGTTTACTGTTCTTCCATATAATGAAACAGAGCTTGAAACTGCTGCACATTATGAAAATCTTCCAGCAGTACAATATACCTATGTAAAAATTCTGCCTGTGCATATGGGCGTTGGCGGAGATGACAGTTGGGGTTCACAGGTGAGAGAAAACTGCAGAATTCAGTCTAATCAGAAAATTGAATATTGCTTTGATATGCAAATGAAATAAGCTAATACACAGGTATATGGAGAATAAGAAGTTGAGACTGACAACGATATGTTATATTGAAAAAGATGAAAAATATTTAATGTTACATCGAACGAAGAAGGAAAATGACCAGAGCCATGATAAATGGCTTGGAGTTGGCGGAAAATTTGAAGAAAATGAAAGTCCAGATGAATGTGTTGTAAGAGAAGTAAAAGAGGAGACAGGATTAACTCTGCTCTCCTACAAACTTCGCGGTGTTATGACATTTGTATCTGACATCTGGGAGACGGAATATATGTTTATTTATACTGCGGATAGATTTGAAGGAGAATTAACGAAATGTAGTGAAGGTGAACTTTTATGGGTTGAAAAATCTAAGGTACCGGATTTGAATCTCTGGGAAGGAGATATTCTTTTTCTGAAAAAATTAATGGAAGATAGTGAATTTTTTACAATAAAGGTCCAGTATCAGGGTGAAAAATTAATTTATGCAGTGGAAAAAAGTTCTTGACACGTATGTTCCGGTATAGTAAAGTTATAACTGCGAACAGGGGACGACACCCATCACAAAAAACAGAAAATTCGCAGTATAATTTATAGAACAAAGTATCTATGGAACCATAAATTTATTAAGTATGCCAAGAACACCCGCGACTTTAGTCGTGAGAGGTTCAAGAAGACTTACCTGTACTTTGTTCATAAATAGCTGCTCTGTAAGAGCTGCATTATAGGAATAGCAGTTTCCTATGAAATAAAATATGGAAAGGCAAATTTATGACAAAGGGGAAAATACCCATTCAAAAAAATATTACTGTTATAGATGAGCAGGGAAATATTTATGAGGCGACCTACCCGAAAAGGGCAAAAGGTCTTGTAAAAAACGGCAGGGCACGCTTCATATCAGAAGATACTATCTGTCTTGCGTGTCCACCGGAAATATTGGAGGAACATATGTCAGATACAAATTTAGATTTATCAATAGAAAAAGTTTCCAAAGCGGCAGATAATTCGGAAGAAACAAAGACCTTTCGGAGTGATAAGTTTTCCATGGATTATGTACTTGAACAGATTGAAAAAATTTCCAGTCAGACAGAGCATTTAGGACAGGTAATTGGCGCTGTCGGCGGTTTGGAGCGTTCAGAAAATCTTGACGCTTCTCAGCTTGTGGGGCTGGAGGCAAAAATAGATGCGTTAAAAGATGTTGTAAAATGCAGGGAAACCACAAATCAACAACTGCTCAGATTTTATGAAAAAATGTATGATAACATAATAGAAGCGGAGCATTTAAGATAAAACACTTTGGAAAATTTCACGAGATAAAAAAGGGGGCTTGAAAATTCAAGCCCCTTGTCATATAACAAATTCAGAAAGTAATCAGAAACGATTTCCAGTTACCCTCTTTTTATAATTGTCCAGATAAGACGGCACTGTAAATAAAACAAGTAATAAAGTAAAATACTTCAAAAGCTAATTTTCTTTAAAATAAAACACTTTTCCTTTTGGAAGAAACGGCAGTTTATTTCCTTTCGGCAACAGATAAGCGTGTTCATGCCGAATTTTCAGATTTTCTTCTATATATCCATCTGTAATAACAAGAATTGGTCCATTCGCCGGAAAGTCCTTGGCTTTTTCTATTAATGATATTGCAGGCTGCAATAAAGTTCCTCCTCTGCCGGTTACACGAACCCGTCCTGCGATATCTTCTGGTGACAGATATCCTGCATCATAGGCATCCGCATCGCAAAATACCACTCTGACAAATATCACATCCTTTGATATCGCATAGCTGGCAATTGCTCCCAACGCCAGACCGATTTGCTTGTGAGACATTGAACCGGAGGTGTCTACTACCACGCCAAAGGTTCTGTTTTCCAAATCCTGTTCCTGTATGATATATCTTGGGCGCGGAATATCAGGCGTAGCTCCCTGTCTGCGGCTTGGCCTTGCATATGAACGATGCTTTTCAAGCGGCGGAAACTGGTAATCGAACCATTTGCCAAGTTCCACCTCCCATGGAATCGGTGGTGTGGACAGTGCGCGGATTTCTTCAACAAGTCCTGCCGGAAGATAGCCCTTTGAATTGGTAGAGAAGAAATCATATCCATGTCTTAAAGCATTTTTGAAAAATTCATCAAGAGTCACACCTTTGGAAAAATCTTTTGTAAGGCCACCAAATCCCCGTGTACCACCAGACATAATATCCCCATGCCCATATCCTCGAAAGGTTGCATTTTTCATAAATTTACGCATTTCTTTTATTATCCTGTCATAGACAGATTCTGCCGAAAGTCCATGAAGCTCCTTGTCATAAAGCAGTCCGTATTTGGGAATAGAGCCAATATTCATCTCCGTCAGCCAGTCATTTACCACATAGTCGCAGGCAATGTTCCAGAGATATTTATTGCGCCCAAGACAGCGTTTGTGATGAACAAGACCTGCATGTAAAAATTCATGAGCCAGAACAAATTTCCACTCATCTGTATTCAGTCCGGCGGTGGGATTCACATAAATTTCTCCAACAGACGCATCTACCGCAGCAATCCATATTTCATATTTCTGACACAGATTATAATCTTCAATTATTTTAAAAGAAGAAGCAATTCCTCCAAGCAGGGGGTAGTGTGTCAAAAACCACTGTGCGGCCTTCATGACGGGCGTTTCCGCTTTTTCCCTGTCAATGGGCGAATGGCCGCCTGCTGTACTTACCGCATTTGTAACAGAATGCGCGATAGCCAATGCAAAGTTTCTGGAATATTCGTTAAATGTATTTGGCTTGTAAATGACAGGGTGTTCCAGTCCGACCATATCCGTCATATCTTTTGAATTTGTCCCATATTCTTGTATTTCACCGGTGTCACCCAGAGAGATTAAATGATGATAAATTTTTCGCTCATTATCCAGTTTTATAGAATAAATATCTGCAGGGTCGGGGCAGAAAGATTCTCCAAAACGAATATCCTTTAAAAATCTTACAATATAAATATCACATGCTTTATTCCAGATTTCTTTTTGAAAGTGGCCATTTTCATCACAGGGAATATTATCATGGTCAAAATGTCCAAATGCCAGATGAAGCAGACAGTGTGCAAGAATAAATGCCCATTGGTCAGGAGTCTGCCGGATAGAGGTATTGATATACACTCTTCCATATTTGCCCACAGTGGCGATTCCTTTTCCCTGTGTATGTTTGCCGTACATATATATGTCTCCATCCAGATATTTTAGCAATGGATGTTCTTTAAGCTTATCATAGCCCAGAAGAAAAATGTGTTCTTCTGCGGGCATATCTTCATTTCTGTAATAATAATTCTGATGCAGATATGGCATATCAAGCCTCCTTTTATATATCATTACAAGATACAGTTAACACTTGTATTAATTGCCCATTTAAAATCATTACTTTTTAGCTGTATTATTTTTGAGTTACCAGTCTTGGCAAATCACGTATGATTTCCACCATAAACCAGTCGGGAAGAACTTCTCCTTCATCAGCGGAAACAGTCATCTGGGCGATTTCAAAATTAATCACTGATAATTCCTTTATCATTGCCTTTGCCCTATATATAAACGAAAGCATATTTCCGCTGATTTCCTGTTTACTCTTTGGCAGTTCTTGTAATAATTTTGCGCGGAAGGACTGTGCGAGGAAATAAAGCACGTCGCGGTCTTCGGGATTAGATGGCCATTTTGCCTCCTTCGCAATAATATCGTCTAACATATGCTGATTGCGGATATTTTTTGTAAAAGCAAGAAACATTCCGGCATGTGCCGGAGTCAGGCAAGCATAGGCAAGCATTCGAAGTGTTTCGGGAGAAATATCTCTTTTGCCTGCACCATATTCTTTCAGGGCATCGCTTAACATATGCCATGAGCGTGGAGTGGAAAAGGGCTCCTCTGTTTTTGGAGGTTCGGAAAAGAGATGGTCTGGTCTTTGAATCAGGTAGTTGATTACCCATAAATGGATGCCTTCGTGCTGCGCCCATTTTATCCACTGTCTTGTATCCGCACGCATTTGAACGTGAAACATTCGGTTAATTAATGCCGAAGACATGGTTTTTACAATGGCGCTGTCCTGTGCCCTGTTTCCGGCTCCTATAATAATGCTGCCTTCTGGAAGATGATATTCGCCAATTCTTTTTTCATGTATTAAGCTGTAAAATGCCTTCTGTACTTCCTGAGAGCAGGCATTCAGCTCATCAAGAAAAAGCACATAAGGTTCGGTTCTGGCTATCATTTTCGGCGGAAGAAATTCGGATGTATTTCCGCTTATTTTGGGAATACCAATAATATCTTCCGGAGCAAGCTGACTTCCGAGCAGAGAAACACATGGGAGACCGACTTCCTCAGCGAATTGTTCCACCAGAGCAGATTTTCCGATGCCGGGTGCGCCCCAGATAAATACAGGACGCACCGGTGCGATATTTAGCAGGATTTCCAGCAGGTCCTCCTGAGTGACTGTAATTGGTAAATTCATAAATCGTGTCCTTTCTTTTATGTAACAGGGAATATGAATATAAAAAATTTAATTAATAAAAAAATGAGGAATTTTAAGAGAAGATAGAAGTATTATAACTCAAAAATGAGAAAGAGGAAAGCAAAAATATAAGTTTAATTTCGGAGTTATATTTCTATTATAAAAACAATTTTTGTTGGATAAATAATTTTACAGTAGGATTAAACAGAGTGAAAAGCAGAGTTTTTTGAAATAAATGTAAAATTATACTATAAGTATAATGACAAACACAGATTTTTGTGTTATATTATATATTAATTATAGTAGTCTTAAAAAAGGATTATAATATTCGGAAAGGAAAGAAAGATGACAAACACAGTTATTATTTTTGCAAGTCTTAATAGTGAGAGTCTTCAGACGCTGCTTTTAGAGTGGGGTCTGAATTTGTTGTATTCATATAAGGGAGCGCAGAAAGAAATAGCTGGATAGTATCTGAAAATAAAAGGATAATATAATCGGGCCGCTTGTCTTATATGAGACAGGCGGCATTTTGTTTAGTAATCAGTTTATAAAACAATCAAAATAAGGAGGTAAAGATGTTGGAAATAAAAGGAAAAATAAGCACGGCAGTCTGCTATGCAAAGGTGATTGAGGAAGAAGCCATTGAACAAATAAGAAGAATGTGTGATTATGAATTTACAGAGGGCAGTCAGATAAGAATTATGCCGGATGTCCATGCTGGAAAGGGCTGTACCATTGGAACAACTATGACTGTAAAGGATAAAGCAGTGCCAAATATTGTGGGAGTGGATATTGGCTGTGGAATGTATACGGTAAATCTTGGAAAAGGAGAACTGAATCTGGAGAAACTTGATGAAGCAGCACATTTTGTTCCATCTGGAAAAAATGTATGGGAGGGAAGGCAGGAAAAGTTTGATTTGACCAGACTTCGCTGTTACCGCAGTTTAAAAGATTCCAAAAGACTGGTAAGAAGCTTGGGAACTCTTGGAGGAGGAAATCATTTTATCGAGATAGACCGTTCTGAAGACGGTACAAATTATCTTGTGATTCATACAGGCAGCCGCAATCTTGGAAAGCAGGTGGCAGAAATTTATCAGAAACTGGCGATAGAACTTCATCAGGGCAAGGAAGAATATTTTGTAAAACGCGATGCATTAATTGCAGAATACAAGGCTGCAGGAAGAAAAAATGAAATTCAGGCAGCCTTGAAGGAACTCAAATGGCAGAACAAGGATTTGCTGATACCAGAAGATTTGTGTTATCTATATGGAAGTTATTTTGAAGATTATCTGGCTGATGTGGAAATCTGTCAGGAATTTGCCAGAAGAAACAGGGAGAAAATAGCGGAGGTATTGCTGGAAAGAGTAGGACTTACGGGCAGTGAAGCATTTCACACAATTCATAATTATATTGATACAGAGGAAATGATTTTGCGAAAAGGCGCTATTGCAGCGCATGAAGGGGAAAAGGTATTAATTCCTATTAATATGAGAGACGGCAGTGTGCTGGCGATTGGAAAGGGAAACAAAGAATGGAATTATTCCGCGCCTCATGGAGCAGGACGGCTTATGTCCAGAACAAAAGCGAAGGAAAACCTAAGTATGCAGGAGTACAGAAAAGAAATGGAGGGTATTTATACAACTTCCGTAAATGAAGCTACTTTGGATGAAGCACCTATGGCATATAAGTCGATAGATGATATTCTTGATGTAATAAAAGAATCTGTAACAGTAATTCAGGTAATGAAGCCAATTTATAATTTTAAGGCATCGGATTAAGATAGCATATTGTCCTGTCTTATCCATGCTCAGAAGAAAATAAAACAGGAGGAAGAAAAGATGTGTGACATTCCGGTGATTGATATGGAAAAGACAGGACAAAATATAATAAAATTACGGATAAGGCGGGGCTTGTCGGTAAAGGATATTCAAGATGTTTTTGGATTTGTTACGCCGCAGGCAATTTATAAATGGCAGCATGGAACTGCACTGCCGTCAGTGGATAATCTGGTGGTACTGGCTGCGATTTTTCAGGTACGGGTAGATGATATTCTTATTCTGGAAGGAAAAAAGCCAGTTAAGGGTGAGGTTAATGTCTAAACAAATACATGTAATATATATAGTAAGTTTATACGCAATCAGTTTTGGCTGATAATACAGCAAGTATTGGTTGCGTGATTTGGAAAGATGACCGAGATGGACGAAGGTGTCACACTGCTAATGTGATGTATGCAATTGCTTATTGAGGGTTCGAATCCCTCTCTTTCCGTTTTTGAATGAATCCAACAAATATATAGGAGGAAAATATATGTCATCATCAATAAAAGACTATCGTCAACTAATCGAAAAGCCATGGGGGAAAATGTTTTATGATATGATATTTCGCCAGCTTTCTTTACCAACAAATCCATCACTTAATATTCTTGATTTTGGAGCAGGATTTTGTGTCACAGCTAACTATTATGCACAGCATCACAGAGTAACGGCAGTTGAACCGAATGATGAAATGCTTCATTTGAAATTGTCGGATAATTGTGAAATGGATTGTATTCATGGTGGAATAGAAACGCTGAGCCAGCAAAATGACGAATTATTTGATTTTGTTATCTGCCATAATGTTCTGGAGTATGTTCCAGATAAAGAACAGGTACTACAAGAGCTTGCAAGAGTACTAAAGAAAGGCGGCATGCTGTCGGTTGTCAAACATAACCTTCAAGGTCATATTCTTGCCAGTGCGGTCTTTTCAGATGACCCAAGGTCAGCTCTTGAGCTTTTGGACTACTGTGACAATGGAGACACAATGTTTGGCAGCCGTAATACATACAGTAATGAAGATTTAATCATGCAATGTAAGCAGATGGGTTTATCAATGAAACAGTGATTTGGCATTCGTACTTTTTTTGGTTTGTCTTCCAATAATGATGCAAAATTTACAAAAGAATGGTATGACAATATGCTGGAGCTGGAAATGAAAACCTGTCATCTCGACGAATATAAAAATATTGCTTTTTTTAATCATCTCCTTTTTCAAAAAGAGAACTTCAATTAACCATTTTTCTTCCAGCTTTCCATGATTGCTCTGAAATCTACATTGATACTTCTGTCAAAGATTGCAAAGATAATTTTGTTTAAATCCTTTTTGAGACAATTAAACTGGTCAAGTGGTATATATAAAGTGGTATAAATCCGCAAATTATATTGGTAAATATTTTTATAATATGATACAATTATCAAAAGTACATTTGAAAAATATTTTACAGATATGGAGAAGTAAAATGAAAAAAATAGAAGTAGCGGCAGCAATTATCTGTGATAACATAAATAAAAAGCAAAAGATATTTGCAACACAGAGGGGGTATGGAAAATTTCAGGGGCAGTGGGAATTTCCCGGTGGAAAAATAGAAAAAGGGGAAACGCCTGTACAGGCGTTAATTCGTGAAATAAAAGAAGAACTGGACACGGAAATAAGTGTGGAAGGTCTTGTTGATTTAATAGAATATGATTATCCCGACTTTCATTTAACTATGTATTGTTTTTGGGCGATTGTGTTGTCTGGTAATTTGACTCTAAAGGAGCATAAGGCGGCGAAGTGGCTGACAAGGGAAACAATTGACAGTGTAAAATGGCTGCCGGCGGATGTGGAACTGATTCAGAAAATAAAGCAGATTATGCAGCAGGAAGATATAAGAGAATAAATATTTAGATAAAGCAAAAAGCAAAGTTATCAGGTTGGAAGAAGGAATGCCATATGAAATGGAATAAAGAAAAATATTGTAAAACCAATTTTAAGATACTTGATATAAAAAAGTATTTCAGGAGAATGAATTATGACGGAAATTGAAAAATTTGTAGAAAAAATGAAACAAAAATATGGCAGGAATGTTGTTGTGAAAATGAGAAATTGTAATGCGGAAACACTTACACAGGTGCCACAGCCTCTTGTAGAATTGTATACTTATTATGATTCAATAGAATTTCCATTTGGCAGAATAGATTCAATGGAAAATGCAGTCAAATATTCCAATACTGCCGAGCCGTTTAAAAGTAAAGGATGGTTTTGTTTTGGATTTGACGGGTATTTTTCATTTTGGCTTTGCAGTTACAGTCCTGATTCGGAAGGACTATGGATTACTTCATGGGACCATGATATGGAAGATGAAATAGAATGTGTCTATTTAAATCTTGTTGAATTTTTACAGGATATGGAAGAAGAATATGAAGAAAACAGAGAGGAGGAATAGCTATAAGGTGGAAAAAACTTTTAGATAAAGACTGTGTGAAAAAATTAATACAAGATAATATTCGAGCTGGATTTACTGTGGAATGGAAACACTGATAAAAAAATTGCAGGTTTGAATTTTCAATGGGATAAACAATATGAGGATTAGAATAAATTTTCTATGGAGTAAAATATGACAGATTACAGTGAATTTCAGCCATTAGCTCTTGGAGCAGGCTGGATAGTAGAAAAAAATGAATTTTTGAAAACGGATAATAAAAAAGAACTTTTGTCATATAGAAATCATATTTCTGAAAATCCGCTGCTTGTGCTTAAATATGAACACCATGAACGAAAAAGAAAGTTCTCTTTTCAAAATTATGAGTTGTATATTTCCGTTTGGTGCTTGAAAGAATATCCAAAGAAATATTTTAAAGAATATTTTAAAAGTGATAATTGCACAGATGAATATTTAATTTTCATTTTTGTAAAACCATGCAATACAGAAGCATATCTTCTGGATAAAGCGACATGCAGAGATTCACAAAGCACAGCAGAGACAATAAAGTATCTGGCAGGCAGATATTCAAGTCCATATAACTGGAAAAAGTATCAAATAGCAATTATTCATAAAATCTGGGAAAAAGAGCGAATTGCACGAAATATAAAAAGCATGATAGTATATCATGGCACAGATGAGTATTATAAATCGATTGATTTTATTCCTGTCAGAATATCCGCTGGATGGAATATTTTATTAAATTCCTTCTGCGAAAAAGATATCTTTGCTTTTCCGGTCAGACAACAATGCAATATTAACGATTTTGAATGGGAAAGAGATATATCGGTATACAGATTGGAATTAAAGGAGTCTTTTGTTTATGTAGAGCTTCAGGAGTATATAAATGAATGTAGTACAAATTCTCTGTTGCATATTTATGTTTATTATGATTTGAAAGACAAAAGTGTATTTTTTGAAAAACTGGAAAGTATATTTTGTTATTCGGTAGAAGAAGCAAAAAGAGAATTGGAAAAAATGTTATGGAAATATGGATATGATAAAAATTTTATGTAGATATGAAAGTCTGCATTTTTACTGAAATACTTGATGTTTAACAGAATATATACTATGATAAATACATAGAAAATATCCTGAATTTGAAAGAAAGGAGAAAAGGAATGGATTTTTTAAATATAAATTTTTTGGCACTAGATGCACAGGAGAAACAAAATATTATTTATAAAATAGAAGAAATATTAGACACGGCGACAGAGGATTATGCTTTTGAACAGAAAATTCTTGCTCAGGCGCTCTTTATGGAACGGTATTACCTTTTTATACAAAGGATTCTAAATGCACTTTCTGTGCCGGTTCCGGTTCTTTTGAGGGATATCAGGGATTATCTGTGGCATTATCTGAAGAAGGAATGTTCTGTGCAGGAGCTGGAAAAGTTTCACCGTGCTTCAGCTTCGGTATTGAGTTATATACTGGTGGATGATGATGACAACCTTGATAAAACAGCGTGGGAAAAATATAAAGAGGATTGGGATAATTCATTGTATTTTAATCTTTGTCTGGAGGAGGCAGCAAGTGAGTGGAGTTATATTCTGGAACAAATTGTAACAAAAAAAGCAAACTGGTATGAACTGACAGATGGAGAATTTATGGCGATAGCAGGATATTATATTGATACGTTTGATTTGGAGCCTATATATAAAAAAGAAGACGGTTTCTATCGGGCAGCAGAAAATGACCGCTATTGGTTAGAGATTTATGACTCACAGACCTTTGGAAGAGCTGTTTCCATGCTTTTGGACGATTTACGAACAGTGAAGGATATCGGGGAGGTTTCAGAGGAAGAAATACAAAGATTGTATGTACAGCAGCAAAATAAAATAATTTTTGATGAACAGCAGATTGAAAAAATAATACAAAAGCTTAAATAAGATTTGATAAACTTTGAGTAGAAAAGGTATAAAAAAGTATTGGAAAGCATATATCTCAAATCAGAAGAGAAGATAAAAATATTATTGGAAAAAAGGCAGGATGGGCAGAAGGAAGATTAATTAAAAAAACGGATGACAATCAGCCATAGAAATGGTAAAATAATCCAGATAAATTGTTGACAGGATTGGAGAATAAAAAAATGATATATCAGAATATATTACAGGCAATAGGCAATACCCCCATTGTCCAGTTAAATCATATGACTGATTCGGACAGTGCGCGCGTACTGGTAAAATTCGAAGGATTAAATGTAGGCGGTTCGATTAAAACAAGAACTGCACTAAATATGATTTGCAAAGCGGAGGAAGACGGTCTTTTACAGCCGGATTCCGTGATTGTAGAGCCTACCAGTGGAAATCAGGGGATTGGTCTTGCTCTTGTAGGTGCTGTAAAGGGATATAAAACCATTATTATCATGCCGGATTCTGTCAGCAGAGAAAGAAAAATGCTGGTGGAACACTACGGAGCTGAGGTGATTCTGGTCCATGACAGAGGAAATATCGGGGATTGTATTGAGGAATGTGTAAAAATGGCAAATCAGATGAAACAGGAAAATCCAAAAGTATTTGTTCCACAACAGTTTGAAAACTCTGCAAATCCAATGGCACACCGCTATCATACAGGTCTGGAAATTTTGCAGCAGGTGGCTGGACCAATACATGGTTTCTGCTCCGGCATCGGTACAGGCGGAACGATTACTGGTATTGGAGAAACTTTGAAGTGTGTAAATCCCGATATTACAATATGGGCGGTAGAACCTGAAAATGCGGCGATTCTGGCAGGAGGAACTGTTGGAACTCATATTCAGATGGGTATTGGAGACGGTGTGATTCCCGGAGTGCTGAATCAGAATATTTATGATGATATATTTATTGTCAGTGATAAAGAAGCGTTGCAGACAGCAAAAGATTTGGCGAGACTGGAAGGGCTGATGTGCGGGATTTCAAGCGGAACAAATGTGGCAGCAGCATTAAAACTTGCAAAAAAATTAGGAAAAGGTAAGACTGTGGTGACTCTCCTGCCAGATACAGCGGAAAGATATTTTTCAACTCCACTGTTTGAAAATATGGCGGCCGCAATCCCGCAGGCTTTAGACAATGAATAGTTCACGAATGATATTATGGCTGCAAACAAGCAGACAATAGTATAATCATATAATAAAAAATAAACTTATATAATTTCAAAGCAAAAATAATACAATATATAGTTCTGTGTGAAATACTATATATTGTATTATTTTTTGTTTGATTTCCGGCTATATCAGCCGTTGATTTTGATTGTCTATTATCTTCTCTGTTTCAGCTTAAACCTTTGTGTCTGATTCTGAAGCAGTCGTACCTGTTCAAAAAGTTCGGCGCTGACGGCAGCAGCTTCTTCACTGCTGGCAGAATTCGTCTGAACCACATTGGAAATCTGTCCGACTGCCTCTGTAATCTGTTGAATCGAAGCAGCTTCTGTCTGTACCGCTTCAGCGATTATACCGATATCACTGTTGGACTGCGTAATTAAATCAAGCGTTGTCTGTAATGTCTGTGATACTTCACCCACGATTTGATTTCCCTTTTCTGCTGCACGCACAGAATTTTCAATCAGCTCTTTGGTCGCCTGAACTGCCTGGTCGGACTGATTGGCAAGGGAACGTACCTCACTGGCTACAACAGCAAAGCCTTTACCTGCTTCACCGGCATGAGTCGCTTCCACAGCCGCGTTTAATGCGAGAATATTTGTCTGGAATGCAATATTTTCAATAGTTGCAATAATCTTTTCAATTTTATCAGATGAATTTTTGATATCCTCCATAGCAGATACCATCTGTTCCATCTGCTGGCTGCTGATAGTTACCTGTTCGCTGGTCAGATGAGCATTTTTCTGAGCGTCGGAAGCTGTTTTCACATTTTCAGCAGCACTGTTGGACAAATCATCTAAAGTAGCAAACAGTTCTTCTACGGCGCTTGCCTGCTGTGTAGCACCCTCTGCAATTTGCTGTGCACTGCCGGAAAGGTTGCCTGCATTGCCAGATACTTTATTTTCTGCCTGATTGATATAATCCATTGCTGTGGACATTGTAGAAGTAAAGCTGTTTATAGATGCCTCAATAGACTGAAAATCACCGATAAAAGGAACGGATGTATATACATTAAAGTTGCCGTCAGACAGTTCTTTCATAATATGATTAATATCCTGTATATATCCCCGAATCTGCTTTACAGAGTTTTCGAGAGTGGTAGAAAGGTCTCCCAGTTCGTTTTTAGCATGATAATTCAGTTTCAAATCCAGTTTTCCATCCTGAAGACAACTGGTTGTTTTGGTAATCATCAGAATTGGTTTGACTATTTGACGGAATACATACACAATCAGGCTGATTAGGCAGATAAGTACCAAAATAAACCCTCCAATAGCTGTATTGCGCATAACACGAATTGTTTCTTTCATATTTGCCGAGCTGGCTTCACTGAGCTCTGTTCCATGTTCCACAACATCATCTAACAATCCCACCAGAGTTGTAAGGTTGGACAAAATGGTTTTCTGATAATATTCCTGTGCCTGTGCAGGGTCAGTTTTCATAAGTTCCAGCACATAGGTGGCCGATTCATGCAATTTTTTATGTAAGGGTTCCATTTCCTTGTGCAGATTCAGAATAAAATCATCATCTGTACCGGTATCACCATAAATCCACTGGCCCAAAATACAGCTTGTAGGGTCTATACTGCCGGTAAATTCAGTATTTGCATACAAAGCATTACTTAGATTTGTAGACCATTTATAGTGTGCTGTTTCTGCCTGCTGTGCTCTGGAGAGCAGAGCATTTACCTGTTCATTGGCTGTTTCATTTTTTTCAATGAGATTGATATTTTTGGTGACCATAATGCTGAATAAGAGTACAGAAATAAAAGCAAATATCACCCGAATACCAACCATAATGTTGATACTTTTACGCATAGGCATAATACCTTCCTTCTTTATAAATTTTTTTGGTAATTGTATTTTACAGAGAGTTGTCATTTGCCGACCAGATATAAAATATCATATATAACGCCTTTCTACAATATATTCTCTGAACTTTTAGTATAACACAATTACAGGAATTTGTGCAATCCTTTTTAAAATAATCCGTATGAAATAATTTCCATAGTATTTTTTATAAGAAAATGGTACGATAAGCTGAAAAAATATTTATGGCAATATAAGTTTGTCAAAGCTTTCCCTGCATTTTGTTTACAAAGTCCGTTTTATAAAGGTTTATCAGGAAATATGGAGTAATTT
>ERZ778516.1544-NODE-1544-length-17205-cov-5.748630_pt1 | contig 17205 bp, 11 predicted proteins | sample MGYA00510342_ERZ778516 | MGnify/ENA primary metagenome ERZ778516 (study PRJEB29527, sample SAMN07138961) | mouse gut metagenome | material: feces | host: mouse | place: China:Nanjing | collected 2016-01-25 ... | reverse complement strand
TAATAAATCATATCTTAATGATTCATACAAAAAAGGCTGAGAATGTATACAGTAGTCATGTATTTTCTTTCCAGAGAATGGAGGCCGCAGGCTGAGAACCTCCATAAGTTCAAATATAGAGATGAATTTCATACAGGAGCCGCATTTTTGAACTAATAGTAGAAAATGACGTTTTACTGTACGTTACGCAGGCTGAGAGTCTTAATTTTAAGAAATTTGGGTGGTACCGCGGAATAAGCCGTCAATTAAAAGTTGGCTGTATGATAAAACTTCGTCCCTTTCAGGGCGGAGTTTTTTATTTATAAACAAAGTGCGGGAAGGTTATCACAAACTTATGTACCTGAAATGCAAGGTATAGCCTGTGCTGGCTTTACAGTAGGCCAAGCTATGGAAATGAAGCCCTTATCAGTTGAAATAGTCTAGTATAACAAAGATATAGAAATCTGTGGGTGGAGCTGGTCAATGGTCAAGTCCCGAAAACCAAGGGCAAATCATGCAGCCAGCGCTTGCGCTGACTGCCTAATAATGTAATCGGCCAAAGGCTGATTACCAAAAAAATCTAGGAAAGGAAAAGCTAATTAGATGAAATTCACAAGATTATAAAAATCAAGTAAATGTGGATATGTACCGATGACTCAGGTTATCAATCTTGATTGATGACATTAGTCGGGAATTTACGACTGTGGAGTGTACAGAAATTTGTGAGTAGTATACCAGTAATGGTTACAAAACCATACACGATGAAACAGTAACTACAAATCGTGAGATTGTAGCGAATCATCTGGCATATATGTTTAGTATATGTTTTTAGTAGCAGGATTATAATGAAGGACAGATTGCAGAGAATCAGAGAAGAAGCAATTCAGAAAATTCAGTTATCTGAAAGCCTTGATAAGCTGAATGAAATCAAGGTATCTGTATTAGGCAAAAAAGGAGCATTGACAGAAGTGCTCAAGGGTATGAAGAATGTTGACGCAGAGGAACGTCCAAAAGTTGGACAGATGGTAAATGATACCCGCGCTGCCATAGAAGAAAAAATAGAGGAAATGCGTTCCCGTCTTGCGGCAGCAGCAAGACAGGCACAGATGCAGGCAGAGGTGATTGATGTCACACTTCCAGCAAAGAAGAACCATATAGGGCATCGTCATCCAAATACCATTGCATTAGATGAACTGGAAAGAATTTTTATCGGCATGGGTTATGAGGTAGTGGAAGGTCCTGAAATAGAATATGATTATTACAATTTTGAAGCCCTTAATATTCCGGCAAACCACCCTGCAAAAGACGAACAGGATACCTTTTATATCAATGATAAAATAGTATTAAGAACTCAGACCTCTCCTGTACAGGTAAGAGTGATGGAACAGGGAAAGCTGCCAATTCGTATGATTGCGCCGGGACGTGTATTTCGTTCTGACGAGGTAGATGCCACACATTCCCCATCCTTCCATCAGGTAGAAGGACTTGTGATAGATAAAAACATTACATTTGCAGACCTGAAAGGAACTCTTGCAGAGTTTGCAAAGGAATTATTTGGAGAAGAAACCAAAGTAAAATTCCGCCCGCATCATTTCCCGTTTACAGAGCCAAGCGCCGAGATGGACGTCACCTGCTTTAAATGCGGGGGTAAGGGTTGCAGAATGTGCAAGGGTTCCGGCTGGATAGAGATTCTTGGCTGCGGCATGGTACATCCCCGTGTATTAAAAATGAGCGGAATTAATCCGGAAGAATACTCCGGTTTTGCTTTCGGCGTTGGTCTTGAGAGAATTGCATTATTGAAATATGAAATAGATGACATGCGTCTTCTTTATGAAAATGACATGCGTTTCTTAAAACAGTTTTAGACAGGAGGAAGGTTGAAAAAATGAATACACCATTATCATGGATTCGGGCATATGTGCCTGAGCTTGACTGTACCGACCAGCAATATGCAGATAAAATGACACTGTCTGGTACAAAGGTAGAAAATTATACAAAACTGAACGAAAATCTTGAAAAAATTGTAATCGGTCAAATTGAAAAAATCGAAAAGCATCCAGATGCGGAAAAGCTGGTAATCTGTCAGGTAAATACCGGCACAGAAACCTTGCAGATAGTCACTGGCGCACCGAATGTATACGAGGGCGCCAAGGTTCCCGTTGTATTAGACGGCGGTCGTGTGGCAGGAGACCATAATGGAAATAAAGCGGCAGGCGGAACAAAAATCAAGAAGGGAAAGCTTCGTGGAGTGGAGTCCTTTGGCATGATGTGTTCCATAGAGGAACTTGGTTCTTCGAGAGATTTTTATCCGGAGGCACCGGAAGACGGCATTTATATTTTTCCTGATACTGCAGAGGTAGGAAAAGATGCGGTAGAAGAACTGGGACTGAAAGATACTGTAATAGAGTATGAAATCACCTCCAATAGAGTAGACTGCTTCGGCGTACTTGGCATAGCCAGAGAGGCCGCCGCAACTTTTGGAAAGCCATTTGTAAAGCCTGAAATCAAAAAAACAGGAAACAGCGAAAAGGCAGAGGATTATATCAGTGTAGAAATCAGAGATACCAAGCTTTGTAAAAGATACTGTGCAAGAGTAATAAAAAATGTAAAAATCGAGCCGTCTCCGGAATGGATGCAGCGCAGGCTTGCAAACTGTGGAATCCGGCCGATTAATAACCTTGTAGATATCACAAATTATGTAATGGAAGAATATGGGCAGCCAATGCATGCCTATGATTTAAGTACATTATCTGGAAATAAAATTATTGTAAGACGTGCAGAAGAAGGAGAAGTGTTCCAGACCTTGGATGGACAGGAGCGCAGGCTTGATTCAGATATTCTCATGATTTGCGATAATGAAAAGGCAGTAGGGCTTGCCGGTATTATGGGCGGTGAAAATTCAAAGATTACAGAGGAGGTAAATCAGGTTCTTTTTGAAGCGGCATGCTTCGACGGAACAAATATCAGGCTTTCGTCAAAAAAGCTTGGTTTAAGAACGGATGCATCCAGCAAATTTGAAAAAGGACTCGACCCAAATAATGCAGGAGCTGCGATTGACAGAGCATGTGCGCTGATTGAAGAACTGGGAGCCGGTGAGGTAGTGGGCGGCATCGTCGATATATATCCGGAAAAGAAGACAGAAAAGAGAATTCCATTTGAGCCGGAAAAATATAACAGTCTTCTTGGAACAGCGATTGCATCTGAGGAAATGCTTGGCTATTTTGACAGACTGGAAATTTCTTATGATAAAGAGAAAAATGAGCTGATTATACCAACCTTCCGTCAGGACCTTGAATGTGATGCAGATATCGCAGAGGAAGTGGCAAGATTTTTCGGTTATGATAATATTCCGGTGTCGCTTCCGTCAGGAGAGGCAACCACAGGAAAGAAATCCTTTAAAATGCACATTGAGGAAATTGCAAGAGAAACAGCAGAATTCTGCGGTTTCTCTCAGGGAATGAATTATTCCTTTGAAAGTCCGAAGGTATTTGACAAGCTGCTGCTGCCAGAGGACAGTGAGCTTAGAAAAACAGTTACGATTTTAAATCCGCTTGGCGAGGATTTCAGCATTATGAGAACAATCTCATTAAACGGAATGCTGACATCTCTTGGCACGAATTATAACAGAAGAAATAAGAGTGCAAGGCTCTATGAGCTTGGAAATATCTATCTTCCAAAAGCACTTCCAGTCACAGAGCTTCCGGATGAAAGAATGATGTTTACTCTCGGAATGTATGGAGAGGGTGATTTCTTTGATATGAAAGGTGTTGTTGAGGAATTTTTTGAGAAGGTGGGAATGAAGAAAAAGCCGGAATACAATCCTGATAATAAAAAGCCATATCTTCATCCGGGCAGACAGGCAGATGTGATTTACAACGGAGAAATCATAGGTTATCTGGGCGAGGTTCATCCTGAAGTGCTTGATAATTATGAGATTGGGGAGAAAGCATATCTGGCAGTGATAGATATCAAAAAGGTAACGGAGCATGCAACCTTTGACAGAAAATATCAGGGCCTTGCCAAATATCCGGCTGTTACCAGAGATTTAAGCATGGTTATGGGAAAAAATATACTCGTTGGAGATGTGGAAAAGGTATTTGAAAAAAGAGGCGGAAAGCTTCTTGAGTCCATGACTTTGTTTGATATATATGAGGGCGCGCAGATTAAACTGGGATATAAATCGGTAGCATATTCCCTTACTTTCAGGGCAAAGGACAGAACTTTGGAGGATAAGGATATTACGCCGATTATGGAGAAGATTCTTGCGGACCTTGGCGAAATGGGAATTGAACTTAGGAAGTAGATAGAAATATAAATTTATGTGGACTTGTAAAGCCTTATGTGGTAATATAATTATTGCCATTTAAGGCTTTTTTCAATTAAAGTAAAAACCAGAAAATATTGAAAAAATGCTTAAAGTCATTTAGGCTGGTACATAAATTGGTATGCAGCAAAATATTAAAGTTATAAAAAATGACTATTTTAAGGAGGAATATACAAAAATGAAACTGGGAATCGTAGGTCTGCCAAACGTCGGCAAAAGCACATTATTCAATTCACTTACAAAGGCAGGTGCGGAATCTGCCAACTATCCATTCTGTACCATAGACCCGAATATCGGCGTTGTGGCGGTACCGGATGAAAGACTTGACAAGCTGGCAGCACTTTATCATTCTGCAAAAATCACTCCTGCTGTTATTGAATTTGTTGATATTGCAGGTCTTGTAAAGGGCGCATCAAAGGGAGAGGGACTGGGAAATCAGTTTCTTGCCAATATCAGAGAGGTAGATGCCATTGTTCATGTGGTGCGCTGTTTTGAGGATACGAATATTATTCATGTAGAAGGCGATATAGACCCAATTCGAGATATTGAAACCATTCATCTGGAGCTTATTTTTTCGGACCTTGAAATTCTGGAACGAAGAATTGCCAAGGTGGTGAAGCTGATAAGAAATGATAAAAAAGCGGCAAAGGAGCATGAACTTCTTTTAAAAATAAAAGCTCATCTGGAGGAAGGGAAGCTTGGAAAAAGTTTTCAGACTGACGATGATGAGGAGGAAGAATTTCTTTCGGAGTATAATCTGCTTACCTGCAAACCGGTTATTTTTGCCGCAAATGTAAAGGAAGAGGACCTTGCTGAGGATGCAAAGGATAACCCATATGTGGAAAAGGTGCGAGAATATGCTTCTGAAAATGGTTTTGAAACCTTCGCTGTATGTGCTCAGATTGAACAGGAGCTTTCCGAGTTGTCCGAAGATGAGAGAGAAATGTTTATGGAAGATTTGGGAATCAAAACCTCCGGTCTTGATAAATTAATTCAGGCAAGTTACAGTCTCTTGGGGCTTATGAGCTTTTTGACCGCAGGAGAGACAGAGACAAGAGCATGGACGATTAAGAAGGGAACAAAAGCACCACAGGCAGCAGGGAAAATTCATACTGATTTTGAGCGGGGCTTTATACGGGCAGAAGTCGTGAACTATCAGAATCTTCTGGACTGCGGTTCTTATGCAGCGGCAAAGGAGAAAGGTCTTGTGGGACTGGAAGGGAAAGATTATGTTGTGCAAGATGGAGATGTAATACTTTTCAGATTTAATGTATAAATATTTTTAGCATATAAAATATTATGTACAAAATAAAAACATTTTTAACATAAATATTTGGACAGGAGGAAATATGCCTGAAAGCGTAAGCATTAGCTTCCCGCATCTGGGGATAGCTTTGGAACACTTAAAAAACTCTTTTTCTGTCTTTGGAATTGATATAGCATATTATGGTCTGATTATCGGTATTGGCATGCTGACAGCCATGTTGCTGGCATTTCACGATGCAAGGGTTTCAGGACAGAAGGTAGATGATTATCTGGATTTGGCATTGTTTGGTATTATTTTTGGCATTGCAGGGGCTAGAATTTATTATGTCATCTTTGAATGGGATTATTATAAAAATAATCTGGATGAAATTTTTAATCTCAGAAAGGGAGGACTGGCAATCTACGGAGGTATTATTACAGGAGTGATTGTCTGTATTATACTGGCAAAAATAAAAAAGTTATCCCTGTGGAAAATGACAGATACCGGTGCCATAGGGCTGATTACCGGACAGATGATTGGAAGATGGGGAAATTTTTTTAACAGGGAAGCATATGGCGGAGATACGAATTCTCTCTTTGCTATGCGAATGAATATAAATGACCCGAATGTATCGGTAATCGTTCAGGACAACGTGACAGTGATTGACGACCAATACATACAGGTACATCCGACTTTTTTGTATGAATCCTTCTGGTGTCTCTGTATTTTAATCTTATTGCAGCTTTTTAAACGAAAGAAAAAATTTGAAGGAGAAGTCTTTCTGTGGTACATTACAGCCTATGCGTTCGGCCGGTTTTTTATTGAGGGATTAAGAAAAGACCAGCTTTTAATAGGTGGCACTGGTATTGCGGTTTCACAGCTTTTATCGGCAGTTCTGTTTATTTTGGGAATTACATTAATTCTTGCAAACAGAATTCGAATTGCCAGAAATTTAAAGCCTGTTTTTGTTGGAAAGGCCGTAACAGAAAAAAATGCCGGATATTTTTCAAAAGAAATCTGGCGGACAATAAAGTTTGCCGAGCATGCGCATAAGGGACAGAAATGGAAACTTCCTGATGGTACGGATATTTCATATTTTGAAGGACATCTGATGGGGGTATACCATATTTTGGAAAAAGAAAAAATCGCAGATATGGAAATGCTGGAAACTGCTCTGCTTCATGATATTTTGGAGGATACCGGCACACAATATGAAGAGCTGGAAAAACGATTTGGAAAGCAGGTAGCTGAAAATGTCAAATGGCTGACCAGAACAAAGAAAATTTCCTATGAGGCATATATTGACGCACTTATATTAAATGGAAGTGATGTGGCGCTGATTGTAAAGCTTGCAGACAGATTGCATAATATTACAAATCTTATGAATCTTGGAAGCGAAGAATGGCATTTAAAGAAAACCGGACAGGCAAGATATATGATTGAAAAAATATCGCAGCATGAGGTAATGGAAAGATACAGTGGATTAAAAGACCGGCTGCTTGAGCAAATCAGAAGCGAGGTGCACAGGCTGCAGGAGATGGGAGAAGCTGCCAGAGAATAGAAGCTTTCGGTTAAATTGTTTTTTTGGCTTGATTTATCTATCTAATTGATATATAATAATCTATGAAGTGGTGATTTTTGGTAAAAGTGGAGCAAAGAACACGTATTGCCTCAAAAGAGCAAAGAATGCAGCTTATTTTTTATTCTGGGTGAGTATAATTATTTGATTAATATAAAGGGACTGCTGATTATTCCGGCAAAGCTTTGGGAGTTTCTGGGAGAGAAGTTTGTAATAACCCGCGGCCTTGGCGGATATCTTTTTTTATTTTTTCATCGTATATAAGCTCAGTTTGCTGTCAGATAAAATATACTTTTGATAATGGACAGGCACAGTTTGCAACAACAGCCGAGTGTATGGGAGGTATCCATGAACTTCAGACATCAGCCGGTATTACTGGAAGAAACAATTAAAAATCTGAATATAAAATCAGACGGCGTCTATGTGGATGGAACCCTTGGTGGAGCAGGACATGCCTATGAAATATGCCGGAGACTTTCCAAAGAGGGAAGATTTATAGGCATAGACCAAGATGCAGATGCGTTACAGGCAGCACAGCAAAAGCTTCAGGTATTTGACGGGAAGGTACAGATAAATTGCATAAAGAGCAATTATCGTCAGATAAAATCAGTGTTTGAGCAGCTTGGCATAAAAAAAGCGGATGGAATACTTTTGGATATAGGCGTTTCTTCCTATCAGCTTGATACATTGGAGAGAGGCTTTACCTATAAGGAAGAGGCTCCTCTGGATATGCGAATGGACAGAGAGGCTTTGATTTCAGCGAAGAATGTGGTAAACGAATATGACGAACTGAGACTTTTCCAGATTATCCGTGACTATGGCGAGGAAAGATTCGCAAAAAACATTGCCAAACATATCAGAATAGCAAGAGAAAAAAAAGAAATAGAAACGACAGAAGAGCTTGCAGAAATTATAAAGGCTGCGATTCCGGCAAAAATGAGAGCAGACGGCGGACATCCGGCAAAAAGAACCTTTCAGGCGATTAGAATTGAAGTAAATAAGGAATTGGAAGTTCTGGAAGCTTCTATAAACAATATGATAGATTTACTGAATGACGGAGGCAGACTTTGTATTATTACCTTTCATTCATTAGAGGATAGAATTGTAAAAAATAAATTCAGAGAAAATGAAAATCCGTGTATATGTCCCAAAAACTTTCCGATATGTGTATGCGGCAGAAAACCAAAGGGAAAGGTAATTACAAGAAAACCGATTGTTCCAGGGGAAATGGAAATACTGGAAAATAAACGTTCCAAAAGTTCAAAGTTAAGAGTATTTGAGAAGATGGCATAAAGAAATGGGAGAAATTGAAAGAAATAGTATTAGTCAATAAGTAATACTAATTAAGAGGTGATATTATGGGACACAAATCATATGAATATAATTCAGGGAAATATAATTCAGGGAAATATTATTCAGAAGGCAGTACAGCGAGGAAAATAGACTATCAGGCAGACAGAAAAAAACAGAACGCGTCCTCCAAAAGTAGAAATGCAGAATATCATCGGGGAAGTGCAGCTCCTGCAAGAAGATATGAGGAAGAGCCGGCTCCTGCAAGAAAAAGGCAGCAAAAGCCTTTATCAAAGTATCAGCAGAGGGAAATGGAAAAAGAGAGCAGCAGGGCAAAATACCGCAGAATGCAGTCCGAGTCCATGAGTCTTGGATATGTTGTCTTTCTTTCCGCAATGGTTCTTGTTTCGGCGTTTCTGGCTGTCAGATATCTGAATTATCAAGCAGAAATTTCAGGAATAAAATCCAATATTCATTCACTCAAATCCAATATAGAGGTTATTTCCTCTCAAAACGACGCTGTGTCCTATGATATTAATGCATATATTGATATCAACAGAATTATTGATACAGCGCTCAATGAATTGGGAATGATTATGGCAAATGAGGAACAAATCAAATATTTCCAGAAAAATGTAGATGAATTTATGAATCAGTACGCTGATGTACCTGATACGGAGTGATAAACAGATTATGAGGAAAACTGTAAAGAAACAGAAAAGAAAACGCATACCAGCAGTGTTTACTAGAAAAATGAGTGAGAAAAGTGTGATACTTTTTTCGTTTCTGCTGCTGACATTATTTTTCTTAAGCGTTGCGATGCTGAGAATCAATAATGCAAAGGGTGAGGAATATACCGTAAAAGTGTTATCACAGCGGAGTTACAGAAATGCGGTTCTTCCGTACAAGCGGGGTGATATTATAGACAGAAACGGTGTTACGCTTGCCACCAGCATTAAAGTGTATAATCTGATTCTGGACCCGAAACTAATTCTCTCAGAGGAGAAATTTCTGGGACCTACACTGGAGGCATTGAATAAATGTTTCGGATATGATACAGATGAACTGACAAAGCTAATCCATGATAACAGCAAAAGAAGTTATCTGATTTATGAGAAGCAGCTTTCTTATGAACAGATTAAGGATTTTCTGGAAATTTCAGAAGATACAGAAAAACATCCATATGTAAAGGGAGTCACATTTGAGAGTGAATATGAGAGAAAATATCCATTTTCCACGCTGGCAAGCAGCGTGATTGGCTTTACCGTAGCAGGCAATGTGGGCAACTGGGGAATAGAAGAACAGTATAATGATACTCTGAATGGAGTAGACGGCAGGGAATACGGCTATGTCAATAATGACAATATTATGGAAAGAATTATAAAAAATCCAACAGATGGAAATAATATCATTTCCACATTGGATTTTAATATACAGACTATTGTAGAAAAATATATTGCTCAGTGGAAAGAGCGGTATACGCCGAAAAATATCGGGGTAATTGTGATGGACCCGAACAATGGAGAAATTCTTGCTATGGCGGGAGATACAAACTATGATTTGAATAACCCGAGAGATTTAACTCCATTTTGTTCACAGGAAGAAATCGATGCCATGACTGATGAGCAGCAAATCACAAAGTTGAATGAGATATGGAGAAATTATTGTATCAGTGATACTTTTGAACCGGGTTCCACATTTAAGGCATTTACAGTGGCAACTGCTCTGGAACAGGGATTGGTCAACAAAAATACAACTTTTGTTTGTGACGGCGGAGAGCAATATCCAAGCCAGTATGTAAAATGTCACAAAACGGGAGGTCATGGAACAATTACTCTTGCTAATTCACTGGCGTTTTCCTGTAATGATGCCATGATGCAGATTAGCGTGCTAGAAGGACAGGAACTCTTTTTCAATTATCAGAAAAAATTTGGATTTGGCTCCAGAACAGGTGTTGATTTGCCGGGCGAAGCAAGCGCTGCAACTCTTTTGTTTCAGCCTGAAAATATGACACCTCTCAATCTGGCAAGCTGTTCCTTTGGACAGTGCTTTAATGTTACAATGATTCAGCTTGCGGCAGGCTTTTGCTCTCTGATAAATGGAGGTTATTATTATGAGCCTCATATAGTCAGTCAAATTGTGAAACCAAATGGAAGCATTGTAAAGAATATAAAAGGAGAAGTAATTAAACAGACCGTGACAAAAGAGAACTCCGATTATATTAAAACTGGTCTACGAGAGTGTGTGGAAATCGGAACAGGTAAAAGTGCAGCCGTAGACGGCTATATTGTTTCCGGAAAAACCGGAACTGCACAGAAGCTTACTGTGGACCCGGAAAAATACATTTTGTCCTTTATCGGTTTTGCGCCGTATGAGAAACCGGAGATTGTGTGCTATGTACTGGTAGATGACCCGGTCGACCCGGACCAGTCCTCCGCTATTACAGGGACATTGTTTTCCAGTATTATGGCAGAAGTTCTTCCATATGTAAATGCAAAAAAGGATGGACCTGAATCTGAACCTGCTACTGACCCTGCCACACAACCGGAATCAACTACTGAGCCAACTTCAGAACCGACTTCAAGTGAGAATGAAACTACTACCCAGTCCAATATTGGAGAAGACGAGCGGGCAAACAGAAATATTGAAACTGAGACTACGGCTCTCCCGGTTCCACAGTAATAGAAAAAATAGTCATATATTCGGCAAAGATTAATAAAATGTTATGAAATACTTTGTAAGGACTGGAAAAAATTGTTTCATAGCAGGCTGAAAGGCGAATTCAGAAGCAGAATTTATAATAAAAAAAAGCTGGTATTGTTTTTTTTCATAGTAGTTCTTATTTTTCTGCTTTTGTGTGTAAGGGTGGGTTATGTGATGATTTTTCAATCAGAGCATTATACGGGTATGGCAAAAAAACTGCACGAAAGGGAAAGACAAATAAAGGCAGCAAGAGGAAAACTGATTGACAGAAATGGTGTGGTAATCGCTTCAAATGAGACAGTCTGCACTGTTTCTGTTATTTATAGTCAGATGACAGACCGTGAAAAAGTAATAGAAGTTCTGTCAGAAACGCTTGAGCTGGAAGAGGAAACTGTCAGAAAAAAGGTAGAGAAATTCAGTTCCAGAGAAAAAATTAAATCAAATGTTCCCAAGGAAACTGGAGATTTAATTCGTTCTTATGATTTAGACGGAGTAAAAGTGGATGAGGATTATAAGCGCTATTATCCTTTTGAAAGTCTGGCTTCAAAAGTTCTGGGTTTTACGGGAAGTGATAATCAGGGAATTATCGGAATAGAGGTGGAATATGAGGATTATTTAAAGGGAACAGACGGAGAAATTCAGACTCTCACAGATGCAAGGGGTGTAGAGCTTGATTATGTAGTAGAGGGAAGAAAAGAAGCGATTCCGGGAAAAAATATTATGTTGTCTTTGGATGTGAATATACAAAAGTATGCAGAACAGGCAGCACAGAAAGTATTGGAGGAAAAAAATGCAAATTATGTATCTATTATTGTGATGAATCCTCAGAACGGTGAAATTTACGCAATGGTAAGCATACCGGAATTCAATCTAAACAGCCCCTATACACTGAATTATGAGACAGAAGAAAAAAAAGGAACAGAAGAGTATCAGAATCTTCTGAATAAAATGTGGCGAAACCCGTGTATTAATGATACCTATGAGCCGGGTTCCACCTTTAAAATAGTAACTGCTACGGCGGGACTTGAGGAGGGAGTCGTTACATTGGACAGCACATTTTCATGTCCGGGTTATCGGATGGTGGAGGACAGAAGAATCAAGTGCCATAAAACTGTGGGACATGGAAGTGAAACTTTTGTGGAGGCTACCATGAATTCCTGTAATCCTGTTTTTATTGATGTAGGACTGAGAATAGGACCGGAAAGATATTTTTATTATCTGGAAAAACTTGGACTTTTAGAAAAAACAGGAGTAGATTTGCCGGGCGAGGCGGGAACAATTATACATAAGCTGGAAAATGTAGGACTTGTAGAAATGGCTACCATGTCTTTTGGCCAGTCCTTTCAGATTACACCTCTTCAGCTTTTAAGGGCAGCCAGTGCTGTAATAAATGGTGGAACATTAATTACTCCACATTTTGCAATAGGAGTATGTGACGATGAGGGAAATCTGACGGAAACTTTTGAATATGAGACCAAAGAGGGAGCGGTGTCTGCACAGACATCAGAAAATATGAAGTATATTCTCACTCAGGTAGTAAGTGAAGGAGGAGGAAAAAACGGACAGGTGGAGGGATATAACATAGGCGGAAAGACAGCTACTTCGGAAAAACTGCCCAGAGGCAGCGGAAAATATATCGGTTCTTATATTGGATTTGCACCGGCAGATGACCCACAGGTCATAGCCATATGCATGATTGATGAGCCGGAAGGGATTTATTATGGAGGAACCATAGCGGCGCCAGTTATTAGTTCACTTTATGAAAATATACTACCTTATTTAAATATAAAAAAAGCAGAGCAGTAATTTTGTATATATAAAATTCTGTATATATAATATTCTGTATATATAATATTCTGTATATAATATAATTCTGTATATAATATAATACACCAAAGAATATGGATATAAATTTGAAAAATATCAATTCGGAAAAATATCAATTCGGAAAAATAAGGTGAAAAAATGCAGACAGATATTTTATTGGCAATACTTATTTCATTTTTTACCAGTGTACTGCTTACCCCCATTGTAATTCCGTTTTTACAGAAATTTAAAATGGCTCAGCAGGTCCGTGAGGAGGGGCCAAGGAGCCATTTTAGAAAATCAGGTACTCCAACTATGGGAGGGCTTATTATTCTTGGAGCAGTTGTGGTTACTTCACTGGTATTTGTCAGAGAGTATACAGAAATCATTCCAGTCATGTATACTACTCTGGGATTTGGGCTGATTGGATTTCTTGATGATTATATTAAAATTGTTATGAAAAGAAATCTGGGATTAAGACCTGCACAAAAAATGATTTTGCAGATTTTCATAACGCTGGTTTTTTTGTGTTATTTGTATCGTTACGAAGAGATGGGAACAGATATTTTAATTCCCTTTACAGGTGAAAGTATAGAGCTTGGAATATGGTATTATCCTTTTTTGTTTTTTGTAATGCTGGGTACTGTAAATGGAGCAAATTTCACTGATGGTCTGGACGGACTTGAAAGTGGGGTTACAGTTTTGATTTCTGTGTTTCTGACAGTTGCGGCAATTGATTTTCAAAAGGATTTATTTATTATTACAGCGGCTGTCACAGGAAGTCTTCTGGGATTTTTACTGTTTAATGTTTATCCTGCAAAGGTTTTTATGGGAGATACAGGTTCTCTTGCTCTGGGAGGATTTGTTGCTTCTGCGGCAATTATATTGAAAATACCGCTGTTTCTGGCAATGGTAGCGTTTGTTTATCTGCTGGAGGTTCTTTCCGTTGTGCTGCAGGTGACTTTTTTTAAGATAACGGGAGGAAAGAGAATTTTTAAAATGGCTCCTCTGCATCATCATTTTGAGATGTGCGGCTGGGAGGAAACAAGAATTGTAGTACTGTTTACGATTATTACAGCTTTAATGTGCCTGCTGGCACTCAAGAGCTTTTAAAAAATATGAACTGGAGGATATGGAGATGGAACTTAAAGATAAGCTTGTACTTGTGGCAGGTGCGGGAATCAGCGGCATAGGAGCTGTGGGACTTTTGAAAACAGCAGGAGCGCAGGTGATTTTATATGATGGAAACGCTGCGTTTTCGGAAGATGTATTATATGAAAAAATGCGTGTCGCATGTGTTCAGGATTTGGACCATGTAGAGATTGTTCTCGGTGAACTTTTGGAGGAGGTTGTAGAGGATATTGATTTATGTGTGGTCAGTCCGGGAATTCCAATGGATGCTGCCTGTATGAAGATAATTTTGTCAAAAAACAAGCCTGTATGGGGTGAAATAGAGCTTGCATACCACTGTTCAAAGGGAAGAGTGATAGGAATTACAGGAACAAATGGAAAAACTACCACCACAGCTCTTACCGGGCAAATTATGGCAGATTATTTTGAAAGTACCTTTGTAGTAGGAAATATCGGGACTCCATATACCCTTATGGCGGGGAGAACAAGAAAAGCTTCTGTGACAACTGCGGAGATAAGCAGCTTTCAACTGGAAACCATTCATGACTTTCATCCTGTGATTTCAGCAGTTTTAAATATTACACCAGACCATCTGGACCGGCATAAAACAATGGAATGCTATATTAATACAAAGTTAAGCATTACCAGAAATCAGATGGAAAATGATGTCTGTGTGCTGAATTATGAAGATAAGGTATTAAGAGAACGCTCAAGAGAGCTGAAATGCAAAGTGGTATTTTTCAGCAGCAGAACAAAATTGGAAAATGGTATTTATATGGATGAAAACAGAAATATTTATCTTGCAGAAAATGGCAGAGATAAATATCTTATGAATACAAAAGAAATGAAATTGGTAGGGACTCATAACGCCGAGAATGTAATGGCGGCAATTGCAATCGCAGAGGCGGCAAAAATTCCGGATGATATCTATTTGAAAACAATCAGAGCTTTTGATGCCATAGAACATAGAATTGAATATGTAGCTGAAATAAATAATGTAATCTATTATAATGATTCCAAGGGAACAAACACTGACGCTTCGAAGAAGGCTTTAGAGGCAATGGAGCGGAAAACAGTGCTGATTGCGGGAGGTTATGATAAAAATTCTGAATATGATGACTGGGTAAATGCCTTTGGTGATAAAATCAAATGTCTTGTTTTACTGGGTGCGACAAAGGATAAAATAGCACAAGCAGCCGAAAATCATGGCTTTACAAATATAAAAAAGGTTGGTACACTTAAGGAAGCGGTAGAGATTTCCGCAAAGGAGGCAGAGAGCGGAGAAGCAGTTCTTTTATCACCTGCCTGCGCAAGCTGGGATATGTTTAAAAGTTATGAGGAAAGAGGAAAGCTCTTTAAACAGTATGTAAAGGATTTGAGTTAAAAGGAGGCGCAGCATGAGCAGCAGAAATCACAGTGCCAGTCCACCGGTAAATTCCAGACAATATACAAATTCCAAACGATATATAACAAGGAGTAAAAACTTTGTAAAAAAGAAACCAGTGAAAAAAAGTTATTTTGATTACAGCCTGCTGTTTTTAATTATCTTTATGCTGGCATTTGGTCTGCTGATGCTTTACAGTACCAGCTCATACAATGCAGCGATTGAGTTTGGTTCTTCTACATATTATTTGAGAAAACAGCTTCAGGCAACCATATTGGGTCTTATCGCCATGTTTATCGTTGCAAATATAAATTATCGAAAGTTTGTATGGACAGGAGTATTCGGTTATATTGTTTCTATTATTATGATATTTCTGGTATTATCGCCTCTTGGATACGAAGCGAACGGCGCAAGAAGATGGATTATCATTGCAGGAATCAGTGTTCAGCCGGCGGAGGTTGCAAAAATATCTTTGATTTTACTGCTTGCGGTGGTAATCAGCAATAACAGACAGAATATTCGAAAAATTTCCATTACAGCAAAGATTTTTGCACTGTGTATACCAATGGCAGGCAGTATTCTTATCATTACTAAAAATATGAGTTCTGCTCTGATTATTGTAGGAATTGCATTTGTTATGCTTTTTATCGCTAGTCCGAAATACAGTCACTATATTATTCTCGGCGTTGCCGGAGTTACAGTGATTCTGGTTTATCTTTTTACCGGTTCAGGCTTTCGAAGTGAGCGTGTGGCGGCATGGCTGGACCCTGAGAGTTATGCGCAGGGAAAGGGATATCAGACGTTACAGTCTTTGTATGCAATTGGTTCGGGAGGACTGACCGGAAAGGGACTTGGACAGAGTGTTCAAAAGCTTGGCTATGTGCCGGAGGCACAGAATGATATGGTTTTCTCCATTATCTGTGAGGAACTTGGGCTTTTTGGCGGTATTGCTGTGATTTTGCTGTTTTTATTAATGATTTGGCGGTTTATGATTATTGCGAACAATGCAGAGGACCTTTATGGCTCCATGATTGTAATCGGGGTTATGGCACATATATCCATTCAGGTTATTTTGAATATTGCAGTTGTTACAAATGTAATACCAAATACCGGTATTACACTTCCGTTTATCAGTTACGGAGGAACCTCGGTGGTGCTGCTGCTTGCGGAAATGGGGCTTGTACTGTCGGTATCAAAGAGAATAAAGCTGGAATAGCGGAAAGAGGAAAAGATTGAAAAGGAAACCAAAAGCGAAAACAATCATTATTTTTTTTCTGCTGGCAGTTGTCACAGGAATGCTTCTTTTTGCGGCTGCATTAAGGATTTCCGTTATTACCTGTGAAGGAAATGAAAAATGTTCACAAGAAAGTATAGAAGCATATCTGTTTAAAAAGGATATAGACAGAAATCCATTTGTTTTTTTGTTTCAATCCTTTTTTCTTGACAATAAGGAGATTCCGTTTATTGAAAAATATGATGTTGAGATGGTATCTCTGACAGAATTTAAAATAAATGTATATGAAAAGAGTGTTATCGGCTATTTAAAATATATGGGAACCTGTATGTATTTTGATAAGGATGGTATTGTTGTGGAGGTTACGGATACTGAGCTGGAAGGAATTGTAAATATACGGGGAATTGAATTTGACCATATTGTAGTAAATGAAAAAATTCCTGTAAAGGACAAGGCTACCTTTGACACGCTTCTTGATATTACACAGTTAATTGATTACTACGGGATTCATACCGATTATATTGATATT
>ERZ778516.1539-NODE-1539-length-17245-cov-9.649913_pt1 | contig 17245 bp, 9 predicted proteins | sample MGYA00510342_ERZ778516 | MGnify/ENA primary metagenome ERZ778516 (study PRJEB29527, sample SAMN07138961) | mouse gut metagenome | material: feces | host: mouse | place: China:Nanjing | collected 2016-01-25 ... | reverse complement strand
CGTACGTATTTGGAAAAACACTCCATTACCGGCACTGACCTGATCTTGCTCCTTATCTGCCTCAACCTTTAGCGGGAAACAGTTTCTCATGAAGTTGATAGTTAAAGGAAGTTAACTATACCCCAGATACTCTTTTCCTTTGTGTACTAATTATACAAAGGGGAAAATAAGATATCCCCGAACTCTAAATAACAGAATATGAAGAATACAGAAAATAACAAGAACTTATATCGTCGCTATCTGGATGATCTCTATACCACAGAGAATGCCCGGGAAATACTGAACAGCTTGCACCACCCGGATAATCATAAAACACTCGATGAGTTGTCTTCTGATGTGTGGGAAGAAGCGGCAACACAGCAACCTCTCACTGATCTTGAACGGGAACACTATAAACGGGAAGCACGCCAATTATTGAAACGCATAGAACATAAAAAACGTACTTGGCTGCGTCGTATCGCTGTTGCTGCCATCAGCACAGCAGCAATCGTTTGTCTTGTACTAGGCGGAATTCATTATCTGGAACATCTGAATGAACGACAGACTATCTATCTGGAAGCCTCAACCTCTTATGGAGAACGTAAACAGATTCTTCTGCCCGACGGCACCCAACTGACACTAAATTCATGTTCACATGTACGGTATCCGAATAGTTTCAAAGGAGAAGAACGTAAAATAGTACTGGAAGGTGAAGGATATTTTCAGGTATACAGAAATGAGGAACAGCCTTTTATTGTCAGTACCCGCCGTTTCGATATACGTGTATTGGGAACCTGCTTTGACATAAAATCCTATTCTTCTGATGAAATTGTTTCTGTAGAGGTGGAAAGCGGAAAGGTACAAGTGGACTTGCAGGAAGCAATGATGCGGTTAAAAGGCAAGGAACAGGTACTTATCAATACCATTTCGGGTGAATACAGCAAACGACGCGAAGAGCGCCCGGTGGCGATATGGAAAAAAGGTGGACTGCGTTTCAACAGTACTCCGATACGTGACGTGGCAAAGGAGCTGGAGCGAATGTACAATTGCCGCATTACATTTGCCGATGGTAAATTCAATAATCTGATTTCCGGAGAGCACGACAATAAGAGCCTGGAAGCAGTTCTTCAATCTATCGAATATACAAGTGGTATCCGGTATAAAAAAGAAGGAAACTGCATATTGTTATATAAATAGCAAAAAGATGTTAATCACACCCTGGCATATAATCCATCGTGTGTATTACTTTATAGAACCTTGAATATTAAACTTATAATTCTAAAAAAAATTATATTATGAAAGCACCCGGTTAATCCTATTTCAGAAAAATAGGAGCCGTCTCTCAGAGAAGCCCCTATTCCGTAATCCGGACGGATATTCATTCGTTTCGACCCGTGTGAATAACGTATCGCACATTACGAACTTTGTTTTAAATAATCTATTCAATTACTAAAACGTACAAATTTATGAATAATCTTCCTAATATAAAAAGGAAAGGCAGGAATGTACATTCATTTTTAGCTTTTTTACTATTCGTATGCTTGTCATCATTGCCTTATTACACACAGGCGCAGGAAAAGAAAAACATTACGCTGGATGTCAAGAATGAAACTGTAGAAAATGTATTCAATCAACTAAGCAAGCAGACCGGCTACAAATTCTTTTATGACCAGGAAATTGTGAATGCTGCTCCACGCATTTCAATCAAAGCACGCAACAGCTCATTAGAAAATATTCTGAGCAAGATAACGGTACAGACCAATTTATATTTCAATAGGAAAAACAATACCATCTCCGTCGGCAAACAAAAAAGTCGGGAAACAATAAAGTCTATAAGAACCAAAACAGTCAACGGAACAGTTACAGACCAGAACGGTGAACCCATTATCGGTGCCAATGTATTAGTAAAAGGTACGACAAACGGTATCATTACCGATATTAACGGAAACTACTCTTTGGCAAACGTAACCGAAGACGCTACTATTCAGTTCTCATACATCGGATATCAAACAACCGAAGTTAAAGCTAATAGTAAAGAGTTAGCGCGCATCATACTAAAAGAAGACAGCGAACTGCTGGACGAAGTAATAGTAGTAGGTTACGGCGTACAGAAACGCAGTGATGTCACAGGGGCTATTTCTTCCGTAACTTCCGAGAAACTGAATGCCACCCCCTCTTCCAGCTTGGGTGAAATGCTGAGAGGACAAGCTGCCGGTGTACAAGTCACCATGGCTAATGCCGCGCCTGGTGGAAGTTCAAACATTCTGATTCGGGGACGGCGTTCCCTTTCCGGTGGAAATGACCCTCTTTATATTGTGGACGGTGTTCCAATGAGTAGTATAGATGATATAAACTCCAACGATATAGCATCGCTCGAAGTTCTGAAAGACGCCTCTTCACAATCAATCTATGGTGCACGCGCCGCCAACGGTGTCATACTGATTACTACCAAACGGGGAAAGACCGGAAAGATGAAAATCAGTTATAACACTTACGCTGCTTCACAAAGTATTCATAAGAACTTTGAGTTTTACAATGGAGAAGAATGGGCTGCTTTACGTAAGGAAGCATACTACAATGCCAATCTTAGTTATGATGAAGCCGACTGTTTCAGAGGGTTGATGCTCGACGTGCTCAAATCAGGAGAATATGTTGACTGGGAAAAACTAATGATAAGCTCCGTCTGGCAACAAAAGCACGATATTCTAATCCAATCCGGCGGGGACAAAACAAAATACGCCTTGGGATTGGGATATTTTGACCAGAACGGTATGGTTCCTAATTCAGGATTCCAGCGTTTGAGCGGACGATTGAACATCGACCACAAACTACTGAAAAACCTGACAATAGGTACGAACTTCTTATACACCAAATCATGGAAGAAAACAGCCGACGGCTCCTTCAATTCATTTATCACCATGCCGCCTCTGGCAAAAGTATATAATGACGACGGTTCATTGCGTGAAGATGTAACCGAAGCCGGGGAGTCTCATTACAACCCATTATGGAATATCGACTACTCAAACAATAAAAGCCAGACAGACCGGTTATTGATCAACTTCTTCGTAGACTGGAAAATCACAAAGGACTTGTCATATCGTGCCAACGGAAGTTTGAATACCAGAACCGTCCATAGCAACACGTATCAGGGAACGAAGCACACGACCGGACGCAACAACAATGGAAAAGCGACTGCCGGAACCAGTTTCTCCAATGACTACCTGTTCGAGAATATAGTCAACTATGTGAAGGATTTCAATAAGAATCATCATTTCGACGCAACCTTTATGCAAAGTGTGAATGTCATTGAATGGAAGAGTTTAGGAATAAACGGCACAGGATTTGCGAATGACGACTTGACCTACAATGCAATAGGTTCCGCCAATGAATATGGTACTCCTACCTGGCAATTGTCTGACAGAAAACTTTTATCATTCTTAGGACGTGTGAGATACAACCTGTTCGAGAAATACTTATTCACCTTCGCTTTACGCGTGGACGGCTCTTCGGTTTTCGGGAAAAATAATAAATATGGTTATTTCCCCTCAGGAGCTTTTGCCTGGCGGATAAATGAAGAGTCCTTCTTGAAAGAAGCCAAATGGTTGTCCAACCTGAAACTCCGTCTAAGTTACGGTGCGGTGGGTAATCAAGGAGTCAATCCTTATAAATCACTTGGCTTGACTGACAGATACCTGACTGAATTCGGAGATAAAACAGTCATCGGATACCTGCCCGGAACAGAATTGACCAATCCTAACTTGAAATGGGAAACGTCCACTTCCGGGAATATCGGACTTGATTTCGGATTCTTCAACGGAAGAATCAATGGTACGATAGAATACTATACTACCAAGACTACCGACCTGCTTGTCACCAAGTCTATCCCGAGCTCACTGGGATATTCCACCCAGACCGTGAATCTGGCGGAAATGAAGAATAATGGTATCGAAATAACGCTGAATACCATTCCCATCAAAATCAAAGATTTCAGATGGGATGTCAACTTCACTTTCACCAAGAACAAAAATGAAATAAAAAAGATAGACGGACAAGTCGATGAGAATGGAAAACCGCTTGATGACGTGAACAACAAATGGTTTGTCGGATATCCGATGAATGTATATTACGACTATGTATTTGACGGCATCTGGCAAAAAGATGACGATATCGCCAATTCTCATATGCCGACAGCTACTCCGGGCAGTATCAAACTGCGGGATGTGAACAACGACAATCAGATAACAGCCGATGACAGAGTAGTGATGCAACGTGACCCCAAATGGATAGGTACGGTCGGCACATCTTTCAACTATAAGGGATTCGACTTATCTGCCGACTTGTATATCTCTCATGGTGGGACAATCTACAACCCTTATCTGACCACATTCGAGAATGGTGGCGACTTGACTGCCAAGCGGAACGGTATCCGACGCAATTACTGGACACAGAATAACCCGTCTAATGAAGCCCCTGCACCCAACATGACGCAAGCACCCGCATACATCAGTTCATTGGGCTATCAGGATGCATCATATGTCCGTCTGCGAAACGTTACTTTCGGATACAATTTTCCCCGTGCACTTATCAGCAAAGCATACATGCAAAGTCTGAGACTCTATATGACACTGTCTAACTTCTGGACGAAAACCGACGTACAGGCTTACGGCCCGGAACAGACTCCGGGAGATTATCCCGAACCCAGGACTGTATTATTTGGATTGAATGTGACATTTTAATAAGGTAAAATCATGAAAAAGAGTATATTATTTATATTTACAGCCTGCTTCCTCTTTACTACTTCCTGCTCCGACTTCCTGGACGAAGAACATAAGACGAAGTATAGCTCCGAATACGTATTCGGAACACCGGAAGGGCTAAAGCTCGCTGTCAATGCACTATACGCATTGCAACGTAACTATGCAAATGATACTGAGAACTCCACCATCTTTGCTTTGGAAAGAGGTACGGATTTAGCCGTAACCAACGGTGGAACCGGTAACTTTTACGGCATCTATGACCCTAATTATTTAAAGCCGTCTGCTTATCAGGTAGGATTTATGTGGCGCACGATGTACCAAATCATAGGCAAAGCCAATGAAATAATTGCTGCCGCCGAGGATTTGGAAGACACCCCTTCACTACGGGCCACCGTTTCAGAAGCAAAGTGTTTCAGAGCACAGTCTTATTTTCTGCTTTATCGCACATTCGACAGGATATGGCTGAATGTACTGCCGACTACTGCTGAAAACGTCAACGACCCGAGAGATTTTCATGCTGCTTCCGAGAAAGAGGTGTTCGACCTGATTTACGAAGATTTGGAGTATGCCATTACAAACCTCGATTGGGTATCTGATGAAGCGGGACGGTTCACCCAAGCTGCCGCCCGTCATATGAAAGCTAAAGCAGCATTATGGCTCAAAGACTGGGATACGACTTTGGAACAAGTGGAAAAAATTGAGAAATCCGGTCATTTTGACTTGATTGCACTGAATGAAGTTTTCAATGCCGGGGACTTGAACCATAAAGAAGCGCTGATGGTGCAACAATGGAGCAAAAATCCGGGCGGCAACTTATCCAGTGCCAGTCCGAAAGGTAATTACTTTGCCGCCTATTTCATCGCACAGTATCGCACAGAAATCGGTGGAACCGCAGAATATGCCTGTTCTTATGACAACTGGGGATATACTTACGGAAGATGTCTCCCCAGTCCCTATTTATTCTCACTGTATGACAAAGCTAAGGACAAACGTTATCAGGAGTACTATATACACCAGTACAAGAATACTACTGATAAGAACATCTCATACGGTTCGGCTACAGTAAAACCCGGAGATTATTTTCCACTATATAAGAACGGAAGCATCAATAAATATGTATATCCGGGATGCATCAAGTATGGGGATAAATGGACGCGCACCGCTTCTGAGACACGCAGCTATAAGGATGTGATAGTATACCGTCTTGCCGAGTCCTATATAATGGCGGCCGAAGCAGCCCTGATGAAGAATGACCAGACGTTAGCCAAATACTATTTCAACAAAACGTGGGAAAGAGCCGGAAACGATAAATTCACCGGTGTGCTCACTATGAAAGACATTATGGACGAGCAAGCTCGCGAACTATCTTTCGAAGGCGACAGATGGTATTTCCTGAAACGTCTTGGAATACTTATTGAGCAAGTCAAGGCATATGCCGGGGACCCGGAAATACCTGCATCTATTCTCGGACGTAATAATCTGCCTGCCAACCCTCACTTTGTGAGATGGCCGATACCCGAAGCGGAAGTCATCAATATGGGAGCCGAAAACTTTCCGCAAAATATTGGATACAAATAATCACTGAAAAACATACATATAATAAGATGAGAAAAAAGATTACTATATTAATACTACTGCTCTGTTCTTTTGTTACAGGCTTGTTTGCCAATACTCCACAATATGACATTTGTATATATGGAGAGTCAGCTTCCGGAGTAATTGCAGCGATACAAGGCGCACGTATGGGTAAGAAAGTAGTGCTTATATCGAAGAACGACCATGTAGGCGGTCTTGTCACATCAGGGCTGACAGCTACCGACATGAACCGTAATGACCTGATAGGTGGTATAACAAAAGAATTCTACAACAAAATATACAATTACTACCTGCAACCCGAAGTATGGCGCAATCAAGACAGAGAATCATTCATGGTTTCGACATTAAAGCGCACATATAGAGGTAAAAATGATGAAAGGCGGATACAATGGGTTTATGAATCCTCAGTAGCCGAACGGATTATGCGGGATATGCTGAAAACGGCAGGAGTAGAAGTCCTTTTCAACCACCGGCTCGACCTGAATAAGAACGTCCGGAAAGAAGAGAATATAATCCGGAGCATCCAACTGGAGAATGGAAAGGTTATTGAAGCTAAAATGTTTATAGACGCTTCCTACGAAGGAGATCTTCTGGCACGTGCAGGAATTTCCTACACAGTAGGGCGCGAATCAAACCTGCAATACGGAGAAACCTATAACGGTATCCGTATCAATTATGACCAAGGGAAAGACCTGACAAAGATAAGCCCTTACATCAAGGAAGGGAATGCAAAATCAGGCGCTCTGCCTTATGTGACAACCCAGGAATGGGGTAAACAAGGGGATGCGGACAAACGCGTACAAGCCTATTGCTACAGAATGACTCTGACAAACGACCCCGACAACCGTATATCCATTCAAAAGCCGAAGAACTATAATCCGTTATGGTATGAGATATATGTACGTATGCTGAAACTGGAACCGGAAACAAAACTCCAGCAAATTATAACATTGACTCCTATGCCTAACAAGAAAACGGATACCAACCATCTGGACTTCTTCGGAGCAAGCTACGACTATGCAGAAGCCGACTACAAAACCAGAAAGAAAATAGAGCAACTGCATAAAGATTACGCACTGGGTATGTTATGGTTTTTGGGACATGACAAGCGCGTACCCGAACATATCCGCAAGGAGATGCTGGATTGGGGATTGCCTAAAGACGAATTCACCGACACCCGGAATTTCCCTTATCAAATATACGTGCGCGAAGCCCGCAGGATGATCGGTACATTTGTGATGACAGAAAAGAATGTACGCAAAACAGACCGTACACCCGCCGAACATTCGGTGGGACTAGGTTCTTATGCCCTTGACTGCCATTATGTATCCCGTGTCATCGACCAAGAAGGCAAGTTAAGAAACGAGGGCACCATATTTGCCCCTACCATCCCCTACCCTATCAGTTATTATTCACTGACTCCTAAGGAGGAAGAATGTGCCAACCTATTGGCAACTGTATGTTTGTCATCTTCTCATGTAGCTTACAGTACTATCAGAATGGAACCGGTATATATGATATTAGGACAATCGGCAGCCACTGCCGCTGCTTTGGCAATAGATTCCAATTTACCTGTCCAGAAACTATCTTATGATGTATTGAAGTATAAATTACTACAGGACGGACAATTATTATCAGTACCCACTAAAAAATAAAGTTATGAAACTAAAATACCTATTTACCTCATTCTTTATACTTGCCGCTGTCCTGAACGCTTCGTGTTCAGACAACGACAATTATACAATCCCCAAAGGTTCTTTTGAAGAAAAGCCAGTTGTTCCCCCCGCTAAAGTTGAGACATCAAAAGTCGACGGAAAATGGAAATTGCTTGTAAACGGACAAGAATTATATATCAAAGGAGCCGCATGCAACAACTTCTATGCTGAAGCCAAAGACTTCGGAGCCAATGTTATCAGAACATATGGGGTGTCTGACAAGAGCATGACTATTTTGAACAGCGCACAGGAAAAAGGACTTTATGTAAATTTCGGGCTCTATATCAGAAGAGAAACCGACGGCTTTGATTATAACAACAGTGCGGCGGTAAAAGCTCAGTTTGATGAAATAAAAGCAACAGTCGAACGCTTCAAAGACCATCCGGCGCTTTTGGTATGGTCGATAGGCAATGAAGCTGAAGCAAGTTATACCAATCTCAAACTCTGGGATGCAATCAATGATATAGCTAAGATGATTCACGAAACCGACCCCAATCATCCCACTACAACGACATTGGCATCCTCTAACGTGAACCATATAAAGAATATTATAGAAAAGGCCCCTCATATAGATATTCTATCGGTCAATACATATGCGCCTAACCTGCCGGGAGTATTGGGCAACCTTCAGTCCGCAGGCTGGACCAAACCATATATGATTACAGAATTCGGACCTCGCGGTACGTGGCAAATGAATCCCGAACCCGAAAGAATATTGCCGTGGGGTGGCTTGGTAGAACAGACCAGTAGTGAAAAAGAAGCCGTCTACCTGAAAGCCTATCAGGAGAATATAGCCGCCAATAAGGACAACGGTTGTTTAGGTTCATTCGTATTCTTATGGGGATACCAGACACACGGAGAAGTACTGACTTGGTACGGGCTGTTCGACAAGAAAGGATATACCTTCCCGGCAGTCGATGCCATGCAATATGCATGGACAGGAAGTTACCCGAAAAACCGTGCTCCGGTGATAGCAACCCGTAATGATATGCTGATGAATGGCAAAAAAGCGGAAGACGTTATTATTGTCAGCCCGAATTCATCCAACGAAGCAAAAGTTACAGCCACCGACCCGGATGGAGATGCGCTGACCTACGACTGGATGATTATGAAAGAAAAGACAGCTTCTTCAGACGGCAGCCTGCCGGATGGTATCACCGGATTGATAGATGATAACACCCAAAAGGATATTACATTCAAAGCTCCTTCAACAGTTGGCAACTATCGTCTGATAGTCTTTGTGCGCGACGTGAAAAATAAGAAAGTAGCAAGTGCGGTTATTCCATTTTCTGTTCAATAAAAAAATATCGACCATGAAACTATTAAAATATAATTTAAGCATCTTGTTGTGTCTCGCGGCTATCTTTTTCATAACATGCGACAGTGATGACGAAACTATACAGCAAAACCCGAAACCGACTATTAAGTTCACGAAAGTCGGAGACGAACCTGTCATTGCTTACCCCGGAACAAAGCTCAGTTTCTCTGTAGAAATGACAGGCACAGCCGGTATCAAAAAAGTTGTTACCATGCTCAACTCGCAAGAAATCCCCGGAAGCGCCAAAGAATATCCGGAAAATACGGATAAAGGCTCATACAATGTAGCATATACCATAAAATCGGAAGAAGTAGGAAAAACACTGAACTTTGTAATACTGGCAATTGATAATGAAGAAAAGAAATCAACTGCCGAATATGCCGTTTACGTTCAGGCCGCCCAACCGGAAATCGAAATAAGGATTCCTGATACAGCACCGGAGACAGTCACTGCAGGGGAAATGGTCGCATTCGTTATTGAGATTACCTCTTCAGCAACACTAAGAAGTATAAAAACATATCTGGCTGATTCCGAACTTACAGATTTGACCAAAGAGACATTCGAGAATCCAAACAGTGATACATATACGTTCTCATACACAACTACAGATTTGAATGCCGGACAAACCCTGTCATTCACTTTTGAGGTGATGGATGCTAACGGCGGTATCGTAAGAAGCGAATATAGCGTAGAAGTAACGAGAGCTGTAGAATTAGACATCAACGAATTCTACGGACTTAAAATCGGAGCACAAGCCAGTACGGATGCAGGCCCCTTTCTCAATACCACGAATGGAGAAATTTATGTACGAGACGGAGCGGCAGCCAAATCAGCTAATATCGACATTACTTTATTCTACAGCAACAATTCATATGGCTATTATTTCGTATCTCCGTCCGACGCAAGTATCACAGCTATTTTTAAAGCACCGGATGCAATAGCTACTTGGGAACATCGTAACAGTACGAAACTGAAAGTTATGCAAATAACACCGGATGAGTACCTGGCAATCAATTCTGCTGAAATGATTCAGAATCTCTACACCAATTCATCCGAAGCAGAAGTAGAGAAACTGACAGAAAAACTGGGGGTAGGCTCTATCATCGGATTCAAAACTGTAGCTGACAAATATGGTATTATAATTGTCAGGTCATTTGCCAGCGGCAGTTCGAAAGGGAATGTCACCATCGACATGAAAGTGGAAAAATAATCCGGTTCTCAAAATAAATTAATTCTTAACCGCCCTTATTTATGATAAAAATAGGGGCGGATTAGAAATCATTATCTATAAAACAATGAAAATAAAATTATTATTTATCCTGTTTATTGCTTTTCAGCCCTTAGTATCCGGGGCCAATGACGCACCCCAACAACCGATATACCTTGACCCTTCCCAGCCAGTCCGGACAAGAGTCGAAAACCTTATGTCCTTAATGACCCTGGAAGAAAAGATTGCCCAAATGTGCCAGTATGTCGGTCTGGAACATATGCGTGATGCGGAAAAGAATATTACGGAAGAAGAGTTACTGAACGGTCATGCCAGAGGATTCTATAAAGGATTGCACTCCACAGGAGTAGAACGGATGGTCACACAGGGAAGAATAGGTTCATTTCTTCATGTCCTGACTCCGGAAGAAGCCAATCATTTGCAAAAGTTGGCGGAGAAAAGCCGTTTGAGGATCCCCTTGCTGATAGGGATTGATGCCATACACGGAAACGGGCTTGTCAGTGGCTCTACCATTTACCCGTCTCCCATAGGAATGGCTTCCACATTTGCACCTGATTTAATAGAACAGGCAAACAGACAGACAGCTCTCGAAATGCGCGCAACAGGTTCTCATTGGGCTTTCACTCCCAACATAGAGATAGCTTGCGATGCCCGTTGGGGAAGAGTCGGAGAAACATTCGGGGAAGACCCGTATCTGGTATCCCGCATGGGAGTAGCATGCATCAAAGGTCTGCAAACAGACAATCTTACAGGATTAAACACCGTATTGGCTTGTGCCAAGCATCTCGTCGCAGGGGGAATAGCCAATAACGGGACCAATGCCGGTCCGGTAGAATTGAGTGAAGGCAAACTGAGAAATATCTTTTTGCCACCATTCAAAACAGCCATACAAGAAGCCAAGCCTTTCACCCTTATGCCGGCGCACAATGAATTGAACGGAGTCCCGTGCCATGCAAACAAATGGTTGATGACTGACATCATACGCAATGAATACGGATTCGACGGATTCATTGTAAGCGACTGGATGGATATGGAAGCAATCAGCACACGCCACCGGATAGCCGAAAATACGACCAGTGCATTCTTCTTGTCCGTAGATGGCGGAGTAGACATGCATATGCATGGTCCTGTTTTTTCCGATGCCATCCTGAGACTGATAAAAGAAGGAAAACTGACGGAAGAAAGAATTAATAAGGCATGCGCCAAGATACTGGAAGCCAAGTTCCGGCTAGGATTATTCGAAAACCGGTATGTCACGAAAGGCGGCATAAAGAAAACGGTATTCAGCAAAGAACATCAGCAGACGGCAATCGAAATCGCCCGACGCTCCATCGTCCTTTTGAAAAATGAAGCCCTGCTTCCCATCAACACCCGAAAGTTCAAAAAGATACTCGTGACAGGCCCTAACGCCAACAACCAATCAATTATGGGCGACTGGGTATTTGAGCAACCGGAGAAAAATGTCTCAACCATACTGAAAGGCATAAAAGAAGAAGCATCCGGCGCACAGATAAATTATGTAGATGTCGGTTGGAATCTGAGAGCACTGGACAGCGCCAAAATAGAAGAAGCCGTACAAACAGCAAAGTCTTCGGATTTGGCAATCGTCGTAGTCGGTGAAGACTCTTTCCGGCAACATTGGAAAGAGAAAACATGCGGAGAAAACAGGGATCGCATGGACATCGCTCTTTGGGGTAAACAGGACTATCTTGTAGAATCTATTTACAAGACAGGAGTTCCTACTATTGTCATCCTGGTAAACGGACGCCCCCTTGCCACCGGATGGATTGCTGAAAATATCCCGGCTATTATTGAAGCTTGGGAGCCTGGTTCAATGGGTGGAAAAGCAATTGCAGAAATTCTCTTCGGCAAAGTAAATCCCAGCGGAAAGTTACCAATCACTATTCCACGGCACGTAGGCCAGATTTCAACGGTATATAATCATAAACCGTCCCAATTTCTCCATCCTTATATCGACGGGGATAAAACACCGCTTTATCCTTTCGGGTATGGTCTAAGTTATACTTCTTTCAAATACGACCAACTGAAAACAAACAAGACGGATTATAATGCCAACGAAGAAATTGAGGTTACAGTGAATGTCAGCAACACAGGAGAAAGGCAAGGGGAAGAAATCGTCCAGCTTTATATTCGGGATGATTACAGTAACACCACCCGACCGGTGAAAGAACTGAAACGTTTTCAACGTATTCTTCTGGAAAAGGGAGAAAGCAAAGTGGTATCATTCCGCTTGAACAGAGAAGACCTGTCCTACTATAACCATAAAGCCGAATATGTGCTCGAACCGGGCACATTCACCGTCATGGTGGGTGGCAGTTCTTTGGACAAAGACCTACAAAAAATTAAGTTTAACGTAAAATGAAACCGAATATGAAGAAACTTATTCTATTATTGACCGTTCTTACTTTTCTGTACAGTTGTAAAAGCAACCCGGAAGAAAAGTACGATATATGTATCTATGGCGGTACTTCCGCCGGAGTCATAGCAGCATACTCTGCCAAGATGTTGGGTAAGAAGGTGTTGCTTATCGAACCACAAAACCGTCTCGGCGGACTGACTTCCGGCGGGCTTGGTTTCACCGATATAGGAAACAAACAAGTAGTAACCGGATTATCAAAAGACTTTTACCGTCGTTTGGGTGCTCATTACGGCAAACTGGAACAATGGATATTCGAACCCAAAGTAGCGGACAGCATCTTTAATGACTACATTAATCGGGCAGATGTCGAGGTTTTATATAAATACAGAATCACAGATGCCCAACTAGCCAACGGATATATAAAAAATATCACGCTTGAAAGTTCCGATGGGACAAAACCCGGCAAATCCATAGCCGCCAAAGTATTCATCGACTGTACTTATGAGGGTGACCTGATGGCTAAAGCAGGAGTTTCATACACGATAGGACGGGAAGACAACAAACTGTATCACGAAACTTATAATGGTGTCCAATTAATGAAAGGACACCAGTTCCCGGATGGAGTAGACCCGTACAAGATAAAAGGTGATTCCACAAGCGGACTATTATGGGGAATCAGTCCTGCCGCACTCTCACCAGACGGTAGGGGCGACAAGTTAGTGCAAGCCTACAATTATCGCATTTGCCTCACCGATAATCCTGCCAACAAAATAGAAATCACCCGACCGGAAAATTATGATTCCACCAAATATGAGTTGCTGTTACGCCTGTTTGACGCCCAACCCGATAAAAGAAAACTAAACCATTATTTTATCTGGAGCCGGATGCCAAACAATAAGACGGATATAAATAACCGGGGAGGATTTTCGACTGATATGATCGGAATGAACCATAACTATCCGGAAGCATCTTATGAAGAAAGGGCGGAAATCATTCAAGCACATAAAGACTACACTCAGGGATTACTTTATTTCTATAAGACCGATTCCAGGGTTCCGCAAGAACTAAAAGATGAAATACAGGCATGGGGCTACCCCAAAGACGAATATACAAAGGACAACCATTGGTCGCCCCAACTATATATCAGAGAAAGCCGCAGAATGACAGGGGATTATGTAATGACGCAAGCACATTGCGAAGGGTGGGAAACGGTCGCTGATGGTATCGGTATGGCCGCATATACCATGGACTCACACAACTGCCAACGGATACTCGTAAAAAAAGACGGCAAGTACATAGTAAAAAATGAGGGAAATGTAGAAATCGGCGGCGGACTCCCCTACCCCATATCCTATCGTTCCATCATCCCCAAAGAAGAAGAATGTAAGAACTTGCTCGTTCCCGTTTGTCTCTCCGCCAGTCATATCGCCTATGGTTCCATCCGTATGGAACCGGTATTCATGGTACTGGCACAGTCTGCCGCTATCGCCGCAACAGAAGCCATAAACACAGGAAGCGTGCAGACCGTCGATATCAAAAAAGTACAAGCATTGCTACACGAAAATCCACTATTGGACGGCAGTTCTTCTGAGATACTGATAGACGACTGCGATTTGGACATATCCGCGAATAATGATTGGGAGATTATAAAAAAGCGAGGAGGATATGGCCCCACTTTCCTGAAATCCAAAGCCCGCAACGGTTCACCTGTCCGTTTCACTCCACATATGGAACATGAAGGAAAGTACAAAGTTTATACTTATTATCACATGAGAAAAGACATTTCGCCGACTATCACATATTCCATCTCGGACGGAACCGATAGTTGGACAAGAGTCATACATAAAGACAGCGTGAGAATAGAAGGACAAACTTCGGGAGAATGGGTGGAACTGGGAACATACGATTTTCAAAAAAGCCGCATGCCCTATGTAGAAATATCCACTGGAGACACAAGCGGGACGGTCATTGCCGACGCTGTGCTGTTCATACCCGTAAAATAAGATTTATATGTATATGAAAAAGAATTGGTGTTTACTGTATCTGTTATCAATATTTTGTTTTTCCCATGCCCAGAATAAGAATACGTACTTGGAACAAAAGATTGATTCAACCCTATCAAGCATGACTATCCATGAAAAAGTAGGGCAACTTAACCAGCTTGACGGGCGAGGTACAATTGAGAATTTGAAGGTATTGATACGTAAAGGAGAGATCGGTTCGGTAATGAATGTTACCGAACCCGAAGTCGTCAATGAGTTACAAGAAATTGCCTGCAAACAATCAAGAACGGGTATCCCCTTGGTTTTTACACGCGACGTTGTGCATGGCTTCAAGACCATGCTGCCCATTCCGTTAGGGCAAGCTGCCACTTTCCATCCGGAACTGATACAGGAAGGGGCACGAATCGCAGCCATAGAAGCCACGGAACATGGTGTCAGATGGTCATTTGCACCTATGATAGATATATCCAGAGATGCCCGGTGGGGACGCATAGCCGAAAGTTTCGGTGAAGACACTTATCTCACAGAACAGATGGCTGTCGCCGTAGTAAATGGATTTAAAAGTGACGATTTATCAAATCCGCAATCAATGGCTGCCTGCGCCAAGCATTTTATAGGATATGGAGCCGTAGAAGGAGGACGTGATTATAATTCAACCCATATTCCCGAAAGACTGTTGAGAGATGTCTATCTTCCGCCTTTCGAGAAAGCTATAAAAGCCAACTGTTCCAGTATCATGACTTCGTTTAATGATAACGACGGGATTCCGGCTACAGGCAACAAAAAACTATTAAAGGATATTCTTCGCAAAGAATGGAATTTCGACGGGGTTGTCGTTTCCGACTGGGGTTCTGTAACGGAAATGATAAAACATGGCTTCGCCGAAGACCGGAAAGATGCAGCCCGAAAAGCGATAGAAGCCGGACTGGACATGGATATGTCTTCCAAAGCATTTATTCAGAGTATCGAAGAATTAATCGCCAAAGGAATAATTTCCGAAGAGACATTGGACAATGCAGTGCGAAATGTACTAAGATTAAAATTCAGGCTCGGACTGTTTGATAATCCGTACACTGATATCAATAAGAGAAAAGAAACCTATTCGGACAAACATCTGGCTGTTGCAAAGAAAATGGCGGAAGAATCTGTTGTACTATTGAAAAATGAAAGCCATACATTACCGCTGTCTTCGAACATAAAAAGTATCCTGATAGTAGGCCCGTTGTCCGATGCTCCTCACGACCAACTCGGAACCTGGACAATGGACGGAGAAACAGAGAAAACGCGGACGCCTATAAAAGCACTACGTGAAAAGTATGGCGACAAAGTGAAAATTCATTTTGTGAAAGGTCTGGAGTACAGCAGAGATAAAAATAAGACAAACTTCAATAAGGTATTGGAGAAAGCATACCAGGCAGATGCCATTATAGCTTTTGTCGGTGAAGAAGCCATCCTATCGGGTGAAGCACATTGTCTGGCTGATATAAAACTGCAAGGAGCGCAATCCGAACTTATCAAGGTATTAAGCGGAACAAATAAGCCGCTCATTACAGTTATTATGGCGGGACGCCCGTTGGTTATCAATGAGGAACTGAACCTGTCCAATGCCGTATTATATGCCTGGCATCCCGGAACGATGGGCGGCAACGCATTGGCGGATATTTTATTTGGCAAGACCACACCTGGTGGCAAACTACCCGTTACTTTCCCAAAAGCAACGGGACAAATTCCCATCTACTATAATCACACCAATAGCGGACGTCCGGCCACAGGAAAAGAAAAGCCTTTGGACGAAATACCTTTAAATGCCAAACAATCCGTATTAGGACATTCCTCTTATTATCTTGATTTAGGAGCACAACCTTTATTCCCGTTCGGATATGGCCTGTCATACACTTCTTTCGAATATTCCGATTTAAAGACAGACCGCACCGTCCTCACTCCGGAAGATACACTTTCAATCAGCGTCAAAGTGAAAAACACAGGGCAATATAAAGGAACAGAAGTGGTTCAACTTTATGTATCGGATCTTTTCGGTTCCGTCACCCGGCCGGTAAAGGAACTAAAAGGATTTAAAAGGATAGAGTTAAGCCCCAATGAAGAAAAGATGGTAGAATTCGAACTCCCTTCATACGAATTAGCCTTTTGGAATATCGACATGAGGAAAGTAGTGGAACCGGGTAAGTTCAAAATAATGATTGGCACAGATAGCCTGAATGGGTTGGAAACCTTCTTCGAAGTAAAATAACAATATAAAAAGCGACCTCAT
>ERZ778516.1536-NODE-1536-length-17259-cov-4.907231_pt1 | contig 17259 bp, 10 predicted proteins | sample MGYA00510342_ERZ778516 | MGnify/ENA primary metagenome ERZ778516 (study PRJEB29527, sample SAMN07138961) | mouse gut metagenome | material: feces | host: mouse | place: China:Nanjing | collected 2016-01-25 ... | reverse complement strand
AATTTTCAGGTACGGAAAAATTGATGATACATACTATAGTTGAGAAAGAATACACCAAAGACGTTGCAATTGAAATGAAATTTATTATTTTGAAAAATCTTGAAAATAAAGAGAGGGAATATGAAGTGTTAAAAAATACAAACACAAAGTTAAAATCTACATCAACTACTATGGGAAATCGAAATCGTATTCGGAATTATAAAACAAATAACAACCATTTGTCAAATAATAGTGGCAATCATAAATCTTCCAGTTCAAAAAGCAATCAGGAAACTCCATCAAAATCAGTTTCCAAACAATTAAAGACGGCATTTCATTCTAAAAATTACAGCCCCAAAACCAGAAAACGCACACAAAAGGTAGTGAGAAAGACACCTGTACGCATCATTCCCTTAGGGGGACTCAATGAAATCGGAAAAAATATGACTTTATATGAATATGGCCAGGATATGTTTTTAATTGACTGCGGTTTGGCGTTTCCAGATGCGGATATGTTGGGAGTTGATTTGGTAATTCCCGACTTTAGTTATGTGGAAAAAAACATTGATAAAATTAGGGGCATTTTTATTACACATGGACATGAAGATCATATTGGCAGTATTCCATATCTTTTAAAGAAGGTAAATATCCCTATTTATGGAACGCGTTTGACCTTGGGACTGATTGAAGGAAAATTAAAAGAGCATGGTTTACTCAATAAAGCAAGTTTAAATGTGATCACCCCACGTCAGACAATTAAAGTGGGTTGTATGGCGGTGGAATGTATTCGCGTCAACCATTCGATTCCAGACAGCGTTGGATTTGCGGTGCATACACCTTCTGGTGTAATTATCCAAACAGGTGACTTTAAGGTGGATTACTCCCCGATTGAAGGTGAGATGATTGACTTAGCACGCTTTGCAGAGTTGGGAAACAAGGGAGTACTTTGCCTATTATCAGATTCTACCAATGTGGAGAAACCCGGTTCTACTATGAGTGAAAGCAAGGTTGGACAATCCTTTAATACCCTATTTAACAGTGCGGTCGGAAAGCGCATTATTGTAGCCACCTTTGCTTCCAATATCCATCGCATTCAACAGATTGTAGACAATGCGATAAAGTATGGAAGAAAGGTCGCTGTTTCTGGAAGAAGCATGATCAATGTGGTAGGAAAGGCCATGGAGCTAGGCTATTTATCCATTCCAGATGGGGTGCTCATTGAAATTGATGCAATTACCCGTTATCCATTTGATCAGATTGTCTTAATTACAACGGGAAGCCAAGGGGAACCGCTGTCAGCTCTTTCCAGAATGGCTTCTTCTGACCACCGTAAAGTGTCAGTGACCAGCGAGGATTTTATCATCATCTCCGCGACGCCAATTCCCGGCAATGAAAAGCATGTGACAAGGGTTGTCAATGACCTGTTGCGATTGGGAGCTGAAGTGATTTATGAAAAGATGTATGAAGTTCATGTATCTGGTCACGCCTGTCAGGATGAATTACTCATGATGCTTTCTTTGACAAAGCCCAAATTTTTTATTCCAGTCCATGGAGAGTTTAAACATTTAAGAGCACATTCAAGACTTGCTCAAAGCACAGGTATGGATCCTTCTCACATTCATATTGGGGAAAATGGTCAGGTGATTGAGCTGGATAATCTTGAGATGAAATGCGTTGGAACGGTAGAAGCTGGTGCTGTCTTTGTAGACGGCTTGGGTGTGGGTGATGTCGGGTCCATTGTATTGCGTGACCGCAAACGTCTGGCACAAGATGGTCTGATTATCGTAGTTGCAACTATTGAGGGCGAAACAGGTGCTTGTATGGCTGGACCAGATATTGTGTCAAGGGGATTTGTGTATGTCAGGGAGTCAGAAGAATTGATGGAAGAAGCAAAACTGGTGATTAGAATCGCCTTAAATCAGTGTATTGAGGCTAATGTTCGGGATTGGACGACCATTAAAACAACAATTAAAGACGCGCTGTCAAGTTTTATCTATCGCAAGACAAAGCGTTCTCCAATGATACTACCAATTATTATGGAAGTGTAAAGATTGTTTGTCAAAACGGGTATACGTATGATGTATACCCGATGATTAAGGGGTGATTTTTTGAAGCAGAAAAAGTTTTGGGGGTTTAAATCTCTTTACATTTTCCAAATGTCGGTATTTTTGGCTTTATTGTTGATTACATTATTTAGCAATATTACGTTTTTTTTGATTTTGCTTCCAATCGTATTGATGATGGCGGCATATACCACCTATCGCTTTGTAAATTTACATAAAGCAATCTATAAATTTTTATCTGGTTTTGGGCGACAGCTGAATAACAGCACAGTCAAGGGAATGTTGGAGATGCCCATGCCAGTTATGGCAACTTCTGCTTCTCAAGAAATTGTATGGTATAATGATTCTTTTCGGGATACTGTTTTACTTTGTGAAGATGTTTATGGTGCCTTTTTACATCAGATTACAGGCGATATTACATTAGAACAAATCCAAGAGCAGCAAGGAATATTGGTTAGCTATCAAGGAAAACATTATCATGTATATGTGATTCATTTAGATCAAGAAGAAACTTCTTATTTATTTTATTTTGTAGATGTCACTCAAATTGAACAGACCTCGCAAAATTACTATAAACAACGACCGGTTGTGATGACGATTTTGATTGACAGTTATGAAGAGGTTGTTAAAAATATTCGAGAAAGTGAAAGAACACAGATTTTAAGTGAGATGAATCGACTGTTAGAACAGTATATCGGTGAGGCGAATGGATTTATTCAGCGTTTGCAGCGGGATCGTTATTTGGCAGTAATTGAAAAACAATATTTTGATCATATGATTGAACAGCGTTTTCCGATTTTAGATGAATCTAAAAATATCATTACCAGCGAACGCGTACCAGTGACATTGTCAATTGGTGTTGGTTATCAGGCGGATAGCTTGGAAAAAAACGAACAGGAATCCCGCCAGGGATTAGAGATGGCATTGGGACGCGGCGGTGACCAAGTGGCAGTCAAGACACAAGATGGTTTTCAATTCTATGGTGGTGTTTCAAAGGGAATTGAAAAGAGAACAAAAGTAAAAAGCCGTATTTTGGCATCAGCGATGAGAGAGTTGATTGAAAATAGCGACAATGTTTTGATTATGGGGCATCAATTTGCAGATTTGGATGCAATTGGTTCTGCAATTGGTCTGGCAAGGGCATGTATCTGTTTGAGAAAGAGTGTCAATATTGTAACCAACCGAAATCGCTGCTTGGCAACCATGTTAATTGACTATTATGAAAAATTTGAAGGGGAAGGGCTTTTCATACAACCAGTTGATGCGCTGAATATTGTTCGTCGAAATACACTTTTATTTGTAGTGGACACACATTCTCCGCATTTTGTAGAGAGCGAAGACGTTTATCGCGCTTGTAAAAATGTAGTTGTGATTGACCATCACCGCAAAATGGTGGATTATATCGATAATGCGTTGATTTTCTTTCATGAACCCTACACTTCTTCCACTTCTGAAATGGTGACAGAATTGGTGCAGTATATGGGTGATGAGTGTATTCTCAATCACTATCATGCAGAGGCGCTGATGTCTGGAATTATGTTGGATACAAAGGATTTTGTTATGAAAACCGGTGTCAGAACCTTTGAGGCAGCAGCATTTTTAAAGAAGATGGGTGCAGATACCATCGAGGTAAAACATTTATTTGCAGGTTCCATGGATTCTTATAAAAATAAGACAAAATTGGTTGCCAATGCGGAAGTATACAAGAGAACTGCCATTGTATGCAGTGAGATCGTTTCAGATGATATTCGCATTATTGCGCCTCAGGCAGCAGATGAGCTATTAAATATTGAAGGAGTAGATGCTTCTTTTGTATTATTTGAGCAAAATGACGCTATTAATGTCAATGCTCGTTCAAGAGGATTGATGAATGTACAGTTGATTATGGAAAAATTAGGTGGAGGCGGACACCAAACAATGGCGGGCGCACAAGTACCCCGTGCGAGTATGAGTGGAGTGAAAGCCTTATTGATGAAATCAATTGATGATTATTTTAAATAATTTTAATGATTTTACAGAATGATAGAAAGGAATGAAATAATAGTATGAAGGTTATTTTAAAAGAAGATGTCAAGGGTTCCGGAAAAAAGGGTGATTTAATTACCGTTTCTGATGGATATGCAAAAAACTTTTTGATTAAGAAAGGGCTTGCAGTGATTGCAGACAGTCAAGCAATGAATGACAAGCAAAATAAAGATGCTGCCGCTGCACACCATGCACAAGTTGCATTGGATCAGGCAAAAGCTGCTGCTGCAAAGTTGGAAGGCAAAATTGTGACAGTGACAGCCAAAGCAGGAGAAAAGGGAAAGTTATTTGGAAAGGTAACAGCAAAGGAAATTGCACAGGCGGTTTCAAACGAATTTCAAATGGAAATTAATAAAAAGAAGATTACGCTTTCTATGGATATCAAGGCATTTGGAACCTATTCTTTTGAGGTGAAATTACATACAGGTGTATCTGCCAAGATGAATGTAAAAGTAATAGAAGAAGCATAACGATCAAACAATCATAACACAGCCAATCATTCGTAAAATGGTTGGCTGGATTCACCTGTAGAAAAGATTGTGATTGTAAAAAACTGGAAAGGAATAGATATGGCGGATTATTTTAGTTCTGAAGTGACACAAACAGATAATATGCCTTATAGTTTGGAAGCGGAACAATCCATATTGGGAAGTTTACTAGTAGATCCAGAATGTACTCCCATAGTCATGGAGCACATTACAAAATCGGAAATGTTTTTTAAAAAGCAACATCAACAGTTGTTTGAAGTATTCATAAGTATGTTTACACTCTCCAAGGCGGTGGATTTTATCACTGTATTGGAGGAGGTCAACCGAGTATCTATTTTTTCAGATGAAGCATCAGCAAAGATATATTTGGTTCAGTTGATGGAAATTGTGCCCTCTACTGCAAATATCGTGGAATACTGTGAGATTGTAAAGGATAAATATTATCGTAGAAGATTGATTGCAACGGCAAATGAAATTATAGAAGTCACCCAAAACGGAGACGGAACTGCAATGCAGTTTTTGGATATGGCAGAACAGCGCATCTATGATATTCGTCAGGGCAAAGATAATACAGAGTTGATTCCAATCGATAGAATTTTGCTAGAGACTTATGATCGTTTGCAACGGTTGACCAGTGAGGACAAAGAACAATATTTAGGTCTAAAGTCGGGATTTAAGCGTTTGGATGCAATGACAGGTGGACTCAATAAATCTGATTTGATTTTATTGGCGGGTCGTCCCGGTATGGGAAAGTCCGCCTTTGCGCTAAATATTGCCACCAATGTAGCAAAAAAGTATCAGAAAGATGTCGTTTTATTTAACTTGGAAATGTCCAGTGAACAGCTTGTCAGTCGTATCATTTCTTCAGAAGCGCAGATACCAAACGAAGTGCTGCGCACAGGGATGCTTTCCATAGAGCAGTGGATGCAATTGGCAGCCAGTGCAGAACTCCTTGCTAGAACGCAGATTTTTTTAGATGATACACCGGTGATTTCTGTTACAGAAATCAAAGCAAAACTCAGACGACTGAAAAACTTAGGATTGGTGATTATCGATTATTTGCAATTGATGTCAAGTGGTGAGCGCAGTGAAAACCGCGTTCAGGAGATTTCTAAAATTACCAGGGGTCTAAAGATTATGGCAAAAGAGCTCAATGTTCCCATTATGGTACTTTCTCAGCTTTCTCGTCAGGTGGAACAGCGCCCTGATCATAAGCCAATGCTTTCTGATTTGCGTGAATCTGGTTCGATTGAGCAGGATGCTGATGTGGTATTGTTTTTGTATCGTGAGGGATATTATAATCCAGAATCAGACAATCCATTCTTAGCAAAGTGTATTTTGGCTAAAAATCGTCATGGTTCTACTGGTGAAGCGGATATTCGTTGGGATGGCCAGTTTACTAGGTTTATGAATTTGGAATTGAATCATCAAGAACCTGTATTTAACACAGATGTGCCATTTTAACAAAAAGGAAGGTAAGATTTGTTTTGGAAAAATTTAATCTTCAAATGATACAAGATGGGGCAATTGTGTTGGTTGGGTTGTCTGGAGGAGCTGATTCGGTTGCATTGGCACATAAACTAAAACAGTTGGAAGAGAAAAAACAAATTACAGTTGTAGCATGTCATCTCAATCATCGGTTGAGGGGGGAAGAAAGTAGTCGGGATTTTGAATTTGTGCAAAACTTTTGCAATCATATGAAAATCCCTTTATTTTATCGTCAACTGGATATTGCTAGTTTGGCACAACAACAGAAATTATCCATTGAAGAGTGTGGACGCCAACAGAGATATTTGTTTTTTCAGCGCATGGCTTCTCTGCTTGGTCAACAAGGGAATTTGCCAGTTCAGATTGCCACAGCTCATACACTGTCGGATAATCTGGAAACCATTTTATTTTATATTGCAAGGGGAACCGGATTAAATGGACTTTGTGGGATACCAAAACAAAGAGGAAACATCATTCGACCGTTGTTATCCGTAACACGGGACGAAATAGAGCAGTATTGTCAAAATAACAGATTACAGTATGTGATAGATTCCAGCAATTTGTCCGACCGATATACCAGAAATCAAATCCGCCATCAAATCGTTCCGATACTCAAGCAGATCAATGGAAGTGTAGAGTCTCATATAGATGGAATGGTCAGTCGACTGTCAGAAGACTGGCAGTTTTTAGACGATTATGCGGCTGAAGTTTATCAAAACGTATATCAACAAGATGGCATTGATACCAAACGACTGTGTTCTTATCACCCCACTGTCAGAAAACGGGTATTGTTGCAATATCTAAAGCAACACGAGCTCGAATGTTCCAGTCTGATTTTAAACACTGCTGATAGGATGTTGTTTGAGCAGACTGCAAAGCAGAATTTCTGGAATGGTAAATACTTAACCAAAACGCAGGGAATACTAATGATTACAACTGATCAAATAAGACATTGTTATCATGAATGTCTGTTAAAAGATGGAATTTATCACAGCGATACCGGTAAAACCTATAAAATTAAAACTTTGGAAATAGGTCCTTCCCAAAGTTTTCATAAAATTTATAAAAACTTATTTGATATTTCCATTGATTGTGGTAAAATATGTGGTAGCATTATCATAAGGCAGCGCAAGGACGGTGACAGCATCAAACTGCATTACAGACATTGCACGAAATCTTTAAAAAAGCTGTTCCAAGAAGGTCAAATTGGACTGGAAGAACGCGCAAAAAGATTTGTACTGGCAGATAGGTTGGGAGTGATTGCAGTGGAAGGGTTTGGTGTCGATGAACGAGTGCGTTGTGATAAAGATACATTCAAAATGATTCAGCTAAAAGAGAGGATTTCAGAATGAAAGAGGACATTTTAAAGGTTCTATTAACACAGCAGCAACTTGCCCAAAAGGTAAAAGAACTCGGTGAACAAATTACAAAGGATTATCAGGGGAAAAAGTTATTGCTAGTCAGCGTATTAAAGGGTTCTGTCATTTTTATGGCTGATTTGATGCGGTCAATTGATACTTATTGCCAGATTGATTTTTTGAATGTTTCCAGCTATGGAAGCGGCACGAAAACAAGTGGTACTGTCAAAATTATCAAGGATTTGGATATTGATATTCGAGGATATGATGTTCTGATTGTAGAAGATATTTTAGACAGTGGTATGACCTTGAGTTATATCAAGAAGATTTTGATGGAGCGTCAGCCAAATTCAATTAAGATCTGCACCTTGTTGGATAAGCCCGAAAGGCGTCAGGTAACAGATGTAAAGGCAGATTATAAGGGGTTTGTAATTCCAGATGAATTTGTGGTGGGTTATGGTTTGGATTTTGATGAAACCTATCGCAATCTTCCTTATTTAGGGGCTTTAAAACCCGAAGTGTATACAGTATAATCAAAGGTCTCAAGAAGTTGTCAATTGATCATGACAATAAAAACATGAAAAGGAGTGTAGGAATACTTTGCAAAATAAGAAAAAAACAGCGATTATTTATGTTATCATTTTTGCTGTTCTCATTGGTTTTGCGCTGTTTATGACAAGAACTTTGTCAAGAGGCGGGGTAGAACACACCTATTCTGAAATTGTTTACTTATTTCAGGATGAAAAGGTTGAAAGCTATACATTGGATCTTGGAAATGGTGAATTGAAACTCATTTTAAAAGAGGGTGTTCAATTTAATGGTGCCACCCCTCTTGAGCAGATAGGTGGAAAACAAGGGGATAAACGCAGTTTGTACACCTATAAAATCCATGCAGCTTCTCTGTTTTTAGATGAAATTGAACCATATATCAAAGCCTATAATGACAAAAATCCAAATGCGCGCATGGAGATTGATTATAAGGCTTCTTCCGATAATAGTTGGCTTATCAGTATGATACCATCCATTATTATGTTGGGCTTGCTGATTTTCTTCTTTGTATTTATGATGAAGCAGGCAGGAGCCGGCGGAAAGATGAGCCAGTTTGGCAAAGCAAATATGAAGAATCCAGTTCAGCATGGTATTAAGACAACATTTTCAGATGTTGCTGGAGCAGACGAAGAAAAAGAAGAACTGGCAGAAATTGTAGAGTTTTTGAAAAATCCTAAAAAGTTTAGCGAATTGGGTGCTAGAATTCCCAAAGGTGTTTTGTTGGTGGGACCTCCCGGTACCGGTAAAACACTGCTTGCAAGAGCTGTCGCAGGAGAAGCAGGTGTTCCGTTTTTCTCTATCTCTGGTTCTGATTTCGTAGAGATGTTTGTCGGTGTTGGTGCTTCTAGGGTGCGTGATTTGTTTGAACAAGCAAAGAAAAATTCGCCTTCTATTATCTTTATTGATGAAATTGATGCGGTGGGTCGTCATCGTGGTGCTGGCTTGGGGGGCGGGCATGATGAACGTGAACAAACCCTAAACCAATTGTTGGTAGAAATGGATGGTTTTGGCGTCAATGAGGGAATCATTATCATTGCGGCAACCAACCGACGCGATATCCTAGACCCTGCACTACTTCGTCCAGGACGATTTGATCGTCAAGTAGTAGTCGGTTATCCAGATGTAAAGGGTCGTGAAGAAATCTTAAAAGTTCACGCAAGAAATAAGCCATTGGGCTTTGATGTGGAATTAAAGACCATTGCAAGAAGTACCGCAGGCTTTACCGGTGCAGATTTAGAAAATTTATTAAACGAAGCGGCATTGCTGGCAGCGCGTAAGGGCAAAAAGGCAATTACAGGAGAAGATATCGAAGAGGCAACAATCAAAGTAGTTGCTGGTCCAGAAAAGAAATCTCATAAAATGCACTTTTTGGATAAGAAAATTACAGCTTATCATGAAGCAGGTCATGCGATTGTCGGTTATTATTGCCCGACACAGGATCCAGTGCATGAAATTTCCATCATTCCTCGTGGAATGGCAGCAGGTTATACCATGAATCTGCCAGAAGATGACCGCACACATATGTCAAGGCGCAAGATGTGTGAAAGTATTGCTATGATGCTCGGTGGTCGTGTAGCAGAGGCGATTGCATTAGATGATATTTGTACAGGTGCTTCCAATGACATCGAACGTGCAACCAATACAGCTAGAAATATGGTGACGCGATATGGATTTAGCAAAAAGTTAGGACCTGTTGTGTATGGAGAAGCGGAAGGAGAAGTTTTTCTTGGTCGTGATATGGGTCATCAAAGAAATTATTCTGAAGAAATTGCTTCTGAAATCGATAAAGAGATTCGCTTGCTGATAGATGATGGTTACGAAAAAGCAAAAGAGATTTTAAAAGCGCATTTTGATCAACTGGATTTGGTGGCAAAATACCTGTTGATATATGAAAAAGTGGACGGCAAGCTATTTAAAGATTTGATGTCTGGTAAAATAGAGGCTTCTGTTGTTGAAGAAGAATTGGCAAAATTAGACGATCCTACCAAACCAAAAGAAGATGTAATAGAAACACAAGCAACAGTTGTTGAGACGGAAAATACCGATTCTGTTACCGAAACACATTCTGAACAGGAATCACAATAAATATAGAAGATAAATTTTTCTATTTCATAAAAATATTTGTGACCAAATAACCCTTTCATTTGTTATATAAATGAAAGGGTTATTTTTAGTTTGTAAACAGATTGCTTGACTGGATGATATTTGTTTTTGTGATCATGTAATCGGCTTTACAGATAAATCATAAAGAAAGGAAGATTGAAATGAAAAAAGCACTTTGTTTATTGGCAGCTTGTTTGTTGTTAGGAAGCAGCCTGGCAAGTTGTACTTCGGTACCAGAAAATATTACCGTTCATACAAGTGAAAACAATGTAATTTCTCTATCAGCCTCTGGGCAAAGAAAAGTAGCTCCAGATAAGGCAACCATTGCATATGGTGTAAACAGTGAAGCAGAAGATGCACAAACCTGTCAAAAGAACAATGCAGATGCGATCGGTCAGGTGGTAGAAAAACTAAAATCAATGGGAATCGATGAAAAAAATATTCAGACCAGTGACTATCATTTAAGACCTAAAATGGACTATAATAATGGGGAAAAAATTGTGGGGTATCAAATGAATACAACCATTACTGTGACTGGTCTTGATATGGATGTGGTTGGTTCTGTAGTGGATCAATCTGTTGAAGCAGGTATCAATACCATTGATTATATACAGTATGAAGTCAGTAATTATGACGAGCTGTATCAAGAGGCTTTGGATGATGCCATTCAGTCTGCCAAAGAAAAGGCACAAGCAATTGCCCGGTCAACTGGCAACAAACTCAAAGAAGTGGTTTATGTTCAGGACCGCGGAGGAGATGACTCTTATCGCTATGATGCAGGCAGTGAAGATCTTATGATGAAAGCAGAAGATATGGTAGAAAAATCTGTAAGTGTTGCGCCAGGAGAGATTGAAATTAAGGCACAAATTGATATTTCATTTCGGATTGAATAGGCTCCATAAAACTGTGCTAGAGAGAGATTGTTTTTTGGTATGAGGGTAGAGATTGATTTAGAAAAGAAACCAAATATCAGAATAGCTAGTTTTAAGAAAGAAAAATATAGAAATTTATACGAAAAAAGATTTGCAATTGACCAGTTATCCGTAGTATAATAGTCGGTAAAGGTTTTGCGCAAGTCTTTTTTCTTGTGTAAAAATGTATATTTATTCATAATATACAAACCTGATGTATGAAAAAATCAAACCATGATTGTATAAGTAGAACAGACTGGAGGAAATCATATGCCAAAAAGAAAAGACATTAAAAAAGTACTCATTATCGGTTCCGGACCAATTATCATTGGTCAAGCCTGCGAATTCGATTATTCTGGAACACAAGCTTGTAAGGCACTCAGACAGTTAGGTTATGAAATTGTATTGGTAAATTCAAATCCTGCAACCATTATGACTGACCCCGAAACAGCAGATGTGACTTATATAGAACCTTTAAATGTAGAACGCTTGAGTCAAATTATTGAAAAAGAACGTCCTGACGCACTGCTTCCAAATCTTGGCGGACAATCTGGCTTGAATCTTTGTTCAGAATTGAATAAAGCTGGTATTTTGGAAAAATATCAAGTAAAGGTGATTGGTGTTCAAGTAGATGCAATTGAGCGTGGAGAAGACCGCATTGAATTTAAAAAAGCAATGAATCGCCTTGGTATTGAAATGGCACGAAGTGAAGTGGCATATAGTGTAGATGAGGCATTGCAAATTGCACAACAGCTGGGATATCCAGTGGTAATTCGACCTGCTTATACCATGGGTGGAGCTGGCGGAGGACTGGTCTATAATGTAGATGAGTTAAAGACCGTTGTTGCCCGCGGTTTGCAAGCGAGCTTAGTTGGACAAGTCTTGGTAGAAGAATCTATTTTAGGCTGGGAAGAATTAGAACTTGAAGTTGTTCGCGATTCAAAAAATAACATGATTACAGTCTGTTTTATTGAAAATATTGACCCCTTGGGTGTACACACTGGGGACTCTTTCTGTTCTGCGCCAATGCTCACCATTTCTCAAGAAGTACAAAACCGTTTACAACAGCAGGCTTATCAGATTGTAGAGGAAATTCAGGTAATTGGCGGTACCAATGTGCAGTTTGCGCATGATCCAGTGACGGATCGCATCATTGTCATTGAAATCAATCCCCGCACCTCTCGCTCCTCTGCATTGGCGTCCAAAGCGACAGGTTTTCCAATTGCATTGATCTCTGCAATGTTGGCTTCTGGTCTGACATTGGATGAGATTCCCTGTGGGAAATATGGTACATTGGATAAATATGTTCCTGATGGAGATTATATCGTCATCAAATTTGCACGTTGGGCATTTGAAAAGTTTAAAGGTGCAGAAGACCATCTGGGTACACAAATGAGAGCTGTTGGCGAAGTGATGAGCATCGGTAAAACTTATAAAGAAGCCTTCCAAAAAGCCATTCGCAGCTTGGAGACAGGTCGCTATGGTTTGGGATTTGCAAAGGATTTCCATCAAAAATCAAAGGAAGAACTGCTCAATATGCTGCATGTTCCAACCAGCGAACGCCAGTTTATCATATATGAAGCACTTAGAAAAGGTGCTACTGTGGAAGAATTATTTGAACTGACAAAAATCAAAGCCTACTTTATTGAGCAGATGAAGGAATTGGTAGAAGAGGAAAATGCACTGTTGCAAAACAAGGGTGCAATTCCTTCAGAAGAAGCGCTTAGAAAAGCAAAATTAGACGGATTTTCTGATAAATATCTCAGCCAGATTTTGCAGGTGACAGAACAGGATATCCGAACAGCAAGAACGAAAATCGGTGTAACAGAGGCGTGGGAAGGCGTTCATGTAAGTAGTACAAAAGATTCTGCTTACTATTATTCTACCTATCATATTGAAGATAAGAGCACTGTCAGCGACCGTCCAAAGATTATGATTTTAGGTGGGGGACCAAACCGCATTGGACAGGGAATAGAATTTGACTATTGTTGTGTTCATGCAGCAAAAGCATTAAAAGAATTGGGATTTGAAACGATTATTGTCAACTGTAATCCGGAAACGGTTTCAACGGACTATGATACATCTGACAAACTGTACTTTGAACCACTGACCTTAGAAGATGTATTGAGTATCTATGAAAAGGAAAAGCCAGTGGGTGTAATTGCACAGTTTGGCGGTCAAACACCTTTGAATTTAGCAGGGGATTTGGAAAAAGCAGGTGTGAAGATTTTGGGTACTTCTCCAGAGACCATTGACTTGGCAGAAGACCGCGATCATTTCCGTGCAATGATGGAACGTTTGGAAATTCCAATGCCAGAATCTGGTATGGCAATCAATGTAGAACAAGCATTGGAGATTGCCAAGACCATTGATTATCCATTGATGGTTCGCCCTTCTTATGTGTTGGGTGGTCGTGGAATGGAAGTGGTACACGATGATGAAAGTTTAAAGACCTATATGGAAGCTGCTGTTGGTGTTACTCCAGAACGCCCCATTCTCATTGACCGCTTTTTGGACAATGCACTGGAGTGTGAAGCAGATGCAATCAGTGATGGTACCAATGCTTTTGTTCCAGCAGTGATGGAACACATTGAATTGGCTGGTGTTCACTCTGGTGACTCTGCCTGTGTACTTCCTTCAAAACATATTTCTGCAAAACATTTGGAGATTATCAAGGACTATACCAGAAAGATTGCAGTGGAAATGAATGTACAAGGTTTGATGAATATGCAATACGCCATTGCAGATGATAAGGTATATGTATTAGAAGCGAATCCAAGAGCTTCTAGAACTGTACCATTGGTATCTAAAGTTTGCGATATTAATATGGTAAAATTGGCAACTCAAATCATTACTTCTGACTTAACCAAAAAACAGTCTCCAGTTTCAACGTTAAAAGAGCGTGTATTTTATCATTGTGGTGTAAAAGAAGCGGTATTTCCATTTAATATGTTCCAAGAAGTAGACCCTATTTTGGGACCAGAAATGCGTTCTACTGGTGAGGTATTGGGTATTTCAAAGGATTTTGGAGAGGCATTTTATAAAGCTCAAGAAGCAACACAAACAAAACTTCCACTAGAAGGTACTGTATTAATTAGTGTCAATGACCATGACAAAGCAGAAGTGGTAGATGTTGCAAAAGGCTTTCATGAATGTGGTTTCCAGATTGTAGCAACTGGAAAGACCTACGATTTGATTGTATCAAATGGTATTCCAGCAGAGAAAGTCAATAAATTATATGAAGGAAGACCTAATATTACAGATTTGATTAAGAATAAGCAAATTGATATGATCATCAATACACCTGCTGGAAAACAAAGTGTGACAGATGATAGTTATATTCGTAAGGCAGCAATTAAAGGAAAGATTTCATATATGACCACAATGGCAGCTGCAAAGGCATCTGTCAGCGGTATTAAAGCAGCGAAAGAGGCAAAAACAATTGGAATAAAATCTTTGCAGGAATTTCACAGTGAAATTGAATAATTGGGAATGAAGTGCTCCCATAGTAAATACTAAAACCGCTAAAAAGCTAATGACTTCTGCAATTGTGCAGAGGTCATTGGTTTTTTATGATGATATTGATGTTACTTTTTGGAAATAAGTATGAATGATAATCCAATAAAATGATATCAAAAGGGCGAAAGCATAATAAGCCTTCGCTCTTTTGATATCATTAATAAGATAAATTAATCAGTTGATATTTATGTTGTCACATACCAGTTTAGCCAGTAGTTATCAATCATTGATTATAAAAATCATTAATAACCCAATGTTCCATCTAAAGATTCATCATTGACAATCCAATCTTCAACAGAAATCATGCGGTAGTTATCAATGGTATCTCGCACAATCACCGTTTCAATCCCCGCATTGATGATCATGCGTTTGCACATAGAACAAGAATTGGTATTGGGAACCAGTTGTTTGGTGCAATAATCGACACAGGTGAGATAGAGTGTAGCACCGAGCATTTGGTTTCTAGGGGCAGATATAATGGCATTGGCTTCTGCATGAACAGAACGACATAGTTCATAGCGTTCCCCATGTGGAATTTGCAATTTTTCTCTAGTACAGTATCCAAGGTCGGTGCAATTTTTGCGCCCTCTAGGTGCTCCCACATATCCAGTGGAAATAATTTCATCGTTTTTTACAATGATAGCGCCAAAATTTCTGCGGATACAAGTACAGCGTTCAGAAACAGTTTGGGCGATGTCTAAATAATAATTGTGTTTATCACGTCTATCCATCATTTCTTTTTGATGCCTCCTATTTTTGTTTTAGCTTTTATATTGCCAATCTCTAGTTCTTCCAATGAGGTAGTTATCTATTAATCAATAGCAATTTAATCAATTGGAGTTTGGTTTTTTACTGTCCAATCACTTTTTGATATTCTATATTCATAGGATGGAATTTTTTTAAAACGCTCAGAAAAAAATATGCCTTCCTATATCTATTCAAATCCAGTCATTTCCTATTTATGTTTTTTGTAAATTGCGATTTATCGCATTCATTTTATCATAGTTCGTTCCAATGGTCAATGTACAATTGGTAAAATAGTCAGTACCTTACCCAAATAACAAGAAAGCAGATTGAATAGAATCAAATCCTGTGATATAATCAAATCGGTAAATTGACCTTTGAAGTAAATCAAATCATAAATAAGGCATAGAGAAAGGATTTTTATCTTTTTATTATCCTCTTACAAGAAGCCATTATATTTTTGGGTGAGAGAGAAGAAAGAGAATAATTTGAATGAGGTAACAGATGGAAAATTTATGTAATATATCGGTAATTAAGGACCTATTTGAGCGACATCATTTTCAGTTTTCTAAAACATTGGGACAAAACTTTTTGGTCAATCCTTCTGTGTGTCCTAAGATTGCACAAAATGGTATTTTTTCTGAAAATTGTGGCGTGATTGAAATTGGTACTGGGATTGGTGTATTGACCAATGAATTGGCAAAGCGGGCGAAAAAGGTAGTGGCGATTGAGATAGATGACCGATTGTTTCCCATATTAGAAGAGACATTACAGGAGTATTCTCATATTAAGATCATTCATGCAGACGTTATGAAGTTGGATTTAGGGGCTTTGATAAAGGAGGAATTTTCTGGAATGGACGTCTGTGTTTGTGCCAATCTGCCCTATTATATCACCTCTCCAATTATCATGATGTTGTTAGAACAGAGACTTCCCATTAAATGGATTACTGTGATGGTACAAAAAGAAGCGGCAATACGCCTTTGTGCAAAACCAGGCACAAGAGATTGCGGAGCAGTGACCTTTGCAGTGCGCTATTACAGTCATCCAAAACAATTGTTTCCCGTTTCAAAAGGTAGCTTTCTACCTGCTCCCAAAGTGGATTCAGCCGTGATTCAATTGGAAGTGAAATCCCAGTCTGAATATGCAGTAGAAAATGAGTCATTTTTGTTTGCACTGGTAAAGGCTGCCTTTTCTCAACGCCGAAAAACACTTGTCAATCCAGTATCTTCAGTGCTTAAAATACCCAAAAAAACAGTGGCACTTGCTTTGGAAAATTGTGATTTAAAGCCAATTGTGCGGGCAGAAGAAGTGACATTTGAACAGTTTTTACAGTTGTCCAATGAATTATTTAAATTGAAATAAACAAATCCAATAAAATACATAATTCGTTCATAGAATATTTGTTCTTTTCTACAGAAATACTGGAAATCACTTGTATTTTCCTAGAAAACGTGGTATATTAAGAGACAGATTAAGCGAGCTTTATCTTATTATGAATTTGAAAATCAGAAATCCGATTTTGTTAAGGAAAAACAAAGATTTTCAAAACAGACAAGGAAGGAATTAATTATGAAAAATAAAATGTTGGTAAAAGTATTATCTGTTGCAATGTTGGTAACGATGTTATTTTCCTTTAGCGGTTGTGAAACAAAAAAAGCAATTGAATTTGTGAATCAGACAACAGAAGTTATGAATGCGATTCAAACAGAAAATAGTAATTTGCAAACTGAAGTATTGAATTTTAATACAGCATTGCAAACGGATCCTGCTTCTGTAGATGTGTCATCTATTATCTCTGTAATTGAAAAATTAGAAGAACAATATAAAAAATTAGGTGAGATTGAAACACCAAAAGTGGCTTCTGACGTAAAACCAATGTTTGAAGAGGCTTCTTCTAAAGCATTAGAAGCATTTGCAATCTATAAAGAAGAATTTTCAGGATTTGATCCATCTATTTTAGATGATGATACAGCTGCAGCAACATTTGTAGAACGTCTTTTAGAAGGAGATGCTTTATTAGAAGAAAGTT
>ERZ778516.1527-NODE-1527-length-17293-cov-4.252872_pt1 | contig 17293 bp, 10 predicted proteins | sample MGYA00510342_ERZ778516 | MGnify/ENA primary metagenome ERZ778516 (study PRJEB29527, sample SAMN07138961) | mouse gut metagenome | material: feces | host: mouse | place: China:Nanjing | collected 2016-01-25 ... | reverse complement strand
GATGCTTCTCGACCGAGACACATCCACATCAAAGTGTCTCGCCCTTGCAGATGGCGAAGTTGCGGAAATTGTAGCCAAAGAAGGCTCAAAAATCACTCGCGCACCCATCAAGGACCTGCGCCTGTCGAGCTATATGACAATTGCCGGACTCATACGCGATGGCAAAGGTCAGCTTGTGAGCGGAAACACCACCATTCAAGCCGGCGACCGTGTAGTAGTCTTTACACTCGACGGTGTAATCCACAAAGTAGAGAAACTCTTCTCATAATCAACCTGAAAATCCCATGGGTCGTCGCGTCCGGCAGCTTAATCAGTATTTTACTACAATCAACTTCCCGGTGTTGCTCCGCATCATCGGGCTTCTCCTCGTAATAGAATCAGTGTTTCTTCTGATACCCCTTACCACCTGTCTGATATACGGAGAAAATGACTGGAGATGTTTTCTGATAGCATTCGGCGTGACAGCCATTACAGGAGGTGCTATGGCTTTCACCATACATCCTTCCACACCATCAATGGGCAAACGTGAAGGCTTCCTTCTCACAGCATTGGTGTGGGTGTTCTTTTCCGCATTTGGAATGCTCCCTTTCATGTTTATGGAAAATCAGCCATTGAGCGTGTCTGACGCATTCTTCGAGGCTATGTCGGGATTCACCACCACAGGAGCCACAATCATGAAGTCCATATCCCACTTGAGCCACGGAGCTGTCATATGGCGATCAGTCATGCAATGGATCGGAGGCATGGGAATCATACTCTTCACTTTGGCAGTGATACCAATGCTCAACCACTCTGGAGGAATGCAGATGTTCAATGCCGAGGTCACGGGCATCACTCACGACAAACTTCGCCCACGTATATCCCAGACAGCCAAAAGCCTGTGGCTTATATATATAACACTGACAGTCATTCTTTTTATTCTTCTTATAATCGGTCCGATGGAGGGGTTTGATGCCCTGTGCTATTCATTCTCCATCATGTCAACAGGAGGTTTTGCTACTTCTGATGAGGGGCTCGGTCTATGGAAGAGCGATTATATCGAAGTTGTTGCAACATTCTTCATGTTTATAGGAGGCGTAAGTTTCTCATTGATATACCGAGCCGTGCACAGAGACTTCCGCACAGTATGGGGCAATGACGTATTTCGCACTTATCTTGGGGTCATAGCTGCCTGCTATGTGATATTCGCCCTGTCAATATGGTATAACGGTCAGATAACCTCCTGGAAGTCCATAACACTTGACCCTCTGTTCCAGATAGTCTCAATGATTTCCTCTACAGGCTTCGAGGTGCCTGAATTCGGCACATGGGGCACATTCGTACTATCCATAGTGTTCCTGCTAATGTTTTTCGGAGCCTGTGCAGGCTCCACGAGCGGAGGTGCGAAACTCGACCGTCTCATATACATGCTCCAGAATTGCCGTAACGAAGTAGAAAGGTGCATACATCCAAACAACATACTTACTGTCAGGGTTAACGGTAAGGTGATACCTCACGAGACGGTGTCGAAAGTCATCGCATTCCTGTGCCTTTACGTGCTCATAATCCTCATCGGGGGCATAATTCTTACAGCAATGGGATTGCCGCTCATCGATGCGTTCTTTTCAGCTTTCACATGCATAAGCAACACAGGGCTGAGTGCGGGAGTGACAGGCTACGGCAGCACATTCTCAATCATTCCGGATGCAGGAAAGTGGGTGCTTGCTATTATAATGCTAATAGGTCGACTCGAACTATTCACCGTACTGCTCCTGTTCACCCCTACTTTCTGGAAGAAATAGACATCATATACCGGATTTCATCATAGCAAAGTGCTTCCACAATGGTGCAGCCATAAGCGACTGCCTGATGTCGTCGGTAACAAGCATTTCACGCACTTCATCCTCACTCAAAAGACATACGGTTATATCCTCGGTATTATCGAGGTGCTGAGAATCAACCGTGACAACATTTCGGGCTGTGTAACAATACGTCAGATTATTCTGACTGCCCGGATTGGCAGAAATCACCATTGAGAGTTCCCATTCTCCACCTCCGAAACCTGTCTCCTCAAGAAGTTCTCGCCTGGCACCATCCAAAGGGTCCTCATTCTCCTCGACCACACCTGCACACAACTCCGTAGCGACAACTCCGAGACCGTGACGATATTGTTTCACCATCACATATTTTCCTTCAGGAGTTATGGCTATGACATTAATCCACTTCGGATATTCTATCACATAATACTCCGGATGCACAGTGCCATTCGGCAATTCTACAGTGTCGCGGCGCACTGTAAGCCACGGACGACGCGACAGATACTCAGAGTCAATCACACGCCACTTCATGGCATCATCGGCAGGATTGTCAGTATATTTCATTTCTATCTTTTATTTTAAGAATTACCTTTCTTTCTAAGAAGAAAATCACTGATTGCCACAGCTACACGCGGCAATCCAACAGGCATTTCATCTGCGAGGAGAACGTAGAAATCGTCAGGATGTTTTTTGGCGACATCCATCACGCGCAGATACTGTTCACGAGTGATAATGGAAGAAAAATCCGATAGCTTATCGTTATTGATCAGCTCGGAGAGATGACTATATACAGTCTGGGGCTTAATACCTTTAGCTTCGGCAATAGCGTTTACATCATATCCGGCATTAAGAAGCAGAAGTGTCTCTTCCTGTGACATCCCTGCACCAAGCTTCTCATTGATACCCTTGAATTTACGTATCGCGGTCACAAATGGCTTCCAGTATTTTACGGTCTTACGTTCACCTACACCCTCAACTCTTGAGAATTCCTCCATGTCAAGAGGCTCAGTACGCACCATTTCAAGTAATGCCTTATCAGAAAATATAATATAGGGGGGCACCTGCTCTTTCTTGGCAAGCTTCTCACGTACATCCTTAAGAAGTTCGAGCAGACGTTCGGCTGGTGACAGCTGTATGTTTTCAGACTCAGCCACAACCTTACGGCGTGAGCTACGACGCTCTATCGGAATGTATTTGGCCAAGATTACCGGTCCTCGGCTATCAAGAATTCTGCAACCGTAAGCAGTAATTTTCAAATGATTGTTCTCATTGTAGGCAATGTCTATCAGCCCGAGCTGGATCATCTGAGAAATATATGCATTCCATTCGCCGAAACTAAGATCACGCCCTGCCCCATATGTCTTTATTTTATCATATCCCCTCTGTATCAGCTCCTGACGCGTGGCTCCACGCAATATATCTATAAGCATTGTGATACCAGCCGAACCGTTGATGCGGACTATGGCACTCAATGCCTTTAGCACAATCACTGTGCCGTCTATTCGTTCAGGAGGGTTGAGACACACGTCACAGTTACCGCAGTCATGGTCGACAGTCTCATTGAAATAGCTGAGCAGAATGCGACGGCGGCATAATGATGCCTCAGCATACTCCTTCATTCTGGTAAGCTTCTCGGCATTGAGAGCCTGCTGACCGCTTTCATCCACAAAACTCTGTAGAGTAGCTATGTCAGCATATGAATAGAACATTACTGTTTCAGCCTTTGCGCCATCACGTCCGGCACGTCCTATCTCCTGATAATAGCTCTCGATATTGCGAGGCATATTGTTGTGGACCACCCATCTGATATTGCTCTTATCGATTCCCATACCGAAAGCAACTGTAGCACACACCACCTGAACCTCTCCGTTGATAAACCTGTCCTGAGCCTGATTGCGCTCTGTTACCGAGAGCCCGGCATGATATACCACAGAACGGTATCCACGCCCTGACAATTGCTTATCCATCTCCTCAGCACTTTTACGGCTAAGACAATACACTATGCCTGAATCACTGCGATATCGATCGATCATCGAACATATATAATTGACTCGTTGTGTCTTACCCGGATTGGTCATGACTCGCAGCGATATATTGGGACGGTCGAACGAACCGATGAAGAGTTGCGGATTGTCAAGCCTAAGCTGGAGTGCGATATCATCACGCGTCAACCTGCCGGCTGTAGCTGTGAGAGCCATGACAGGCACATGAGGATACAGGGCTTTGATACGCGACAACTGCGTGTACCCAGGACGGAAATCATGCCCCCATTGCGATATGCAGTGAGCCTCGTCTATAGCAAAAAGCGAAATTTTGAGATCGCGCGACCAACTGTCAATCTCCAGAAGCAACCTCTCCGGAGAGATATAAAGGATGCGTACTCGTCCACTGAAAAGCTGTTCCAGTATGTCTCGATTCTCCTCCTCTGTCTGCATGGAGTTCACCGCAGCAGCCGGAATGCCGTTGGAGGTCAGAGCTGTCACTTGATCCTTCATCAAAGCTATGAGCGGTGACACCACTATCACCACCCCATCGCTCAGAAGAGCCGGCATCTGGTAACATATGGACTTGCCGCCACCTGTAGGCATCAACACCACAGAGTCGCGCCTCGCCATTGCTGTAGTGATGATCTCAAGCTGTAGCGGACGGAATGTGCTGTAGCCATAGAAACGGCTTAACATAGCCTTGGCTCGCTGAGCAATATCTATAGTCGCATTATTTGTCATTTATATTTCAGTGACAAAGACAGGGGAACAGGATTATATCTCCTGTTCTCCTGTCCTGATTATAACATTTATCCTTCTGAAAAAGGATTAAAGTTTGCTGTCTATGGCCTTTATCTTAGTCTCAAGTTCGGCAAGATCATCCTTCAGACGCTGCATCCTACGCTGCATGTCACGCAACATTGAATCAGCATTTTTAGAACGGGCTGAAAGGAATCCCATATTATTCTCGTATGTGTTCAGTTCGCCGCGACGCTGCTCGTATACGCGCAACAGGCGTTCACGCTCACGATACAGACGGTTGGTATCGCCACCTATTTCGGAAAGGGTGCTTTCGAACGATTCCATTCTGGAACCACGACGAGCATTATCCCATTTTGAATAAATCCTGTTTACCACAGCTCGATACGCGTCATATATGGCATCCTTCTCTGCAAAAGGCACATGTCCGACACTCTGCCACTCTGATTGCAGATCTTTGAGAGTCTTGATAGCCACCTCTCTTTCAGGGGCATCGGCATCCAATGCCTTAAGCTTCTCTATTATCTCCTGCTTCTGCTCCAGATTGGCTCGCTCGTTGCGGCGGGTACCTGATGTATTCTTCTTTTTCTGTTCAAAGAAATAATCACAAGCAGCAAGAAAACGGTGCCATACCTGATCGGAATATTTCTTGGCTACAGCACCGATAGTTTTCCATTCTTTCTGCATGCGTGAGAGTTCATCGGCAGTCGCACGCCAGTCGGTGCTGTCCTTTAAAGCTTCAGCACGTTCACACAAAGCAATCTTGCGCTCAAGATTGGATGCCAGGACATCTTTCATCTGCTTGAAGAACTCAGCCTTGGCAGCAAAAAACTTGTCACATATGGAACGGAAACGAGCAAACAGTTCAGCATTGGCTTTACGAGACGCAAAACCGAGCTTTTTCCAATCAGCCTGAGCCTCCATAAACTCCTTGGTCATATTGTCCCATGCGGCATATGTGCCGAGTGATGAGAAATCGAGAGCCTCAACACGCTCACAAATAGCGATCTTAGCCTCTTCATTTTCACGCTCCTTGGCTTTGCGCTCAACAAAGAAATCCTGATAACGCTTATTGATGCTGGTGGAAAGCTCCTTGAACTTGCCCCAGATCTCCTCTCGAACATCTTTTGGCACCGGACCGATAGCACGCCACTGGTCATGAAGCTCCTGGAGCTTCTTGAAAGCCACTATCACATCTTCCTCTGCCTGAAGCTTCTCGGCTTCAGCCACAAGAGCTTCCTTATCAGCAAGATTCTTCTTGAAATCATAATCACGAAGTTCCTTATTGATCTTAAGCTGATCATAGAACTTCTCCACAGCATCCTGATAGTTTTTCCATATCTCACTGGAATACTGCTGGGGCACCTCCCCTATCTCCTTAAACTGCGCCTGTAGATCACGCACTTCAGAAAACACTCGGTTGACATTATCAGCGTCGGCACTCATCTCCACAAGCTTGGCGATAATCGCCTGCTTGCGTTCATAATTGGCTTGCTGCTCCGCCTCGACGGCTGCTCTCTGTGCCGCTTTCTTATCCCTTATTACTCCGAGAAGATCTTTAAAAGTATCTTCCACAGGATCGGGAGTCGGCACAAATGCCTCGGAAGTGTTACCTTCAACCGAAAGGAACTCCTCTCGCTCGGCACGTAATTCTTCATTACGCAAAGAGTAGAATTGCTGCTTCAGACGCGAAATCTCCTCTGCGGAAATCTCATTGGCTTCAAGCACTGACAGACGGCGCACCTCATCCAGAATTTCATCTTTCGTAAGAATTCTATGGCGAGGATGCTCTTCCGCCTCAGTTGCAGCTACATCTGACTCATCCGATTGAGCTGCCATCGGTGCCTCCATTGTCTCTTCCGAAACAGGTGCGGCAACTACTGACGGCTCGGTCATTTCTACTACTTCAGCCCATTCTGCATTCGCGGTTTCTGCCACGGATATGGGCTCTTGATTCATGGTGGTATCCTTTGCCTCTTCAGGCTTCAGGATGGGGTCATTCAGTTCCATAATTGGGAGATAGGATAATGTGATGATCTATTCAGACTGCTAATTTATAAACAAATTTTTATAAATCCTCACAAAATCGCACAAAAATTGCCAAAACACCCCAAAACATGATTTATAACATAAATTTTAGCTCCATACACTTGCAAAATTCAACCATTAGCATTAACTTTGCAGCACCAAAACGAAATGATCTGCGCATGTGGCGTAATTGGTAGCCGCGTTAGACTTAGGATCTAATGACTCAGGTCGTGGGGGTTCGAGTCCCTTCATGCGCACAAAATACCCTCTGCAACTCATTGAGTTGCAGAGGGTGTTTATTCCCACAAAGAACACACGAAGCACTTTTGGAGGTTATTGAACGAATTTGATACAGAATCGATGCCTGTACATAGGGCGGCAAAGTTAATAATATTCTTCTTTAGCCCAATAGAGATATCAACGGTCTCTTTCATGACTTTGCGTAGTGCTTCCGCATCAACGGTCAGCTTTTTTAAACCATCGGCCCCATCGGAGATTTTAAAGGATATGGATATGGTACTGTTTGAAGCCATAATATTTGTGAAAAATTTGTATATTGCGTCCAAATAATAAACGGACATCATGTTGGACTCAGTTTGTGTGGCACTACTTGCAATAGGAAGTCATTTGTGACAAGGGGTCTTTTATAGAACGTGAAATGCTTGCAGACTATGTTCATTTTATACTTGTCGACAGTATTGAAACTTTAGATTTTATGGCAATCCCTTACGGAAAGGACAGCATACGTATTTCTTGTTTCTATCCATCCAATTACAACCGTGTCATTTTCAATGATACAGTACGCATAGATAACATGAAAATTCTATTGGAAACATTTACTTCAGGTGATGGTCCTGATATTCCTATAATCGCTTACTCTATGGGTATCCCAATCAAAGATGGCACTTGGTATTGCGGTCTGCGTGATTCGGGTGTGGAACCTCGGAAATGGCATGAAAAATATGGCATAGACGGATATATTTTTTATACAATAAGACTTGAAGAAGACACACCTCCTGACAATAAAATGCCTATTTACATCAAAATAGCAAAGCAAGACGCTCATGCGATACATCAACAATAATGCATGATCACAAACAGTGTTCTAATCCATATTTTTAATATCCTCCATGTTTACAATCCTGTGCAGTATGGCATATATCACCAAAGCAGCTGTAGAATGTATGTTCAATTTGTAACTGAGGTTCTTCCTGTAAGTAGTGATGGTGTGAAACGACAGGCATAATCTATCGGCAATCTCCTTATTAGATAATCCGTATGCCACAAGGCGTATTATGTCTTTTTCCCGCTCGCTCAAGGACTCCTCCCTATGATCAGTTGAAGATATCTCCGCATGAGAGGTGTCGCCACCGCAATTAATTTTCGAAGAGCGGACCCTTCGTTCAAGATCCTCTACTGCCGGCACCAAAAGTCGATTCTCTATCTCACAATGTGATATAAGATCCTCTCCACAGGATATGATATTGAACAGTGCCTGATTAAGATCACGTGTATTGGGCAAACAATAATGCTGTAGAAATATATCCTTGAGTTCGTTCAGCTTTGATGCCATGCTATTATGCTTGGTCGCAAAATCACTGATTCTGAATTCAGGATTTAACTCTCCCTTCAACAATCCGTCAATATAAGTAAACACAAATTCATCCTCAAACTGCATATGGTTTCTTACCTCTACCATATAGCTGTCAAAAAACTTTAATACAAGCAGTGCTACATCATTTGAATTATGTGAATGAACACCCTTTATCAGAATGTCCTTTATCGCAGGCAACATATAATCCAGAATATAGGAATGTGCCTCCTTAAGATAGCTCACCAATGTCGGCAAATGAATTGAGAAACCATTATACTTACGGTTGCTTATGATATTTGACACAGCAAGAAATGTAGAGCAATCCACATTGTTGTCCGAACATATGTCATCTATGGTTTTGCAGCCAAATCCGAAAGGGATTTTAAAACGGTTCAAAACCAATAGCAATTGGGGATTGTCCTCTACAATGTCGCTAACACGGTCCGTTGCACTGTATCTTATTGATGATTCCAACATTTTCTTACAGACATGATAAATGAGATAATATAACGAGTGCAAATTTACTGGTAATCCCAGAACCACACCATACCTAAAATTAGTGAAGCATCTGTCCTGATGATGACATAAATACTATTTTTAGGTATTTGGAAGTTCAGCCAAGTTTTTTTATGAAGAAAAAGGGTCTAATTACTCCAATAATTGGGTATTTCAAGTGTACTTCACAGGCAGTAATTTTGCATCCAAAATAGAGTTCTAAATGAAAATAAAGCTGTTCATACCATCAATCATTATCGCATTATTGAGTCTACATTGTGACGCTATGGGAAAAAATGTCATAATATCGGGCAAAGTCATGTCCGAAAATGGAGATGCCATAGACTATGCCACAGTATTTCTGAAAGGCACAGAGTATACTTGTAACACAAATGAGCGAGGAGTGTATCATCTTAATATACCTTCCGGGAACTACACTGCCGTATTCTCTTCTGTTGGGTTTGAGAAACAGGAACACAGAATTGATGTTCCGGCAAACGGCAAGATCAGACTGAATGTGAAATTAAAATCCGTCACTTCACTCAAGGAGGTTGTTGTGATTGGAAATCAGGTCAGCAAAGTAAAAAACTCAGCCTACAATGCGGTGGCAATCAATACTCAGGGCTTTTCAAATACAACCAAGACGCTGAGCGACGCTCTCACCAAAGCTCCTGGAATAAAAATAAGGGAAAGCGGAGGTGTCGGTTCGGACATGGCTGTCACTATGGACGGCTTCAGCGGAAAACACATAAAGGTATTCATCGACGGCGTGCCACAGGAGGGTGTCGGAAGCTCTTTCGGACTGAATAACATTCCTGTAAATTTCGCAGAGCGCATCGAAGTGTATCGTGGAGTGGTGCCGGTAGGCTTCGGGGCAGACGCTATCGGAGGCATAATCAATATCGTAACACCCAAAAACAGACGAAAATGGTTTGTGGATGCATCCTACTCCTATGGCTCATTCAACACCCATAAATCCTATATAAATTTTGGACAGACACTGAAAAACGGATTCAATTACGAGATAAATGCTTTCCAGAATTATTCCGACAATGATTACAGCGTTGATTCCCCTGTCGAAGACTTTGAAAGCGGAGCTATAAACCGTAAAAAGAAAGAGCATGTACGCCGGTTCAACGACACTTATCATAATGAAGCCATAATGGCTAAAGTCGGATTTGTTGATAAGCCATGGGCCGACAGGCTATCGGTGGGACTCACATACTCGCACATGTACCAGGAAATTCAGACCGGAGTACGTCAAGAAATTGTATATGGTCAGAAACATCGTCACGGCAATAATCTTACACCATCTGTCGAATATTATAAACGGAACTTTTTTATCCGAGGGCTTGACATGTCATTCAATGCCAACTATAATAAGAATGTCACCGTGAATGTTGACACCGCTTCAGTAAAATACAACTGGAGAGGGGAGACAGCTCCATTAAACTCTCCAGGCGAACAGTCATATCAGAATGCCAAGGCTGACAACAACAACTGGTCTGCCACATTCACCTCCAACTATCGTCTCGGACGAAGCCATACCTTTACTATAAACAATGTTTTCAATACGTTCAACAGATCAAACAAAAACCTGCTCACAACGCCCCCGACAAAAGATGAGATCTCAAAAGTGACGAGTAAAAATATCATAGGGATTTCATATAGATATATGCCAAACAGCAAAATGAATGTCTCCGTTTTCGGCAAACAGTACCATCAATATGTCTCCGGTCCTATGGCGACATCCTCGGCACAGGACTATTACACGCGCGTTTCACGCTCGGAAGATTATTGGGGCTACGGAGTCGCCGGCACATTATTCCTGCCATCAGGCTTTCAACTGAAAGCCTCATATGAAAAGGCGTTGCGAATGCCTACTATCGAGGAGATGTTCGGCAACGAGGACCTGGAAATGGGAGATATGTCCTTGAAGCCTGAATCAAGTCACAACGTGAACATGAACCTGAGCTATAATGCCTCGTTCGGGAGCAACTCAATATATCTCGAAGCCGGCGTAATATACCGCGATACACGTGATTATATCCAACGCAACATCATGTCGCTCAGCGGAGGGAAATTTGCAGCATCATATATCAATTATGGAAAAGTCCGGACCGAAGGCATCAGCATTTCGGCAAGATACAATCTATCCAAATGGCTGAGTATAGGAGGAAATTTCACCCAAATGAATGTGCGCGACAATATGCGCACCGCTATGAACAGCTCAGCCGCAAACGTTTCCTACAACGAACGCATGCCCAACCAGCCATACATGTTTGCCGATTCGGATGTCAGCTTCTACTGGATAGGGCTCGGCAATAAAGACAATACTTTGACTTTTACCTACGACAATCAGTATACCCATAGTTTCTGCTACTATGCATCCAATTTGGGTAGCAACAGTGATGATTACATGGTGCCTGATCAGTTAGCCCATAACATCGCCATAAATTATGGAATAAAAAATGGAAGATACAACATATCTTTTGAATGCCGTAATCTGACTGACACAAAACTCTATGACAATTTCAGCCTTCAGAAAGCAGGCAGATCATTTTACGGAAAAGTACGTATATATTTTGGGAACTAAAAGTTATAATTCAATATCTAATAAAATGCTTAATCATCATTTCTTGCGTGCCATTTCCGCACTCGCTCTTCCAGTATTAGTTCTGTCGGGATGCTCTGAAAACGACGGCCCCGATAGCGAAAACAGACCCGACTGGACAAACGACGGACAATTTGTAATTGCCGCCACTGTGACAGATTCAAAAGGAACAACCAATCTGCTGCTGACAGCAGAATCGCTTGATGAGGGACACATATCCCTCGGAAACAACAATGGGCTGCTCAACGATGGTGCAAGCCAATGGGTGTTTCATCCTGACAATTACCTCTACGCTCTTACCTATAATCAAGGTAACGCAGGCACCACACGAAGTTATATCCTTGGGATGGACGGCAACATATCTGCTCGCGATATGGAGTACAAGATCAGCCGCTTCACCTCCTATGGCATATATGACCATCATATCATATCAACATCAACCGGAAACGGTCCGGCTTCACAGGCTGACGCAAACGGTTATCTGCCTAAAACATTACTAATAACACATCTCGATGTGACAGCCGAAACTTCTCGACAGAACGACACTTCCACCGGAATATATTCATTGGAAAACTATCTCGGCAACGGAGAGTATGTCACTCTCGCCGGTATTGAGAAACGTGGTTCATCCATTTTCTCCGGTGTCATACCTATGGGACTCAGCCAATACGGTGCTGCTATCGACAACGGTAAATGGATACGCCCCGGATATGAACATCTTGTAAAGACCGCAGACGGAGGGAGCAACAGCAGCAGCTATAAGAAAGGTGAGTTGCAATGGACTCAGTATCCTGATGAATGCTGGGTAGCCATTTTCAATGACGAGAATCTTACTGATCCGACATTTGCATATACTGACAGGATAAGTTATCCATGCGGTCGCTTCAAGTCACAATACTATCAGACAATCTGGGCTGCTGACAACGGTGACATATACGTATTCTCACCTTCATATGCCAAAACTATGACTGATCCCAAGCAACAGACCGTACTGCCAGCCGGAGTATGCCGCATCCCAGCCGGATCAACTCAGTTTGATTCCTACTATTGTGACATAGAGACCCAGTCGGAAGGGAAGTCATTCATGCGATGCTGGCATGCCGGAGGCAATTGCTTCCTGATGCTGATGTATGACCGTCCTTTATCAGATAAAAATTTCACAGCCACCGATCTTGCCATATTCAATGCTGATGACAAGAAACTAATCTTTGTAAAAGGGCTTCCATCCAACATATCCTCCATAGGCAAAACAGTATATGCAAAAAATGGGAATGTATATATACCTATAAACATCACTGACGGAACACCGGCAATATACAAAATAAACACTGCTACAGCACAAGCAGTAAAAGGGCTCACCATCGATGCTACCGACATAACCGGATTCGGCTACATGCAACCGACAAAATAGACCAGCCATGAAATTATTTCACAATATACACCTTTGGCTTTCGGTCCCATTTGGATTAATAATCACTCTGATATGTTTCTCAGGAGCAATGCTCATATTCGAACCTGAGATTACGCGTAACATTAAAAGCGACATCTACTATGTCAGTTCATCCAAAGGAGACCCAGTCCCTATGGAGAAACTTATGGAAACTGTAAAAGCGACATTGCCTGATTCGGTTTCAATAAGAAGTGTGACTATATTCAAAGATAAAGAACGCACCTACCAGGTAAATCTGTCAAAGCCTCGCCGAGCATCTCTTTTCATAGACCAGCATTCAGGCAGGATCACAGGGAAACATGAGAGAATAGGCTTCTTCTCCACCATGTTCAGTCTGCACCGCTGGCTTCTTGACAGCAGCGACCCTCATGGAGAAGATATAAAAATAGGCAAACTACTTGTCGGAGTATCGACTTTGATGTTCATTATCGCATTGATTTCAGGAGTGATCATATGGTTGCCCAGAGCAAGAAAAAACATAAAGCATAGTTTGGCAATATCTGTACGAAACGGATGGAGAGGATTATGGAACGGTCTTCATGTGGCGGGAGGAATGTATGCATTGATCCTTTTGCTGGCGATGGCCCTAACCGGACTCACATGGTCATTCAACTGGTATCGTACAGCGTTCTATGCAGTATGTGGCGTTGGATATACTCCACGCAACTCAGCAGGCAAAGCAAAAGAGGCTCATGCAGAGCAGCGTAATAAAGACCAGCATACAACTAAAAAGAATTCCGGCGAAAATCGCGAATACGGTCCCTCGGAATTCGGCTGTTGGCAGCAGGTGTATAATGATTTGAAGGCACAAAACCCTTCTTCTCCACAAATAACCGTAGGTCAGGGAACAGCAAGTGTCACACTTTGTACCAACGGAAATATCAGGGCAACCGACAGTTATGATTTCAACAGGAATTCCGGAGAAATAACTCCGGGGAAAAAGTATGCCGACTCAGCCCAGGCAGACAAGCTACGCGGCTGGATATACTCAATTCACACAGGCGAACTTGGAGGCATCCTCACTCGTGTATTATGGTTTCTTGGAGCATTGCTTGGAGCAAGTCTTCCTCTTACAGGTTATTATATCTGGATAAGACGTCTATACAAGAGAAAAATGCATATGAGCAATATATGACCATATAAAAACACCAATGGCTGGCTGCAATCACAGACCTGCCATTGGTGTTTCTTCACAAGGTTAGAATTCTATTTCACCTCAATGCTATCCCCGGATGAATGAGCTGAGTACTGCGGTGCATATTCACTCTGTACCGTCGCAATACCAGAAATATATGTCCCGGCATTATTGACCCACATATCATAAGAGAGCAGATATGTTCCCTTCGGCAGATGATCTATGAATATTCTTGTCGAAGCATCCCGATTCTCTCGATAAAAGCGTATGCCATCTGAATACATCGGGGCCGGGAGCTGTTCTACAGGTTCGAAACATGCCGGGCGGTCATCAACAATAGCTACATAATCCATATCACGATCCGCTTTCAGCAGCAATCTCACTGTGACACGGTCTCCGATAGTGAATGAATCGGCATTCTTTACGGCCTGTCTGCCGAAATTACCGTCTCCTGGCTGATCGACAGCCACCAACAACTCTTTGGCAATACTCAGTTCAGGGCAATCCTGAGCCTTGACAGATGTCATATCATCAACATATTGACAGAACACGGCTCCCCACGATGGAGTATCGCCCTTTTTAGTTATAGAAAGGCTCTTCCCTGATGACTTATCGACTCGAAGATCCATCTCATACTCACAGGTCAAACGCTCCACCCTGTCAGGACGCAGCTCACTGCCACCAACTCTTACAACAGAGCCCGATGCAGGGACAATCCATTTGCCGGATGTAGTGAGTATGGCGGAGACTGCCTCCGTTGCTGCAACAGATGAACCCCAGTTCTGAGCACCTTTCTGAAGAATTAGCCACTGACGCAACAAGTCGATATCATCACATCCGGGCTCTATCATCGCGAAAGTCTCCAGGATGAGGGATGTAATCCCGATATTGTTCATCGAACCGTACCAAACATTATCATCAAGCGATGGGAACCACATGCCATTTTCCGGTGTAGTTTTTGCAAACTGACGCATAGATGCAATCAACTCCTTTGACACACTTCTATAGTCATGGCTGTAAAGAACTTGGGCATCAATAGCTTTACATGCCAACGGCTCATTCTTCCAGGAATTAAGTATACGCTGTGTGACAGAATCGACTATCCGTCCGTCAGCTGCTCCGATATTCATCTTTGCAAACATATCATGAAGATGCACGTAGCGAGTGTAAACACCATCGGGATATTTACGGAATTCCTTCAATGTCTCGGATGTGTCCCAATCCAATGCTGCGGAAATCATTTTCCTAAGCCCGCTGTCCTCCGGAAGGAATCCGAGACGCACAAGGCGACCCATCATCCACAGCACTTCATTGGTGGCCCATCTGGACGGCTCACTATACTGTGCACACCAACTCCATCCGCCACTTTTGTGTGACAGTTTGGCAAGCAGAGACATATTTGCATCAATAGTCTTTTCAACAGTCTTTTTATCGAAAAGCAATGCCAGGCGAGACATACGCTCAGTGTCATTACGCGCATCAAGCATCCATGGCGACGCATTCAGAAGTACTATTTTCAACTTCTCATTGCGCTCAAGCATCGAAGTGAGCATCTCCGCCGACTTGTCACTCTCGTTCCATTCCTTCAATGCGGCAGCTATCTCAGGATTGTCGCGCAACAATCCTGAAGCGACCGCTGCTGAGAAAATGCTGCGTGCGGCATCAGGTGCCGACGTTGCATCTTTCTGCAACAATCCGGGAAGAGCTGTCACAACATACCATACAGGATTCTCACAGAACTGTAATGTCACACGGCTGTCAGCCGGAAGTTTCGGCAACTTCATCGAGAACTCGCTCTGCTCAGGAGCCACATAGAATGGATAAGTCTCGATCACAGGTGTCACGGACGGGAGCACCGGTATAAGCACCTGCTCACCGTCAGCGCGAGTCTCGGTTGACGACTTGATCCTGTAACCCCAAAGGGGCATATCCGACGGAACTGACAACATCCCAGTCTCCACCACCTTACTTCCATTGGGAGCGATAGTATCCGACTGATTAAAACTATACATGACCTCGCCGTCGGATGGGTTAAATATCTCAACTACAGTCTCAACTCTCTGCTCCTCATCGGTCGCATTCATTACCGAAGCCTTTACAGCCACACGGTCGCCAGTACGCAGGAATCGTGGAAGATTGGGCTGCACCATGATCTCCTTGGACGCTAAAATATCCCTTGAGAATGTAGCCGAAAGAAGTGAATCTGTGAATGCAACAGCACGGAACCCCCATGTTGTGTTTGCATTGGGAACTGTAAATTTCAATGCAAGTTTTCCGTCTTTGCCGGTGACAAGCGATGGTCTGAAAAATGCAAGTGACACATCTGATTCCCTATATGAGAATGACTCCTTCTCGCTTACAGTCACTTCTTCACTATGCTCTCTTACGGCACCGACCTCATCATAACCCATTCCGCTGTCAGCTTTCTTCTGTGCTATTGACGGAGCGGCATAATCGTAATCCTTCGCGGACTCGACACTCTGCTCATCAATAACATTCAGTTCTCTTACGACAACACCACTTAACGATCCGGTCAATGCTCGTGACATTTTCATTCCACGCAAACGGATGTTACGGAAAGAAACTCCATAAGTATTAAATTCCGGATCTACAAAGTCAGGGCATTTCAGATTGACCTGAGATGTGGGTAATGAATAATAGAAATCAGATGTGCCACGCAATGACGATACGTTCCAATCAAATGATTTCTGCCATCCCTTATTGGCATTGAAACTCCAGTCAGATTTAGAAAGTGCATCAAGAGCTGTGTTATACATATCGACAATTACCGCAGCCTCCCTACCGTTGCCATTGAGATCGGTAACACTGAATGTCCATGTCTCCTCCCCACCTGGCACAGTACGGTCACGGAAAGTCTCGGCAACAATCTTCAAACCTTTCATGCTGCCGGTACGTTTCACTTCTACATTCCTGTTCTCCTGGCGGTAATCTCCAGTAGCCATAACTGTCAAAGTAGCCTCATCAATATCGGCAGGCAGGTCCACAGATATACGATTGAAACCTTTATGGGCCTTTTCCCATCGCTGAGATATCACACGACCGGAAGACCACAACGTGGCAAGCACATGAGTGTCACAATTCACAGCATACAGCCAATAGGAATCAGCCGTACCATTGACACTAATTTCTTCATCAGGAGACCATATCAAAGCATCGGGATAAGGAGTGTCAGCTGAATCAGAGTCATAAAGCACCACTTCATTGACCACAGAATCAGCATTCTCATGGGTGAACACCACCTTATACACACCCTGATCACATCCTTTGACACTCAATAATCCTTTACCTTCTATAGAAGATGAGGCAACAACCGTGGAATCACTTCCTACGAGCTTCACATTCACGGATTCCATAACCACAGAGTCCTCACAATTCACAAGTCGGACATCCACAGGCAACGTGTCTGTTTCAGACAT
>ERZ778516.1524-NODE-1524-length-17305-cov-13.461333_pt1 | contig 17305 bp, 9 predicted proteins | sample MGYA00510342_ERZ778516 | MGnify/ENA primary metagenome ERZ778516 (study PRJEB29527, sample SAMN07138961) | mouse gut metagenome | material: feces | host: mouse | place: China:Nanjing | collected 2016-01-25 ... | reverse complement strand
AAAGGTTGGAAAAATAATTTGCCGTTTATGTCTCCCTCAATTCGCCGTCCAACATCCAGGACTGTCCCTCTGACCCGCTTTTTCCGGAAAGCGCACACGTACAGCCATGCTGCAGCTGCAACAGCAGCCGAAACACCGAAAAAGCCGAACAAAAGAACTGCGGCCCTGTCAGAGCGCCTGCCTGTTTTCCCACACTCTCCCATTTTTCCGCCTTCTCCGTCTGGCTGTTCATCCATACTGTTATCCGTGTCGCATGCTTTGCCGCTGCTTTCTGCTTGTTCCTTTTCTGCTTCCATCGGTTCAGGCCGGCTGCCATTCTCTGCATCTTTTCCATCCGGCTGTCCTGCTGCTTCGCCATTCTCTGGCAAAGTCCCGGCATCTGGATTTTGCCGGCCTGTACCTTTCTGGCTGCCATTACCGCTGGATTTTAATCCTGCATCCCGGCCGCCTGTGCTGCCAGGCTTTTCACCATTCCCATCCGTCCGGCTCCCTTTGCCCGTACCGGTCAGCCCGGAGCCCGCGCTTACGGGATGCCTGCTGTCTGTATCAGAACTGCTGCCGCCATTTTGCTTATCCCTGCCTTTTTCAGAATTTTTATCCTTTCCGGAACCGCTGATTTTATCCGTCCCCTTATTTTTGCCCATGTCTTCCCTGCCATTCTCTGCGGTTTTGTTTTTATCCGAATCTGTGTTTTTATCCTTGTCCTTATTGCGGCCGGATTCCCCGCTGTTATCCTCTCCTTTCTGGTCTGGCCCGCCTGTGCTGTTTTCCCCCGCATCCTGGCTGCCTGCCGCCTTTACTTCAAACAGGGCATGGACAGTGAGATTCCTTGTAATAAAGCTGAAATCCGCATCCCATCCTTTAAACACATAAGTATACTGCCCATCCGCTGCTTTTTGCGGTGCCTGTGGCGCTTTCGCTTTCCCGCCGTGCTTTACCGTCTGCGTGCTTAAAATCTTTCCGTCTGCATCATAGAAAAGAACCTGGTACTCATTCCATATCTTTTCATAACATGCATAAACAGTTACATCTTTTGTAATATTCCGATAGCTGCCGTCCCATCCGATGAATTTCCATTTCCCCCATGCCTCATCCGGCCGGGACGGGCCTGCAGGGGCAGATGCATCCTGTCCTGCTTCTACATGCTGCACGGCAAGAACTGTCCCACCGTCCATAAATGTCACCTTGTAAACAGCCGCATTCCCACCGGGGCTGCTGTTTTTTCTGGCTTCATAAACCGGATGAAAAGCTGTATCTGCCGTAATATTATCCGTGTCCGCATTCCAGCCCTTAAAAACATAAGTATAACGGCCATCCGCTGCTTTTTGCGGTGCCTGCGGCGCTTTCGCTTTCCCGCCGTGCTTCACCGTCTGCTTGCTTAAAATCTTTCCGTCTGCATCATAGAAAAGAACCTGGTACTCATTCCATATCTTTTCATAACATGCATAAACAGTTACATCTTTTGTAATATTCCGATAGCTGCCGTCCCATCCGATGAATTTCCATTTCCCCCATGCCTCATCTGGCCGGGATGGATCTGCCGGTGCGGATGCGTCCTGTCCCTGCCTTACGTTTTGTACGGCAAGAACGGATTCCCCATCCATAAATGTAACCGTATAGGTAATGGTACTTCCGCTGCCCTGGCTTTCTGCTTTGTAAACCGGATGGATGGCTGTATCGGACGTAATATTCTCTGTATCTGCATCCCATCCTTTAAACACATACGTATACTGCCCGTCCGCTGCCTTTTGCGGTGCCTGCGGCGCTTCTGCTTTCCCGCCATGCTTTACTGTCTGCGTGCTTAAAATCTTTCCATCGGCGTCATAAAAAACAACCCTGTATTCATGCAGCACCTTTTCAAAGCAGGCATAGACAGACTCATCCTTTCTGACATCCGTATAATTTCCATCCCATCCGGTGAATTTCCATTTTCCCCATGCCTCATCCGGCCGGGACGGATTTTCCGGTGCTTTGGCACTGCTGCCATATTCCACGCTCTGGCTGCCCAGCACGGTTTCGCCATCCATAAATGTAACGGCAAATCTGCATATCTCATACTGCGCCGTTACGGTCAGGTCTGCCGTAACGCCTATATAATCCTTATCCCATCCGGTAAAGCGCCATCCTGTCCGCTCTGGTTCCTCTGGCGGCTGTGCATTTTCACCGTCATGCACAATCTGCCTTAAAATCTCCGTGCCGTCATGGTCTGCAAAAATAACCGTATGGGCATCCGCATATTCCCCATCCAGCTTCTGATACCCGCAGGCTGTACAGGTTTGTGTGACCGGCGTAACAAAACACCCTTTTTCCGCGTCAAAATATTCCTGCCCGCGGCTGCTTTCAAAATCATTGCATAAGAGCGTGATATTCTCCGGTACCGTTTGTGACGTAAAATAATGCCAGTAATCCGATCCGCCATGTATCTCCACGGAACCGCATACTGGCTTTTCCTGTTCCATCATTTCCGTTTCCCCAGATGCCCAGTCCGATTTGAGCGTACAGACATGCGCTTTTTCAATCGCACAGGATGCAAATGCGCCCCTGCCAATAGAAGATACATTTTCTTTCATCACAACCGTTCCAAAAGAAATATCCTTCCATGCACTTTTCTGAAACGCCCTTTCACCAATACTGGAAACTCCTGCCGGAAATTCCAGGATATCCTGTTTCAGCCCAATCCCGGCGAAAACACTTGCCGGAATTTTCAGGACATCCGCCCCTATCTGCAATTCCCCAACCACGGTATTGTAAAACGGGCTGTCAGGCGCTCCATGCGTGCCGTTTGTGCCTGCATCTGCCGCATTGTATTTTAAAACGCCTATGCGGTCCGCTGCCAGCGCATACATGCCTAAATGAGAAACATTTTTCCCGATGGCAAGCGTGCCTATACGGATTTCATTCCCGCTGCCGGAGCACAGTGCTTTATCTTCCACAGATTCAATGCTGCCGGATATCGCAAGCTCCTCCTGCTCCAGGCTGATCCCGCAGAATATTTTTGCCGGCAGTACCGCAACATCCTCCCCAATGTGCAGCTCCCCTACAAAGGAACCTTCAAACGGCCCGCTTCCATCCGGCCCGCCTGTCCCGGAATCTTTTGCATTGTATTTTAAAACACCGATGCTGTCTGCCGACAGCGCATGCCTGCCCAGATAGGAAACATTCTCACCAACAGTAAGCGTCCCTATGCGGATTGCGTTCCCGCTGTCAGAACACAGCGCCCTGTCTTCCACAGATTCAATGCTGCCGGAAATTGCAAGCTCCTCCTGTTCCAAAGCCATCCCGCAGAATATTTTTGCCGGCAGTACCGCAACATCTTCCCCAATATGCAGCTCTCCTGCAAAAGAACCGTTAAACGGCCCGTCCCCGTCCGGCCCGTCTGTCCTGGCATCTTTTGCATGATACTCCACCATGTCAATCTCACAGCCGTCAAATGCATTGTCCCCAAGATATGCCACATTTTCACCAATATACAGCCTCCCCACTGCGTAGTTCTCCTCATATGGGTTAAAAAAAGCCCTGCTGCCAATTGATGTTATCCCTGACGGAATCTCCAGCCTGGAAACAGATAATCCAGTCACGCCGCTGACAAAATCTGCAGGAACAGACACCGCTGCATCCCCAAATGAAATGCCCTGGACAGATGCATATGTAAACGGGGCATTGCGCCCGACACCGGTCTCCCCGTATGTCTCCACGCCTGCCGTATTCCAGCACAGCTCCCTGACATCTGCAAAAGAAAACGCATGGATGCCGATATGCCTGACACCTTCCCCAATCGTAAGCTTCTGAAACTCTGCTGACCAGAAGGCATCTTTACACACTGTCGGTACGCGGATAACCAGTTCTTCCTGTCTGAACACTGCATCTGAAAACATGCGCTCTGGGATTACATCTACATTTTCCCCTATCAGGAGATTCCCAATTTCAGCGCCGCTAAACGGTGCCCGTTCCGGTTTTCCCGCGGCAGCTGCAGAAAGCGCATGATAACGCAGCGTGCCGATGTTTAAATTCCCAAATGCCGCACTGCCCACAAACGCAACTGTCTCCGGCACTGTCAGTCCCTCAACGCTCCCGAACGACATACGGCAGGTCAGGCGGGTAACCGTATGTCCTTCCAGTTCTGCCGGTATGTCAACCTCTTTCCCGGAATAATCTGTGATGTCATAAATATCCGCTGTCCCGTCACTGCTGATATCGTAATGATACGCAACACCGTCTGCATCAACATATACGCTGCTTCCTGTCCCATCTTCCGCAGGTGCACTGCTGCCATCCTGTATATCCCCCTCGCTGTCTTCCTGCTGCGTATCCGCTTCTGCATCCACCGCCTGTATCGCTGATCCGCTCACCGTTTCTGTTTCTTTTCCGAATGCTTCCTGATCCGCTGTTTCATCCTCCTGATGCACATCTCCGATTTCTGCAGCCGTTTCCCCGGCATAAACGCTCACATGGCCGCATGGCAGATTCCCCGCTACACATGCTGCAGCCAGAAGCGCTGCGGCTTTTTTTCTGCAAACCTGTTTCTTTTTCATGAAATACCACCCTCCTGTTTTTTATTTTCTTTCCGGATAAGACTTTTTAAAAGCAAAACGGTATCCTGCTTCCATTTTCCCGTTCTTTTCATAGGAATATTCCTCAACGCCCGCAGGCTCCAGATACAGGCCATACGGTTTCCCGTCCCTGCCTTTCAGCCCGTCCAGAAGTATCTTTTCCCCCTGCAGCAGGCTTTTCACCTGGCTGTCTGTAAAAAACGTGGAATAATACTTTGCAACCGCCATTTTGCACCTGTCCTCACAATACGCGCCATACCTCCCCGTTACAATCCTCCCGCCGCATTTCGGACAGATGCCGAGCACCTCACGTTTCCGTGCAAACAGGTTTTTCCTTTCCACGCTGACAGCATCCTGTGCATGGCTGCTTACAAGGCCGGACACCAGTTCACGAATCCCCTCCATAAAGGCATCCGCATCCATCTGCCCGGCTGCAACAAGGGCAAGGGAATTTTCCCATTCCGCTGTCAGCCCCGGCGATTTCACATCCTCCGGGAGCACTGCCGCAAGCCCAATCCCCTCCGCTGTCGGAACCAGATGCTTTTTCTCACGCTTGATAAATCCGTCTGACACCAGTTTTTCAATGATATCCGCCCTGGTGGCAGGCGTGCCGAGGCCCCTGCGCTCCACGCCATCCGCCATGCTGCCGGAGCCGGCGCGTTCCATTGCTGCAAGAAGCGTGCCGTCCGTAAATCTTTCCGGCGGCTGCGTAAAATATTCTTTCACTTCCACACGCATAACCTCCAGCTCCTGTCCCTGCCCAAGCTCTGGAAGCGCCGCTTTTACATTTTCACTGTCCGTGCCCCCATCTCCTTTGCAGCACTCGCGGAATGCATCCTCAATGCCTTTCCAGCCGTTTTCGATAACCATTTTTACAGAAACCGTAAACAGATGCCCCATGCAGGACAGCTCCGCCCTGGATGTACAGAAAAGATGCTTTTCCCCTGCTGCACAAAGAACCCTGCACGCCAAAAGAGACAGGATATCCCGTTCTTCCCGCGTAAGCCTGGAAAGGTCTGCCCTCCCTGCTTCTCCTGTTAAAATGAGCGCGTGGTGGTCTGTCACTTTCCTGCTGTCAAGCAGCTTTGATACGCCTGCTTCCATAACCGCATCCGGGCATACAGATGAACCGCTGCCAGGAAAAACCGCCCGCGCCATGTCCACTGCTGTCTGCGCAGCCCCTCCCATATCATCCGTCAGGAACCGGCTGTCTGTCCGCGGATAGGTGACAATCTTTTTTTCATAAAGCCCCTGCAGGCACTCCAGCGTCTGCTTTGCCGTAAAACCGAACACACGCCCGGCATCCACCTGCAAGGCGGTAAGGTCATAAAGCTTCGGCGGCGCTGCCTGTTTTTCCTCTTTTTTTACGGATTCCACGACCGCCCTGCTGCCCCGGCAGGTTTCTGCAAGGTTTGCCGCATCCTCTTTTTCCATGCGCCCTGACACTGCATCCACGCCGTCACAGCAGATATGCACACAGTAATACGGCACGCGCTGAAAGCCTGCCGCCTCCTGTTCCCGTTCTGCCACCATAGCAAGCACGGGCGTCAGCACCCTGCCGACTTTCAGCACCCTGCCGCCATACAGAGCGGTAAAAAGCCTTGTGCCATTGATTCCAACCAGCCAGTCCGCCCTCTGCCGGCAGAGCGCCGCCTGATAAAGGCTGTCATACCGGCTGCCCGGTTCTGCCTGTGCAATCCCCTCACGGATGGCTTTTTCCTCCATCGAGGAAAGCCAGAGCCTGCGCACGGGCTTCGTACAGCCTGCAATCTCATAAACAAGCCGGAAAATCAGCTCTCCCTCGCGCCCGGCATCACAGGCATTGATAATCTCATCCGCACTGGAAAAAAGGCCTGCAAGAATGCTGTAGTGCCCCTCTGCCTCCTTTTTTACTTCATATTTCCATTGTCCCGGCAAAACCGGCAGGCTTTCCAGGCTCCACTTTTTCCACTTTTCCCCGTACCGTTCCGGCGGGGCCGGACCAACCAGATGGCCGATGCACCATGCCACCGTATATTCCGCGTTCTCATAACAGCCGTTTTTCTTCCGGCTGATGCCAAGCGCATCCGCAATGCTTTTTGCCACACTCGGCTTTTCCGTAACAACCAGTGTCCGTCTTCCCATCCTTTTATTGAAAAACAGGGGATTTGCCATGCATCCCCTGTTTTACTCTCCTTCCTCTATTTTTCTGTTTCCGCTGCATCTTCACTGCTTTCACCATATGCATCAAAAAAGCCCATCTCCTCCTCCCCGTCTGTTCCTGTTTCTTTCCGCGGCCGGAGCACTTTCAAATAGTAAATGCCTGCCGCGCATCCTCCAAAAACGGCCAGGACAGGGATTGCCGCACCCATGCCTGAATGTTTCTTTTCATCCATGCCTTCCTCCTGTTCCGTTATGCCGCCGTCCCCTGTTTCCTGATCCGAAGGCGGCTCCAGATCCGGCACGAGAGGCGCTGCTTCTGCCATTTCCGCATCTTCCAGGCTGTCCTCCTCCAGAAACTCTTTTAAGTCATTCTCATCAACCAGCGACATCATATAGACATTTTCCGTGCTGCCCGACCTGTCCACCACGATATAGAACATATTCCCGTTTTTTGTCTGCACGGAAAGAAACTGCTTTGTGCCATCGCCGCCTGCATCATCCACAAGGCTCCCATTGCCAGGTTTTGAAAAAGGCGTGGTTTCTGCCGGCCCCGGTCTGTTTTCCTCAAGCGGCCCGCCTGTTTCCATTTTTTCTTCCCCTGCCGGCCCTGCAGTCTCCCCTGTTTCCTGCGGCACCGCTTCACTGCTGTAAGCTGCCGCAGGAACAGTGCCTGCCAGCACAATCCCTGCAGCTGCCGCAACAGCAGCAAGCGTCCTGTTCCATCTTCTTTTCATATTGAAAAATCCTCCTTCTGCCGTTTTACGCGGCCCTTTTACAAATCCCTGCCCTGCAAGTCTTCTCCCTTATCCGGGCTGTTTCCTGTTTCAACGGCAAGGGACACTCCATCACCATCCGGCGCGGATGCATCCGCGCCAGATACTTTCCCTGGCATACTGCCGCCTACTGCACTGCCACCGCCGCCAATGCCAGCAGTCTCCGTCAATGCCAGCTTTCCTGTACAAAGCCCGTCCACGGCAGCAGCCAGCTCGCGGCTGGTCAGCCCCATTGCGCGGACAGCCTTGATAATCTCTTTTTCCTCCAGCTGCACCCTCTGCTCATGAAGGCCTGCAAGGTGCCCCTGCCATTCGGAAATCTTTGCCTCCGCCTTATCAATCTCGTCAAGCACCCTCAAAAGCTTCCTGTTCATCCGCTGCTCCTTTCCTTCCACACGCTTTCCTCCTCCCGCGGCCCACCGGGTCGAAATCCTTAAAATCAGAAACCGTGCGGAAAAACCGCTTATTGTTCACCCACTGCTGGAGCCTTCGCGTAACCGGAGGCGCAAACGGCTTTTCGTATACCATAACAAAAGGGTCATAGCCCATGCCGCGCAGGGCATAAATACGGTACAGGTCCTGTTCCAGCGTGCTCCCATAGTTTGTCAGGACATAAACCCGCCGTTTCCGGTAATCCCTCACAGAAGTCATATCCAGAAACTTTTCAAAATACGGCAGCAGATCCTCATCAGGGTCGTCCCACGCAAAATGCAGCATCCGCGTTTTCACACGGTTTAAGGCTTCTGCCTTTTCCAGCGTCATAAAGCGGATATCCAGCCCCTGCGTGAAGTCCACCCATGCACCGCTGCCTGCAAGCTGTCTAAGAAGCCGCTCCCATTCCTTACACGCCAGGATATTTGCATCCAGCAGCCTGACCTCTTTTTCACCGCCCCAAAACTCATCCAGATCTGCCACTGCTTCGGCCCTGTGCCCCTCCTTGTCTCCTACAATGCAGAAAGCACACCCGCGCGGGCATCCCCGCGACAGGAATCCATAAGCCGTCCCCGCAAACTGCGGGTAGAGCCCGTAATCCGGGCGCATATGCTCTGCCTCATCCGGCAGCCTGTTCCCAAGCCCGTACCCTGTACCGCCTTTTATGACCGCATCCGCATGTATGACACCTGTATAATCTTTGGAATAGCTGTCTGTAAATACACGGCTCATATACACAAGGTCATAATGCCTCCGGCCATCGTGCCATTCCACAAAATCACCCCGCGCCTTATGGAAAGCCGACAGCTTCATCAGGCAGAGGTTCGGCCAGTTATGCCCGTCCACATCAATCAGCCCAATCCTGATATTTCCCACCTCCCCATGTTTCTTTTCCTTCTGCGGGCAGCAGCGCTGCAACCGCAAATGCAACGTTTACCGTCACCGCATTACCCGCCTGCCTGTAAAGCTGCGCATTGGAATTGACCGCAGCAGCTTTTTCAAACAGCTTGTCCGGGAACCCCTGCAGCCGGAAGCATTCCCGTGGCGTAAGCCTCCTTATCCGCCCGTCTTCCATCAGTGTCCCCATCTGGCATCCGGTGTCCAGCGTCTGTGAGCATCCTTTTCCCACCCTGCCGCGCCTGGTCCTGCTGTTTGGATAGGCGAGGCTGATGCCATCGCCAGGATATGCCATGTCATACCCTTTCTTAGTTCCATTCCGTACCGGAACGGCCGCGCCGCTTTTATTTTTCCGGGCAGCCTCCGCTTTCCTGCCGGATATCATTCCCATGCATTCCTTAGAAGCTGTGCTGTCTTTTCCGGTGACAGGCAGTACCGTTCCACCTCCCCTGCTTCTAAGATGTCCGACAGTATACACGCGTTCCCGGTTTTGCGGCACACCGTGGTCTTTGGAATTGAAAACCTCCCATCCAGCATCATACCCTGCCTCGGCCAGCGCACAGAGGTATTCGAAAAAGTCCCATCCTGCCCCGCTTGATAAAAGTCCCTTAACGTTTTCAAGGATAACCCATCCGGGCTTGTCTTCCTCTGCCCTGCCTTTAAGCAGGCCGATGAAGTCAAAGAAAAGCCTGCTGCGCCCGCCGTGCAGCCCGCACCGCTGTCCGGCAAGCGAGAGGTCCTGGCAGGGACTGCCTGCTGTCCAGATGTCTGCCTGCGGGATATCCCGCGGGCTGAGCGCTGTAATGTCTTTTGCATACCATTCCCCTTTCGTGTCATACATTGCCCGGTATGAACGTACCGCAAACGGATTTTTCTCACAAAATCCGATGCACCTGTGCCCGGCCCTTTCGAGGCCAAGGCGAAAACCGCCAATCCCGCTGAAAAAATCTAAAAATGTCACTCCTGCTAACTGCACCTCCTTCTCCCCTGAATCCTGTTACGGATTTTTATGGAAGCCTCCCATATGCCAGAAAATGCGCATTCCAATAAGCCCCAAGCTCTGCATACTGTACCGGGTTGCCGCAGTGTATCATCCGGTTATTGCCGGCATATATCCCGACATGGCTCGCACCCGGCGTATCGTAGGTTCCCTGGAAAAAAATCAGGTCGCCCGGCCTTGCTTCTTCCGGCGAAACATAGGAACAGCGCCCGCGCAGCCCTTCCGCCGTCTGCCTGCCAACGCTCCACCCATTCCCGCAGTGGTTGATGACCCAGCTGACAAAACCGGAACAGTCAAAACTCGTCTGCGGGCTGGAACCGCCCCATACATACGGATAACCGAGATATTTTTCAGCTTCCTTTTTCATATTTGCAAATCTTATATCCGACAGCGCCCCGTCTGGAACTGCCGGGCCGGCAACGCCCGGACTTCCCGCCCCTGCACCGCCATCTTCTCCCATCTCACCGAATAAGCCGCTGCGGCAGCCCTGTGTCAGATTGTAAACCTTATAAAGCTTTTCCTGTTCTGGCGACAGCCGCTCATGCGCCACAGCATCCAGCCCGCGGTTTGACAGCGATATGCACAAAACGCGCCATTCCCTGCCCTGGCCTGTATCCGGGTCCATGCGGACTTCTGTCTGTTCCTCCACCGTCAGACGGTACTGGCTTTTGAATATCTCCTGCAGCATCCCCGCTGCCTGCGCATAGGTATAGCCGGGACATACAACTGTCAGATAAGAAGCCAGGTGGTAAGGGTCATGGGAAATCTCATCAATCTGGTAACGGTACTCGTCATAACCCGGATGCGCGTCCTCCATGCTGTTCACCTGCCTGTCCAACGCATCTTCCAATTCCAGATATTTCTCCTCTGTAAGAAGGATATCCTCACTGCTGCCCGGATAGGTTGTGCCAGCAATCCCTGACATGCCCCGGATCAGTGCGCTGCAGCCTGCAAACATGGAAAACCCCGCAAGGAAGAAAAGAAATACGGCAGCGGCCATCCAAGGCACACTTTTCCGTCTCCTGCCATATGTAAATCCAATCTGCCGTTTCTTGCTTCCGGCACGCTGCAGAACTCCTGTGGCTTCCGGCTGCGCTACACGCCATCCGGCGTCATAATGCCGTCCTCTGGCTGCACGCTGGTAAGCATGTTTATATCTTTTCTTCTGCTGCAAATGCCATCTGCTTTTCTTCTTTTGCACCACTGTGTCCTGCAGATTCTTTCCGGCTGTGCATCCCCTGTGCTGCTGCCCCGTGCCCGTTTCTGAAGGCTCTGCATCCTGTTCCATCCGCATCCTGTACCTGTTTTTTTCCTGGTGATGCCTGCATTTCGCCATGCCGGCACTACGGCTTTGCATCCTGCGGCGCAGCGCGCCCGCAGCCACCGCCCGCTGACGGCTGCATACGATTTCTTCCCCTGTATCATCTATACCTGCATCATCACTCCCAATGCTCCCGGATTCTTCCACTTCACGAAATGCACAGTATGCCGCATGTTTTGCAATGCCCATCCCGAATCCGCGTACCATGCCGCTGTCTTTTTCTTCCAAGACAAGCCTGCCTCCTTTTGTCTGCCTGTCTTTTTCTGCCTGCCTGCATTTCCTGCTGTTACCCACACTGCCATCCGTGCCACTTTCTGTGCCGGCTGTGACAGTCTCTCCCGGCACATTTTCTTTCGAAACCACAGTTTCCGCATCGCCTGTCCCTGTCCTGTTTCTGCCTGCAGGACTGCCGGCAATCATCTGCCGCGCTGCCGCCTGCCTCTGATGCAAAAACTTCTGCCTGCTGTCTGGCATGGAATCTGCACAACCGTTATAAACCATCCCGCCAGAAGAATCCGAAGAACCGTTATAAACGGTTCCGCCAGAAGAATCCCGTATTCCGGCATCGGTACATTCCTGACAGGCCATCCCGCCGGAGCCGTCCGCATCGGTACATTCATTTGTTTCAAATGTGCTGCTCCGGCTTTTTTCCGTCAAAACTTCCTGTTTTTCTTTTCTATATAACTCCTGTTTGTTTCTCAGCTTATCCTTACGGCTTTCTTCCGGCTGTTTCCTGATGCCTTCCATCCTTGCAGGCTGCATGGAAACCCGGCGTGGAACCCCATTGCTGCGGCATGGCTGCCTGCATGTGCTGTCCATGCTGCGAAAATACCTGCTGCCTGTTTCCTGTGCATCCATGCTGCGAAAATACCTGCTGTCTGTTTCCTGTGCATCCATACAGGCTTCGGCACTTTCCTGTGTACATTCCCGGCCTTCTTCCTGCCTGCAAGCCGGATGTGTCATGCCATATGCCTGTTCATCTTTTAAACAGACTCCCTGCTGCTCCCATAATTCTGAATCCGCCTCCCGCTGCGTCTGTCCCGGCTCCTTCCCATAAACAGCCTCCTTTCCAGACACTTCAAAATCCTGACGGACGGCTGCTGCCTCTGCCTGTCTTAAATGTCCCTGGATGCCGTCTTTACTGTTAACACACTCCCTGTTTTGGGTTCCAGCCCCAGGCAGCCGTCTGCATTTTCTCTTTTTCCGGCCTGTACTCCTCCCATGCCTGCGAATCTGCCCATATCTTACGCAATCCTCCGCTTTTTGAACCACATTTTCCTTTTCACGACGGCTGGCACTTGCAGATTCCTGACTGCGGATGTTCACCTCCACAAGACCGTCACGGGAGAATTTCTGCACCTTTTTGTCCTTTGCCTTATATTCCTTCCGATGTATGGACATCCCTGCAAGCATCTCCTTTCCTCTTTCTTGCTGTATTACCCCATATCAGGCCGATACACTGGGTAAACCGTGTCAATATTCCCCTTATTACTCCTTCTCTCACTTCCACAGCGATTGCTCATACGGCACAAGTTCTTCTAACAGCAGCCTTTCTGGAAGGATATGCCTGCAAATTTTCCATGTTCCAGTACAAAACCTGTTTTCAAATTCACGCCGTTTTTATGAAACTTATTTCTAAAAATCCTGTCTCTGCGGCATTATAAAACTTATTCAGCAGTCAACAGCTGGTGTCCTTTCAAAAATAAGTTCTATACTAACCACTTCCTTTTCTGCTAAATAAGTTTCATAATAATGTGACTTCTGCCATTTTTGCATAAAGAAAAGGCATATCTGCCTGTATCAGCAAACACACCTTTTCCACCAACGTCCTATCGTCCGCAATTTTCCACGTTCCAGTATGAAACCCATTTTCAAAGTCATGCCGTTTTTATGAAACTTATTTATAAAAATCTCAATCTCTACGGCATTATGAAACTTATTTGCGAATTTATATAAGACTTATTTTACAAAGTATAAAACTTATTTAGCAGTCAGCAGCGCTGACTTGCGTGCTTTCCAGCCGTTTCAGACGGCTTCGTTGTCATCAAGGCATATAGGCGCAGCGAACGGTCAAACCTGTCTTTGAACGGAATGATTGTACTGCCGTAAAAAATCAGCCCCTCGCCCTCGCTGCTATTTGTCACATAGGACAACTGATGCGGGGATATATTGAGCTGCTTCGCCAGTATCTGCCTGTCCCCTGCCGCCTGGTTCAGCATATAAATAAAATCTGAATTTTCAAATATATTTTCGATTTCCCGGCTTGCAAGCAGATCCTTGATATTCTGCGTGATGCCTGTCGGTATGCCGCCCCATTTGCGGAAACGCTTCCAGATTTCCACCGAATACGCCGCCGTTTCCTCCTCTTTCAGTAAAAGGTGGAATTCATCAATGTAGTACCTTGTCGCTCTGTGCGCGGCACGGTTGACTGTCACACGGTTCCACACCTGGTCCTGCACGACAAGCATCCCAAGCTTTTTCAGCTGCTTCCCAAGGTCCTTGATATCAAAACAGACCAGCCGGTTATCCAGCTCCACATTCGTCTGATGGTTAAATACATTCAAAGAACCGTCCACATAGATTTCCAGTGCGGTTGCAATCCGCTGCGCCTGCGCTTCCCCCTGCTCCCGCAGGCAGCGGTAAAGATCCCCAAGCACAGGCATATTTTCCGGCACCGGGTTTTCAAAGTATTTGCGGTACACCGCCGGCAGGCAGCGGTCAATCACTGATTTCTCGCCCGCCTCAATCCCGTTCCTTGCCCCCATGACCAGCTCGCACAGCGACAGGACAAAATCGCTTTTCAGCCCAAGCGGATTGTCATCATCCGCATAATCCAGGTTGATATCCATAGGGTTGATATAGTCATGGCTGGACGGCGACACATGAACCACCTGGCCGCCGAGCGCGTTTACGAGCGGGTAATACTCTCCCTCTGGATCTCCAATTAGGATGTCGTCCTGCGTGGCAAAGAATACGTTCGCAATCTCCCGTTTTGCCGAAAATGACTTCCCGGAGCCGGGCGTGCCGAGAATCAGCCCGTTGGGGTTTTTCAGCTGCTTGCGGTCCACCATGATCATATTGCTGGAAAGCGCGTTCAGCCCGTAATACAGTGATTCCCCTGCCATAAAAAGTTCCTGTGTGGTAAACGGCACAAAAATAGCCGTTGATGTCGTTGTCAGCGCACGTTTCACTGGAACCAGATTCTCTCCAAGCGGCAGGCTGCTCATCAGCCCCTGTTCCTGCATATAATCCAGCCGCCGCAAGGAGCAGTTATATTTCTGCGCAATGCCCGATGTCTGAAATACTGCGCTGTCCAGCGCCTGTTTTGTGCTGGCCAGATTTACAAAAAGAACCGTCACAAGAAACATCCTCTCATTCCTTGACTGCAAATCTTCCAGCAGGCGCTCTGCCTCCCCGCCATATGTGTTTAAATCCGACGGAATAATATCCATATCATAGCCGGATCGTACCGCTTTCTTCTGTTCTTCAATTTTCATCCGGTTGATATCCGTCATCTTGCTCTTGACCATCTTCACAGCCTTTAACTGGTCAATCGGCTGTACATGCAGGTTCACAAGCAGGTCCTGGTCCATGTCCAGAAATTCCGCAAGCATCCGGTCCGACAGCTCCGGTGCCAGTACTTGCAGGTACGATGCTGCCCCATAGGAACTCCCCATCTGGAAAGACTTCCCCTCCCGGAACACAAAGCTTGTCGGCGCTATCCAGTCTTTCGTCCCCATGCCCGCCTGCAATGCTTTGCCGTAATCAAACGAAAACGGCGTTTTCGCATCCTGATTAAAGATTTCATGCATGACACGCAGCCGCTCCTCCCCATTCAGCGGGGACGCGGGGACACCAAGCACCTTGAAATTATTCAGGACATCCGCTTCTATGCGCTCCAGCTTCGGCTTCGCCTCCCGGATGCTGGCTGCCCCAATCCCGAACGTAATGTATTTCGTGCGCACAAGCCCGTTATTTCCTTTTGCAAGCTGGTCACGCAGCATCCGGGCATATTCCATGCGCACATCGTCAAATGCATCCTCCCGCGGGCTGATCTGGATCACGGACTCAAACTCATTCATGCTGCTGTGCCTGTTTATAAATGAAATCTGAAAATGCACAGCACTGTCAAAATAATTCAGGAAGTCGCACCAGTTCTCAAATATCGCGTTCTTATCCTCGTTCTGCGCGAGCTGGTAATTTATATCATAAAATTGGATAGTTTTTGAATAATAACCGTCCCTTACGCGGCAGATTCCGTCCCGCGCCATTTCCCGGTACGGGATAGACTGCTGCGCAGACATGGATTTTTCCTGCCGCTTCTTTCCCATGCCGCCCGGATTTTTCCATACCCCCGGCATACCGGTACTGCCCGCGGGCTTATTCCTGTTTCTTTTTCCCTGCAACTTTTCCTCCTTTCCCGCACGCGGCATATCCTCCTGCATCCGGCACATCATAAAAATTTCTCACCTCATACCTGCGGATGGCAGGCCGGCGCAGCCTGACGTTTATCATATTTGCCAGCACGCGCTCAAGCGGAAGGCCGTCTTTTTCGTACATTGCAAACAGAAACGCCGGGAGCATGAGCAGAACCATCCCTGCACCCGCATTCCCAGTCCCCAGCACATCTTTTGCCAGGAAGTAAAAAGGCAGCCCCATGACGGCTGCAATAGCAAAGCAGGCAACCTGCCTTGCTGTAAGATTTAAAAGGACTTTGCTCTTGACCCTTGCAAGGTCCTTTGGTACTGAAACATATGCCATGATTTCCGGAAATTTTCAAGCCGGGGACTTTGTTCATGTTCCAGGACACCAGCCAGGGCAAAACCAGGCGCTGTGCCGGCCATAGACAGGCTTTTCAAATTTCCGTCCCCACCTCTTTTCTTATCCGTTTTTTGTCCACTGTTAAAGCAGCGCCCGGCTGTCTCCGGCCAAGCGCTAACGAGCGCTGAAAACCGCCCGTGAAAAGCTCCCCGTCTTTCGGATCATGGCAAACAGAATCACTGTATATGCTGCCACGCCAAACAGAGCCGAGTGCAGGTTGTCCGATATCTGAATCGTGGACACAAGCACTGCGTAAATGCCGATGCATACCATGATAAAAAATCCCTGGAATGCAAGCGCAAAAAGCCCGCGCAGGTAGCCGTTCCCAATCTGTCCCCATTCCCGGTTAGCCATAGTGGCAAACGGAACCGGTGCAATGGACGTATAAAGATAAATCTCAACCATGCGGACATACAAAACCGCAGTAATCAGCACTGACAGTATCTTCATGCACATGCTGACAAGCGAAGCCTCCACCGCAAGCAGCGCCAGCTCGCCGAGCCCCATTTCCTCCATAGCCGCATCCATTCCGGCCAGCATTGCGTCAATATTCACAGCCGTGTCTGCATGGATGACTTCTGCCGCAGCGTTTACTGCGTGCTGCCCGACATCAAACACCGCCATTGCAATGTCAAATGTATGGCTTACAAGGTATACCGCTGCCCACATCTTAAAAAAGTATTTAAAAAACATCCAAGTGTCTATCTCATGCATGTTATTCCGCTCCGTCAGCATAGAAATCAGCTCATAACACAACACAAACGTGATTACCATGCCTGCAATCGGAACAATTACGGTATCTGACAGATTCCTGACCATACTGAATATGCTGCCGTTCCATCCCTGGGGCGTCTGCCCGACCTGCAAGGCAATCTCCCCGGTTTTCTCATTGACATCCGTATACATGGTCGTCATGCTGCAGCGCACCATATCTGCCAGAATTCCCCGCGTCCATTCGGCGATTGCCTCAAAAATATTGTCAAACAAGGCCGGTCCCCCTTTCCCTTAGCTGAACAGCCCGGAAAGCAGCGGGATAAGCTGTGTCCCAATCAGCGCCACTCCTCCGCCTGCCATAAGCTGCTTCATGCCCTGTGATTTTGCTCATGTGAGATAAAGAAGTAAAAGAAGTGTAAAAAATTTTGCCGTTCCCTGTCCGGCTGACTGCCGGACGGGTCGGGCTTTAGTCGGGCAATTCTACCTTGCCGACAAAAGAGTAATAGATTTCGATTTCCTGTCTGCGGAGCTTCCCCCGGCGTTTCCCGTCAAGGGCTTCCGATTCGTGGATTACGATTTTCTCCACAAACTCCCGCAACAGGGTAGGGGTGAGTTCCTCAAAGCTGGTGTACTTGCGGACTACTTTCATAAACTT
>ERZ778516.1521-NODE-1521-length-17314-cov-4.072774_pt1 | contig 17314 bp, 11 predicted proteins | sample MGYA00510342_ERZ778516 | MGnify/ENA primary metagenome ERZ778516 (study PRJEB29527, sample SAMN07138961) | mouse gut metagenome | material: feces | host: mouse | place: China:Nanjing | collected 2016-01-25 ... | reverse complement strand
ACCGGGGCAGCCTCTCCTTCCCCGATTTTCCTTCCTCGCCCTCCGCGCTGTCACATTTTGCCGAAACAAAGACATTGTTTTCCTATCTGTCCCTTGCTGTTCCGGTCTGTTTCTTTGCAGGGGTTCTGCTCATTGCCCTCAAAGTGTGGGGAAGGGGCAAAAGGTGCCTGAAAAGCAGACTTCAAATCCCCGCTAACCTTCCTGCCGAATTTTCCCGTACCCTCCACTTTACTGCACGGCTCTGTGTTATTGTCCCCTTTGCCTGCCTGCTCCTCTTCCTTTTTGATTTCCACAGCGCTTTCTACCGGATGCACCATATCCTTTTTGATAACAATGACTGGATTTTTGATGCTGCTACCGACCCTATAATCACAATTCTGCCGGAGCGGTACTTCCTGTGCTGCGGAATTGGGATCATCCTGTTTTTGCTATTGGCGGCGGCAGTCCTTTCCCACCTGCAAAACCATCTGTCCAAACCTGCTCCCTGTGCTGCTAGACAGAAAAACGTTTTTTCAGTTCATTCCTGAGATATTCATAGCGCTGCCGCTTTTCCTCCTTTGCAAAATGGACTTCCCTGAACTGTTCGGGATTATCGGTATAGTTTAACACTTCATTCCCGAACTGCTCGCTGGTAAGGTCAAACACACAGTCTGAAACCACATTATAGCAGTGGTAATTCCCGCCATCCCGCAAAATCCCATAGACCTTGCCGCCAAAAATATCCTGCGCCAGGAAAGCGGTGATTGAGCACTGCCCGAGTGTTTTTTTCTCCTCCGTCCAATTTCCCCGCATTCTCGGCGCGCAGGTATACCCGCACCACAGGTCGGACAGTGCATCATAGAGATCAATCGGTGTTTTGATACCGCTGAATTCATCCGTAATTGCTGGGGCATCCGCATGCTCCCATCCATAAAATTTGTAATCCATTTCCGGCCGGAACCTCCTAAACAATCAAAAAACTTACTGCTTCTTTTCCGCCTTGCCCACCGCCGTATCAAGTTCTGCCAAAAATGCCGCCCACTTTCCTTCCTGGTCGTCAAAATATTTCGGGCAGGACTGGTCGCCAAGATCGGAATGACGCATCACTGCTTCCTTCGTCAGCCCGTACTTCGTGCACAGATAGGTTGTCAGTTTCAAAAGACTATCATAGGTCTGCGCCGTCGGTTCCCCGTCTATTTGCGGATGGCAAAAGGTGATCGCAATTGTGTCCTCGTTGCGCGCACCGGAAGCGCAGGCGATCTCGTCAAGCGGGATACACTGCACGATGCTGCCGTCAAGATCAATAATAAAATGACAGCTTTCCGCTGTTTTTGAGGTGCTGTTGCTCTTTAATCCCTCGTAATAATTCCGGTTTTCCACCGCACTGCTGCCGGAATTCGCAACATAGTGGATCACAATCCCCTTCACCTCTTTCAGCGGGTTCTGCGGTCTTGTATAACCATTCGGGGTCAGAAAAAGTTCCGTAATGTCAAGCTCCTGCTTCATTGTAGGCGCGACTGGTGCCTCAGGGCTTCCTTTCGAAAACAGGTTCTTCACCACCTTTATCAAGCCAATCAGCAGGATAAGCACAATCAGGAGTGCCAGCATGGCTGCAACCACAAGTTTTAAATAAGCATAGAGTTTTTTTCTTTTTTTCCATTCTTCCTTTGACAATACTTTCGCCATAACCGCCCTCTCCATCTACTATCTGCACAGCCTTTTACTGCCGAATGTCCTATCCTACATGCCCTGCGGGCAACCGCAAAAACCAGGCAGGCTAGACTTTCCCTGCCCACAGCGCGCCCCGTCATACTCCGCACAGGACTTGCGCATAAAATAGCCCCGACCCCTTTCATGATAAGGAACCGGGGCCTTTATGTCCTAGTTATCCTCCACGCTGTAATTCGGCGCTTCCTTAGTAATATGGATATCATGCGGATGGCTCTCGCGCAGTGCCGCAGATGTAATCTTAACAAATTTTCCGGTTTCTTTTAAGGTTTCGATATCCTTTGCGCCGCAGTAACCCATGCCGGCACGAAGCCCACCCATAAGCTGGAAAATCGTGTCCTCGACATTGCCCTTGTAGGCAACGCGCCCCTCGACACCCTCCGGGACAAGCTTTTTTGCGTTCGTCTGGAAATATCTGTCTTTGCTGCCGTTCTCCATCGCCGCAATCGAACCCATACCGCGGTACACCTTATATTTTCTGCCCTGGAAAAGTTCGAATGTTCCCGGGCTTTCCTCGCAGCCTGCAAAAATACTGCCCATCATGCAGACATTTGCCCCCGCCGCAATCGCCTTCGCGATATCGCCGGAATACTTGATACCGCCATCCGCAATTACCGGGATACCGTACTCTTTCGCCACCGCATAAGCGTCCATCACCGCTGTGATCTGCGGCACGCCGATGCCCGCCACAATTCGGGTCGTGCAGATCGAGCCCGGTCCTATACCGACCTTCACGCAGTCAACCCCCGCCTCAATCAGCGCCCTTGTCGCCTCGCCGGTCGCAACGTTCCCGGCAATAATCTGAAGCTTTGGGTACGCCTCGCGCACCATCTTCACCACGCGCAGAACGTTGGCTGAATGCCCGTGCGCCGTATCGATCACCACTGCATCCACATGGGATTTCACAAGCGCCGCAACACGGTCTAAAATATTGGCTGTCACGCCGACCGCAGCCGCACACAGGAGCCTTCCCTGCTCATCCTTTGCGGCGAGCGGGTACTTGATCGCCTTCTCGATGTCCTTGATCGTGATAAGACCTTTTAAATTGCCCTCCCCATCCACGATCGGAAGCTTTTCCTTGCGCGCCGAGGCGAGAATTTTTTTCGCCTCCTCAAGCGTGATGCCCTCGCGCGCTGTGACCAGCCCCTCGCTCGTCATGGATTCCTTGATCTTCTTTGTGAAATCGGTTTCAAATTTCAAATCACGGTTTGTGATTATGCCGACTAATTTCCTGCCCTCCGTAATCGGGACACCGGAAATGCGGTATTTTCCCATAAGCTCGTCCGCGTCTTTTATTGTATGTTCCGGGGTAAGGGAGAACGGGTCTGTGATAACACCATTTTCCGAACGCTTTACCTTGTCCACTTCCTCCGCCTGCGCCTCGATCGACATATTCTTATGGATAACGCCGATACCGCCCTGCCTTGCCATCGCAATCGCCATGCGGTGCTCCGTTACCGTGTCCATCCCCGCGCTCATCAGCGGAATATTCAGCTTGATCTTTTTTGTCAGACAGGTTGATAAATCTACTTCGTTCGGAATCACCTCCGAATATGCCGGAACGAGCAGCACGTCATCAAAGGTAATGCCTTCACCAATAATCTGTCCCATTCTCTTGTCCTCACTTTCTTGAAATTATGATTTTGCAGATGATAATTTGTAAGATTATAACCTCTTTTTCGGACAATGTCAACTATGTTTTTTATTCCCAACCGCTTTAGTAATCGGAAACCTTCCTCGGCGCTTTCTGCTTTATCATCGCCACCATCTTCTCGCTCGGCTCAAACAAAATCTTTGTCAGCTGCTCCCCCTGGCGGACAATAATCACATACGGCTTTATATCCCGCTCCTTCGACGTAAAATCAACCGTCTTTACATTCGGGTTATTCTGGTAGGAATCAAGGGCATGCGAGCCCGATGGTGCCATCTGTTCCACGTTCTCAAAATCAATGCGCATCGCGGTCTTGCGCTTGTTGCCGCTGTAGATTTTATCGAAATCAAGCTGGCCGTCGCAAAAAACATACTCAACCTCCACGCTAAGGTACGGGAAGACAAGCACACATACCAAAATCAGCACGCCCACCGCCACGATGGCAAACGGTCCGAAATACGCCATACCAAACAGAAGTACAAAAATAACAGCCGCAACCAGCAATACTTTAATCAGCAGGTTGACCGGCGATGCCTTCTGTTTTACCGACGCTTCCGCATAAGATTCGTTCATAAATTTTCCCCATTTCTGCGCTGCCGTATTAATGCCGCATATCCCCTGCCGACAGCGCAGACAAGGTGCCATGGGACAGACCATTCTAAAGCCCGCCGCCATATAATAGACTAATTATACTCTATTTCGCGGAAAAAAGGAAGAGTTTTTATAGGAATTTAACAAAAGACAGCATGGGCACACCCATGCTGTCTTTTTTATAGCGAATATTTAAGAGCTAATTTTCCTGCCCCTTACATCATGCCCATTCCGCCTGCACCGCCCGCTGGCATTGCCGATGCATCTTCCTTGATGCTCGCCACTGCGGACTCCGTGGTCAGGAATGTTGAAGCTACGCTGGTCGCGTTCTGGAGTGCGCTCCTTGTAACTTTTGCAGGGTCAAGGATGCCCGCCTTCACCATATCGGTATACTCCTCGGTCAGGGCATCAAAACCGATACCCGGCTCCATCTCGCGAACCTTGTTCACAATTACGGAACCCTCAAGCCCTGCGTTTGCTGCGATGCAGGAAAGCGGAGCTTCAAGCGCTTTCAAGATAATGTTTGCGCCGGTCTTCTCATCCCCTTCAAGCCCTGCCGCAACTTTTGCTACTTCCTTTGCCGCGTGGATATATGCGGAACCGCCGCCTGCAATAATACCTTCCTCAACCGCTGCCTTCGTCGCTGCAAGTGCATCCTCAAGGCGAAGCTTGCTCTCCTTCATCTCGGTTTCTGTCGCTGCGCCCACACGGATTACCGCAACGCCGCCCGCAAGCTTGGCAAGTCTTTCCTGAAGCTTCTCCTTGTCAAAGTCGGAGGTTGTTTCCTCAATCTGGTGGCGGATCTGTGCAATCCTTGCCTCAATCTCACTCTTCTCACCGCACCCGTCAACAATGATCGTGTTTTCCTTCTGGACCTTAACGGATTTTGCGCGGCCAAGCTGATCCATCGTCGTATCTTTAAGGTCAAGACCAAGCTCCTCGGAAATTACTGTACCGCCGGTTAAGATTGCGATATCCTTTAACATTTCCTTTCTGCGGTCGCCATATCCAGGTGCCTTTACCGCAACCACATTGAAGGTGCCGCGCAGCTTATTTACAATCAGGGTTGTGAGTGCCTCGCCCTCAACATCCTCCGCGATAATTAAAAGTCTTGCACCGCTCTGTACAATCTGCTCAAGCACCGGAAGAATCTCCTGGATATTGGAGATTTTCTTGTCCGTGATAAGTACATACGGATTGTCAAGATTTGCTTCCATTTTATCCATATCCGTTGCCATATAAGCGGAAATATAACCGCGGTCAAACTGCATACCTTCCACGAGGTCAAGTTCGGTCTTCATGGTCTTGGATTCCTCGATGGTGATAACTCCGTCCTTAGAAACCTTTTCCATCGCGTCTGCAACCAGCTCGCCAACCGCCTCATCGCCTGCGGAGATCGCCGCTGCCTTTGCAATCTGCTCCTTGCCTGTTACAGGGGAGCTCATGCCTGCAATCGCCTCAACCGCACAGTCAGTCGCCTTCTTCATACCCTTTCTCAGAATAATCGGGTTTGCGCCCGCTGCAAGGTTCTTCATACCTTCGTTAATCATTGCCTGCGCCAGTACGGTCGCGGTCGTCGTGCCATCGCCTGCCACATCGTTGGTCTTTGTTGCCACTTCCTTTACAAGCTGGGCACCCATGTTCTCGAACGCATCTTCAAGGTCGATTTCCTTTGCAATCGTAACGCCGTCGTTTGTGATAAGCGGCGCGCCGAAGGACTTGTCAAGCACAACATTCCTTCCCTTTGGTCCAAGCGTAACCTTAACGGTGTTCGCAAGCTTATTTACACCAGCCTCCAGGGCTGTCCTGGCTTCTGCGCCATACTTAATTTCCTTTGCCATGATTGATTCCCTCCATTTATTGTTTTGCTAGCCTTACTGTTACTGCTTTCTGCCGTATCAGTATTAGTCCTCCACAATCGCCACGATATCGTTCTGCTTTACAACAATATACTCATCCTCGCCAAGCTTTACCTCGGTGCCGGAATATTTCGAGAAAATAACTTTGTCGCCGACTTTCACCTGCATTGTAACTTCCTTGCCGTCAACCACGCCGCCCGGTCCTACTGCGATCACTTCCGCCTGCTGCGGCTTTTCCTTTGCCTGACCTGGCAGGACGATACCGGATTTTGTCGTTTCTTCTGCAACGAGCTGCTTTAACACAACCTTGTCACCTAACGGTACTAACTTCATAATGAATTCCTCCTTCAACCGCCGCCCATGACGGCTCATTTTTTGTCGTTATTAGCACTCAGTGATATCGAGTGCTAATCATTAACCTATATATTAGTGAAAAGTGGCTGAAAATGCAACTTGCTATATGTTTCGATATGTATTAATTTTATTAGTATTTATTAATTATACTCGCTTATACTCTCATATCCTCCCTTATTCTCTTTATTTTGTTTTTTGTACCCGAATCCGGAATATGATAAACTGTCCGCAATAAACTTTATGGAGGTATCCCATGTACGATGTGATCGTAATCGGCGCGGGTCCCGCGGGGGCAACCGCTGCAAAATTACTGGCGGAGAATGGCTTGCGGGTTCTTCTGGCTGAAAAGTATAAAATGCCGCGCTATAAGTCCTGTTCGGGACAGCTAATAAAGAAAAGCCTTACACTGGTGGAGCGCTATTTTGGCGAACCCGTCCCTTCTTCCACAACCTGCCGCCCCGCCCAAAACCGAGGGATGGTTTTTACCGACGATGCCGGGCGTTCCTTCCTTTTTGAACAGCCGGGGCTTAACGTGTGGCGCAGCTCATTTGATTCCTGGCTTGCAACAAAAGCAGCGGCAGCAGGTGCAAACCTTATCGATGGGCTTACGGCAATTTCCTGTAGGCAGGAGATTGCCTGCAAATTGCCCGGAGATTATAAAAAATCCGAAACGGATGCGCCAATTCGTATTCTTTTCCAAAAAAAGGATGGCATTAACGTGGAGGAATCCGCCCGTTATGTTATTGATTGCGAAGGTGTCACCGGCACAATTATGCGCCAGCTTACCGGGGCAAAACCCGATTACATCACAACCTACCAGACATTTAACACAGGGAGTATCCAACTTGACCCCCACTATTTTTACGCCTACCTCCAACCCGAACTTTCCGAGTATGATGCGTGGTTCAATGTTAAGGATGACCTGCTTGTACTTGGGGTTTCCGTAAAAAATAAAAGCATGGAAGCTTTTTATTATGCGCAGTTCCTGAACTATATGAAAGAAAAGCACGGACTTATTATCGACCGTGAAGAAAGGGTTGACCGCTGGCTGCTCCCATACATAAAGCCGGGCTGTCCGATCTGCCATGGGGTTGGCCGTGTCCTTTTTGCGGGCGAGGCTGCCGGCTTTCTGAATCCGATGGGCGAGGGAATCTCAGCGGCAATGGAGAGTGCCGCCTGCGCGGCGGATGCCATCTTACAAAATTTTACAAATCCTACAGGAGCGCTTTCCGCCTACAGAAAAAGCACATCAGAACTTTCCTGCTATATGAAGCGCCAGTGGAGCCTGGTTGGCACAATGGCGAAAACATTTTCTCTGATGCGCTGATTCTTATAGTATATAGAGCCAACAGAAATTCGCAATCTGCACCGCTGCTTCCCCATACCCCCATGCCACCCTTTGTGTCAGATGGGGCTTATCCACCACCTGACACAAAGAGATCCCACCACTTTTATCCTTACGACTTAGGGGAGGTGGACTTCTCTGATAGGATAATATATCCACTTCCGCTCATACATAAATAACCACATATATTTAACAAAACAGCAGAGAGTTGCCACCAAAGCGGCTTTCACCTCCCATATGGCAACCCCCTGCTATTTTTTTCATCTTATAACTGCCCCGCCGCCCCTTATATCCTTTACGGTCAAAAATTCCGGGCAAAACACCAAATTAAAAATTAGAAAATCCTCCAAGCGCAAATGAAATTATTCTTCCACCATGAACCGAGCGAACGGTATACAATCTTGCCGCTACTCGAGGAAGCATCATAGACCATACCATTTCCCGCCGCAATGCCGACATGTCCCCTAACGACAACGATATCGCCCGCCTTGATACTTGAAAAACTCGTTATCTTCTGATATTTTCCGATTGTGCGCCATCCGTAGGATGTCACATAGCTCTGTTTGATCCCAACCTGGTTCAGGCACCAGTAAACATAGCCCGAACAGTCAAATGCATTCGGTCCCTTCGCACCGTAAACATATGGTTTGCCAAGCTTTGATTTCGCCACTTTAAGCAGCGCAGACACACTCGCACTGCCCGTGCTGACGCTTCCGGAGGAGGAACTGCCCGAGCTGGAAGAAGAATTACCCTTATTACTCGAGGATGAGGAGGAAGAACTACTGCTGCTTCCCTGCGTGCCCGCGCCCGCTTTAACCGGATCACCGCTTGTCAGTTTTGCCATCGTCTTCATGCCGACATTTCCGTCCGCTGTCAAACCGTTCTTTTTCTGGAATGCCTTGACTGCTTCCTCCGTCACCTCACCGAAATATCCGGTACAGTTGGAGGAGGACATATAACCATATCTTGCAAGAAGCTCCTGTACACGTTTTACCGTATCACCGCTCTCACCAATCATCATACCGTTGGCAACCGCATCGGAACCGTTCAATACCTGCATTGTTGTAGGTCCTAAGAAACCGTCCACCACAAGGTCATTCCTTGACTGGAACTGTTTGACTGCCGCAACCGTATCATTGCCGTACTGCCCGTCCGGTTTTGTCGTGAGATACCCCAATTCCTTCAGGCGCTCCTGGCAGGCAAGCACCACATCACTCTTATCGCCGTAAGAAACTATATTTGCCCTGGCTGTTTCGCTGTAGAGCATTTCCATTGTGTCATGCCCCACCTTGCCGTCCGCAGCAAGACCATTGTTCTGCTGCATCTGCTTGACCGCCGCCTCGGTAACATCACCAAAGTGCCCAGTAACATACTCGGATTTCGCAAGATAGCCCATCTCATAGAGTCTTCGCTGGATGCGTTTGATATCATCGCCATCCATCCCCGCCTTTGCAAGATAATACCTCGCATCGTCAGAAAACAGCAATTCTCTCGTTTCAGGTCCGATAATTCCGTCCTGCTTCAAATCGTGCTGGCGCTGGAACATTTCCACCGCTTTTGCCGTGATGGAACCATAATACATCGTCGGCTCCGAATAATCCATAAATCCCAGATCCATCAAACGCTGCTGGATATCCGCAACCGAACTGTGCGAAACTCCCTGGGAGTAAAACTCCGGCGCTGGTTCCTCGTCAACAATCCCCTCGCCCTCATCCGGAAGGTAAAGATTATCATCGGAACCCACACCCTCACTGCCGGAGATATCAACTGGGACAAAAGGTTCCTGTGTCTGTCCATCCCCATCGGTATTATCCCCAGGCTCCCCCGTTCCATCCGGGGCATCGGACGGATCATTAGAAGGAAGGTTCCCATCCGGTGCCATATCCCCGTCTGTCGAGCTCCCATCCACACTATCAGGATCGCCCGCTATTGTCCCGTCACCGTCCAACCCATTAGCGGGTGCCACTCCCCCCTCTTCCGGCAGCCCGGCTTCGTTTTCGCCTTCTCCAGAGTTCCCAGGCATATCGCCATTGGTTCCCTCACTGCTTCTCAAACCATCCTGCATCGCAAACAAACTTGTATAAAGGGATTCCCCGCTGCCGGAATAAATCCCCCGGAACAGTTCGCCCCCAGCTGCAAGCGACGCTGCAAGCCTGTACTTGCCGACAGGCACCCCCGTTTCGCTCGCATATGTAATAGCTCCTGCCGCAGCAATATCGAGGATCGTCCCGTCTTTCATGTTCCCGCTCCCCGCAGAACCTAAGCGAAAATCAGAACATACACCTACAAAAAACACTGCTGCCATTGCTGCCGAAATACCCGCTACCTTTTTGTGCTTCCGCATGAATCTCCTCCATTTCTTACATCATCACCGACCGTTATTTACGGCCTATATACCAACCTTTGGAATTATTTCAGAATTGTGAACTAAATTGTTACAATAATATTACGAAATGCCCGAGTTATATTCTACACCGATTGAACACAGAAAGCAAGCGAAATTTCAAAATAATGTCGATTTCCTCAAATCCCCAGTTTTTTTTCCGGAAAAATACAGTTTTTACGGTTATCCTGCCACACGGTTTTTCACGCCAAATGCATGATTTCCCTGGATTTTGACGCATAAAAAAGAAGGGATGCCACGCCGCGCAGCAAAATGCCCAACAAGGTACATTTTCTTGCGGCGGGACACCCCCGTCAAGTATTATCCGGCAAAATATGCCACACCGGACTCAAATATATACTGATTCTGTTCCCCAGAAATATTTACTGCAACAGAATCACCCCTGCGCTCGGAATGAGCCATCTTGCCAAGCACCCTCCCATCAGGGCTTGTGATTCCCTCGATCGCATAGTACGATCCGTTCGGGTTAAACGCCTCCTCCATTGTCGGGTTGCCAGAAAGATCAACATACTGCGTTGCAATCTGCCCGTTTTCTAAAAGCTTCCGAATCCACGTTTCGCTTGCCACAAAACGCCCTTCACCATGCGATGCCGGAACCGAGTAAACCCCGCCGAGTTCCGCCTTCATCAGCCACGGCGATTTGTTTGTCACAATCTTCGTGTAGACAGACTTTGATATATGCCGCCCGATATTGTTTGTTGTAAGCGTCGGGGAATCCGCCAACTGAGCCGTAATCTCCCCGTAAGGCACAAGCCCGAGCTTTATAATTGCCTGGAAGCCGTTGCAGATTCCAAGTACAAGACCATCCTTTACCTTTAACAAATCATTTACCGCATTCGCAATGCGCTCGTTGCGGAACGCCGTCGCGATAAATTTGCCGGAGCCATCCGGCTCATCGCCCGCGGAAAAGCCACCCGGGAACATTAAAATCTGCGCCTCTCTGATCGCTTTTTCAAATTCCAAAACGGATTCGCGGATACAGTGTTCATCAAGGTTCTTAAATACAACCGTATTCACTATGGCACCCGCGCGCTCAAAAGCTTTCTGCGTATCATACTCGCAGTTTGTGCCAGGAAAGACCGGGATAAAGACACGCGGCTTTGCAACACGGTTTTTCGCGGTGTAGATGGTCTTTGCGTCAAACAGCTTTGTTTCAAATGTCTGCGTCTCATCCACCGCACCGGAATGCATCGGGAACACTTTCTCCAATGTGTTCTCCCAGGCGGATAACGCTTCGCTTACAGGCACAATCACATCGCCGACCTTGAATTCAGGCGCTTCGCTAACAATGCCAAACCAGTCAAACGGCACGCCCGCCTCCTCAATCTTCGCCACATCCTCCTTTGCAACCTCCGCGATGAGATTGCCGTATTCCGGCATAAAGTAAGTCTCAGGGTCGCGCTCATTGCAAAGCTCAGCGCCCAGCCTGTTTCCAAACGCCATCTTGCTGACTGCCTCCGCAATACCTTTCGCACCAAGCGCGTAGGCGGACACAATCACTCCCGCCCTCATAAGCTTTGTAATATTTGAGTACAGCTCCATCATCTGTTCAAAGTCCGGAAGACCATACTCGTCCTTCTTAATCACAAAGCGCACCAGCGCATTGCCCGCTTTCTTTAATTCCGGTGTTACCACCTCCTTACTCTTTGCAATATTGACCGCAAAGGATACGAGGGTCGGCGGTACATTGATCTCGTTAAAACTTCCGGACATGCTGTCCTTGCCGCCGATGGACGGCAGGCCAAAACGAAGCTGCGCCTCATACGCGCCCAAAAGTGCACAAAGCGGCTCACCCCAGTGTTTCGGGTCAGTACCCAGACGGCGGAAATATTCCTGGAAGGTGAATCGGATCTTTGTAAAATCACCGCCTGCCGCAACAATTTTTGCCACGGAAGAAACCACCGCATACATTGCGCCGTGGTACGGGCTCCAGCTTGAGAGGTACGGGTCATATCCATAACTCATCATTGTCACCGTGTCGCACGCGCCGGAAAGTACCGGAAGCTTCGCCACCATCGTCTGCACAGGGGTCATCTGGTATTTCCCGCCGTAAGGCATTGTCACGGTTGCCGCACCGATGGAGGAGTCAAACATCTCGACAAGCCCTTTCTTCGAACATACGTTCAGATCGGCAAGCATGGAAAGCCAGGTGGCTTTAAGATCAAAGTTTCCGACAGATGCTTTCGGAGCTGTCCCGCGAAGTTTTTTTACCGCTTCCGCTTCATACGCTGCACCGGTCTTAAAATAATCCGCCCCCTCATCCGGCATTGTCACAACTGCTGCCGCCTCCTGGTGCGCGCCGTTTGTATTAAGGAAAGCACGGGAAATATTGACAATCTCCTTCCCCCGCCATACAAGCACAAGCCTAGGTTCTTTCGTCACCTCTGCAACAACCACCGCTTCAAGGTTCTCCTCCTCGGCAAAGGAGAGCATCGCATCGACATCTTTTTTATCCACGACAATCGCCATTCTCTCCTGCGATTCCGAAATCGCAAGTTCCGTGCCGTCGAGCCCCGCATATTTCTTAGGTACCTTATCAAGCTGCACGCGAAGCCCGTCCGCCAGCTCACCGATGGCAACCGACACACCGCCCGCTCCGAAATCGTTGCACTTCTTTATCAGATGCGCAACCTCCTCGCGGCGGAAGAGCCTCTGCAATTTGCGCTCGGTCGGCGCATTTCCCTTCTGCACCTCCGCGCCACAAACATTGATGGATTCTGTAGTGTGCGCCTTGGAAGAACCCGTCGCGCCGCCACAGCCGTCGCGCCCCGTGCGCCCGCCCATCAAAATAATAATATCGCCCGGGTCGGAATTCTCACGGATTACATTTTTGCGCGGAGCAGCGCCCATAACCGCGCCGATTTCCATGCGCTTTGCAACATAATTTGGATGATAAACCTCATCGACAAGCCCGGTCGCCAGACCAATCTGATTGCCGTAGGAACTGTATCCCTTCGCTGCGCCGGTCACGATCTTGCGCTGCGCAAGCTTGCCGGAAAGCGTGTCCGCAAGGGAAACGGTTGGATCGGCTGCCCCCGTCACGCGCATTGCCTGGTAAACATAGCCGCGCCCGGAAAGCGGATCGCGGATCGCGCCGCCAAGGCAGGTGGCCGCACCGCCGAACGGCTCAATTTCCGTCGGATGGTTATGTGTTTCGTTCTTGAAAAATACCAGCCATTCCTCGGTTACCCCGTCAATCGTCACCGGAACCACAATGGAGCAGGCATTGATCTCATCCGAAACTTCCATATCGGAAAGTTTGCCCTCCGCGCGCAGCTTTTTCATGGCAAGCAGCGCAATATCCATCAGCGAAATATATTTGTCATCCCTTCCTTTATAAAGAACTTCACGATCCGCCTTATAACGCAGGAAAGAATCTTCAATCGGCTTTCTGTAATACCCGTCCTCAAATTTCACATCGGTCAGCTCGGTAAGGAACGTTGTATGGCGGCAGTGATCTGACCAGTAGGTATCAAGCACACGGATTTCCGTTACGGATGGGTCGCGGTGCTCCTCATTCTTAAAATAATTCTGGATATGCAGAAAATCCTTAAAAGTCATCGCAAGGTTTAAGGAATCATACAGCTCCTTTAACTGTGCCTCCGGCATATCTTTAAAACCATCAAAAATCTTTACATCTTCCGGCGTGTCAAATACGGTTACAAGTGTTTCCGGTTTTTCCTCCCCCGTTTCGCGGGAGTCCACCGGATTAATGCAGTATTCCTTTACACGCGCAAAATCCGCTGCGGTAATCTCCCCGGTAAGGATGTAGGTCGTCGCGGAGCGGATCACCGGCTCTTCCGTCTCGTTCAGGAGCTTGACGCACTGTTCCGCAGAAGCCGCCTTCTGGTCAAACTGCCCCGGAAGGTATTCCACGGAAAAGATATGTGTGGTTTTCCCCTCTGCATCACCTGCTTCCACCGGAAAAGTTTCTTCATATAATATATCCACCGGCGGCTCGAAAAAAATTGTACCGAGCGCTTTCTGATAGGTGTCGTCGCTGATATTTTCGATATCGTAGCGGATAAGGACGCGCACCTCCTTCAAACTCTTTAAACCAAGATAGCTTAAAAGCTCACCTTTTAGTTCCTTCGCACGTACCGCGTAGGGTGCTTTCTTTTCCACATAAATCCTTTTGACGTTTCCCATTAGGTTACTTCTCCTTTCTGATTTTAAATTCCTGTAGGTGATTGCTAAACTCTAAAAGCCGCATAAAACCTAGCTTTTTTAAGCTTTCCTTTTGCAACTCTCCTCACTAAAATTTTGACTTTTATATCCATTTTGCACAACTTTTTAGCTTAGTCGATTCATTTCAAGTTCGTTTCTATCAAAAAGTGCATAAATATTTGTCAGTGAGTTTCGCAATCGCCTATTTAAATTCCTGTATGCCACTTTACTATATTGATATCATACCATGTTTTTGGGAAAATTGATAATGAATATCTTAAATCTTTTTCATTAGGGAAACTAATAAAGCAGAATTTTTCCCTTCTTTCGCACTGGTTGGTATATGTTATCTTTTAAACCATTATCTTAACCTGTTTTTCTTACCCTTTTCTGTCCACCACTACTTTTACTCATAAGGCAGCAAAAAGGGGGCTGTTACAAAATGGCATTTTCAAACAATATATAGTATGGATAGTTAAAACATCTCTACCATATATTGTAAAAAATCCAGATTTTGCAACAACCCCGTTTTTTACCACTAATTAACTGCTTCTAAAACTATTCCCACCTTTGCCGGACTCTCATGCTTCCTGTTTCTTTTCCGTCATTTCCTCTTCGCCATGTTCCTTTCCAAGCAGCCCCGGCAGTTCCATCCCCGCCTGCTTAAACAATTCATTTAGCGGCGGAACCGATTTCATCATCCCGGAAAGAAAATCCGCTGTCGCCGTCTTCCCGTCGCCCTTGCTGCCGCTGTCCCAGACTGTGACTTTATCAATCTTAACTCCCTTGATGGCATCCACCTGTATCTTCATCAATTCCTCAAGTTTATCCGCGACAATCAGCTTCACAGCGTCGCCTGCCTCGCCGCCCGCCGCCTCGACAAGCCGCTTCATACCTTCCGCCTGCTTCTCAAGAATTTCCTGTGCGCCCTTAGCCTGCGCTTCCATCTTCGCATAGATCGCGTCCGCCTCGCCCCGTGCCTTGCGGCGCATTACCTCAGCCTCGGCTTCCGCTGCAATCTCAGCTTTTTCCTTCTCTATCTGTGCCCTGACAATGACATCCGCCTGCTGTGTTGCCTTCTCAAGCTGCGCGCGGGTATTCTCCGCCTCCTGCTGTGCCACATAAGCTTCCTGCTTTGCGCGCGCCGCCTGCACTGCCTCCGCCGCGGTCGCAATACGCAGGGCATCCGCCTCCTTTTCACGGCGGTTTGCCTCGGATTGAGCCACTTCGATCTTCGCGTCATTCTCCCCCTGGATAGCGCTCGCATTTGCGGCTGCCACCTGGATACGCTGATCCTTCTGTGCTATAGCCTGGCCAATCTCACCGTCACGGTCTTTCTCCGCAACATTCTTCTTCGCGTCGTTGATTGCCTTCGCCGCCGCCTCCTTACCAAGCGCCTCGATATAGCCGGATTCATCGGTGATATCGGTCACATTTACGTTAATCAGGCGAAGACCAATTTTCTTTAACTCAATCTCGACATTCTTTGAAACGGCTAGCAAAAACTTATCGCGGTCAGTATTGATCTCCTCAATATCCATCGTCGCGATAACAAGGCGAAGCTGACCGAAAATAATATCCTTGGCAAGTTCCTGTATCTCATTTAATTTAAGCCCCAAAAGGCGCTCCGCCGCATTCTGCATTATACCCGGTTCCGTTGAGATACCGACGGTAAAGCGGGACGGTACGTCAACCCGGATATTCTGCTTTGACAGCGCGTTGCGCAAATCAACATTGATCGAGATCGGTGTCAGATCCAGATACTGGAACGACTGGAGCACCGGCACAACGAACGCCGCTCCGCCGTGGATACATTTTGCGCTGCGTGCCTGCCCGTCCTTATCCGTGCCGACTTTACCATAGATTACCATCACCTTATCCGACGGACATTTTCGGTAGCGCGACAAAATTCCCGCTATGGCAGCGAACAGCACCAGAGCAACAACACTTACAGTAATAAGTACTTCCATTGGACAACCCTCTTTTCTGCGCGCCTTATTTTAGACAGCTCTGCACCAGGCCGCGCGAAATGCTAAGAGCTGCAAACGGGTTTCCCCGTTTTTCCCAAATTTTAACCCTCTTTTGTAACTATAGTTTCTCCACTACCACCGTATCACCCACAACATCGGTAATACGAACCGTCATCCCCGCTGCAATCGGTGCATCGCCCTCCGTGACAGCCGAGAGCTCCACAAAACCGCTTTCCATTGTAAGGGTTACCTTGCCGCCATTCTCCCCTTTCTGCGGGATTGTGACATAGACAAGTGCTGATTCCCCGATCGTGCTCTTAATGCGGAATGTCCCGTTCTCTGCAAGTTTACCGGAAACCTGCATAATCTTTGCAACCGAATACATAATAATCGAGCCCACAAGGAAACCAAGCAGCAGGGATGGAATCAGCTGCATCCCGCCCTTCACAAAACAGATCGAAGTCCAGGAAAAGGTTGTAAGAAACGCTACAATGCCCTGTAATGTAAAAAGTTTGAGCGTCCCAAACTCCGCGCCTGCCCCGGTATCCCCCTCTGCCACACCATCAATGTCAATATCAAAATCTTCCACGGAAACACCGCCCCCGCCATCCACAGCCAAATCACCATCCATACAAAGCCCGGAGGTATCCGACGGATTTGCATCCACGCCGTGTTCCCCGAATCCCATAACAATCATCACAGTCTGGACAACCAGCAACAGGGTGGACGGGATTGCAATAATATATAGTACTTTCAATATCCCTGATAACCCTTCCCACCATTCATACATACTACCACTCCTTTCACGTAAATTTTATTTACCATAATGATAACATTATCTTGATATTCTGTCAAGAAAATTAATGAAAATTTAGTTTATTCTAATCTTTTTGTTGTTATTTTGTAAAATAACAGAAAAATTACTTGATTTTCTTTATAATTGTGGTATGATTATGTAAACTACATTTACTATTTTCCTGTTTTTTACTTTTAAGAGTATGGAGGTGGCTATGGATGCACATACAATCGGACAGCGTATCAAAGAAGCCCGGCTTGCTAAAAAAATGACACAGGCTGAAGTTGTCGGCGATTTCATTACAAGGAATATGTTAAGCCAGATCGAAAGCGGCTCCGCCCTTCCGTCCATGAAAACACTCGCCTACCTCTCCTCGGTACTTGGCATTCCCCTCTCGGTACTGATGGCGGAGGAAGCAGATACCTCCCCCAAAAAACCTGCACTACCGCTCCCCGACCACTCCCCCGGTG